>Ga0247727_10004412_pt1 | contig 29877 bp, 27 predicted proteins | sample WisWelCaveWW1625_FD_202498 | JGI IMG/M metagenome (GOLD analysis project Ga0247727, IMG submission 202498) | Biofilm microbial communities from Wishing Well Cave, Virginia, United States - WW16-25 | ecosystem: Environmental > Aquatic > Deep subsurface > Groundwater > Cave microbial mat | place...
ATGTCGAGGTCTTTTGGTCCGTTACGAGAAAAAGTCAAAAAACTATCTTGCGCTTCTTCAATTTGCTTGTGCTATGCTCTGGTTCCGTAGATTAGCCCAGAGTACCTTTTGAGATAATTACTAAAGGCCACGACAAATTTTGACCGCTCCAAACATTCAAATTCTGTACAGCATAATCCTTCGTGAAGTACGATATGAGAGAATAGTTTTGAGGATCTCGTGTTAAACCGGTGCTGGCCATGAACTGCCAAACGTCAGGATTATTGCACGAGTCTCTGTTCGGGTTTTCATCATCGTCCCATGGGAGAAAATCGTTGGCAAGGTTCCAAGTAGTGCATACAGAAGGTGTGCTAGTTGGTGTGGTTGTACTTGTAAGTGTTTGAGTGGGTGTTGATGTGGGTGTTTTGGTCGGAGTAGGAGTGAAGGGAGCGGAACAAAAGCCTTCGAAAATCGAAGTTGTGGATAAATTCGTGGGTGCATCAATAGTCCAACGTACTTCAAGGTAAGAACCAGTGACAGAATAAGCACCATCGGCACCAGGCGCGATAATGTCACTTAATGGACCGGTGCTGGGGGGCGCATCTGTCCCTTGGGCAACCGTAATATTTGTCAACCGTTGGCCGTTGAACAATACTTTGTAGAATCCACCTGAAGGCATTTGGAAATAAGCGCCCACTTCATAGGTCGTGCCGCTACTAGCATATCCATACATTCCATTGCTATCCCAATTGACCTGAGCCTGAGAATCCACCCATGGACTTTGAATCCAGCCATGTTGCAAGCCGTCGCGCCAGTCAATACAGCTAAGACTTGATGGAGGGGCTTTCGTTGCAGTTGGTGTGCGAGTTGGAGTAGCAGTTTTAGTCGGCGTTTGCGAAGGTGTAGAAGTCGAAGTGGGAGTAGCAGTATCAGTCGCAGTTGGTGTCGAGGTAGGGGTATATGTCGCGGTCGGCGTAGCCGTATCGGTCGGTGTCTCTGTTGGGGTGAAGGTTATGGTATTTGTTGCAGTGGGCGTCGCTGTCCATGTAGAAGTTGGTGTTTCGGTGTTGGTTGCAAGGGAGGTGGGTGTCCATGTTTGGACCGCTGTCTCTGTTGCGGTACTTGTTGGCACATGTGTTTCGCTTCCGCAAGCGTATCCCAGAAAACGCGCGGAAATGGTATTCGTGCCGGGCAAGTGATAGTCCGTCAACCGCACGCGGGCAAAAGAGGTAATTTGATAATACGTATTATTCCCCTGGCCGCTCGCAGTATTCCAAACTGGAATAATAATGTCGGTGGTCTTTAGAACTTCAAGAGCATCTCTTACATTCTTGCTGTTCGAGGCACCGGGCACTCCCTGCACCAGATCGCCAACAGAGACCTGATGATCTTCCTTGTTGTTTGGGTTTATGTAAGTGTAACTATCACCAGGAGGCGTCAGGCTTGAAACGAGAGTTGGTTCGCTGGGGCTTCCTGCCCAGGAAAGCCAGCCAAAATTACCCGGCTGTGCTCCGTTGTATAAGTCAACGATCTCATCGCCGATGTTCAGGTTTGTCAATAATTGCTCAGATAAGGCAATAGGATAAATGCTGCAATCATTAATAGATGTTGTTGCTGTTGCAGTGAAAGCTGGGGTTGGTGAAAATGCTGTGGAGGTAGATGACGCCGTAGGCGTTGGTGATGGCGTTGGGCTGGGTTTCTTGTTGCCTGATAATAATAAATTCTTGAATCCTAAATTCTGATTGGCAGCATTGTTATTATTCGCATATTGAGGAATCTTTGATTCAATGGATTCCCTTTCGATTGCAGCCTTGACGCTTGGCACAGATACCAGTTGCATTAACAAGGTTAAAAGCACAACCACACTCACGATCTTTTGGAGAAAACTTGGAAGACGACGATAAAGCATGTAAACAGACCCTTTCTTTCTCGCCAACAGTTCTATTGGCAATTATCTTTAATTATTTTTGAACGTTTTGCAGTAGGTTCCTTCTGGGAATCCCCGGCGCGGTGGTAATGATACATGAAGTAGGAAAAATTGGTATGTCCCAGCCTATAACTTTTGTAAATCAGGTATTTCAATTTTGAATAGTTAAATTTGTAACCTTTTTGGAGTCACTTGCTGACACGGTATCTTTTAAACTGCTCAAGCCGCCGTGCGCGGTGGCGTCCACAGGATGCTTCGCGCAGGACGCCCAGAACACACTCTCGTAAAATTATTTTCGACCGACCACTTAGGTGGAAGTACTACAAAGAAAGGGCTTGGATAATTTTTATGATTATGCTCTTCGATTGAGCATCTTCAATATCTCCAACGCTTCCTGTTTCCCCCCAACTCCATTCTCGCCGCCGGGACCCACGCATGATGGACAGCCGTCTGCACAAGCGCATTCGCCGACTAATTCATACGCGCGAGCGATCAGTTCGTCGTGCATCTCGAACAGTTTCTGGCTAAAACCAATCCCTGCAGGGACGAGATCATAAAGAACGATAGACGGCAGACCGAAGACCGATGACTCGGCAGGTTCAATGTGTGTTCCGAGATCAGAGGAGTCGCACATCAGGAATAACGGCGCGAGATTACCAAGCACATAGGCAAGCCCAGCGAGTCCGCTGCGCATGCGGACGTTCGCTTCCACTTTGTGATGACAGGAGGGACAAAGTGTTGTGAGGTTTTCAAGACGATTTGCTTGTGCAATCTGCGCTGGGTCAGGAGACCCAGCGCGAGCGGATTGAACAAATGCTTTGAATGGAGTCTTATGATGTACATCATGTTGACGCGAAGACTCAGGCGCGCCGCAGACTTGACATTTATATCCATCGCGCTCGCGGACGCGGTCGCGGATTTTTCCCCAATCGGGTCCGTAGTCGTTTGGGTCGTTGGACCAGGCTCCAGTCTCGCGCAGATGCGAGATCGTCTCTTCAGAAAGTGAAAGCCAGTAGCCAGTCGTCTGCAATTCGGAGGGAGGCAAATCCAGCGGTTCTTCGCCCAAATTTTCGTGCGTGTACCAGCGGCGTTTGCGAAAGCCTGTGACTTGTGTGGTGACAAGCAATTCACCCCAGGCTTTATCGCCGCCGAGGATGGCGGCTCGAGCAGATTCAGAAGTGAGAGCCACTTCTGTGCCGCGCAGAGGCTCGGTGTAGTAATCGCTTTCGATGGGCTTCAAGCGCGCGATGTGTTGTTCGAGATTTAATTCTTCGACAAAATACGATTGCGCTTCATGCAGATAGATCGCGCCCGGGTGAGTCATCCACACCGCGCTTTCGCCGTCAACAGTTCCAATCGTTTGCGCGCGATCCTCCTGGATTGTTTGCAATACAACGCTTTGCGGCGACGCGGAACGCAATGAAATATTTGCGGCGGGGTATTGATCTGCCATCCAAAAATATTTTTCTTGAGAGAGATGCGCTTCGTTGTTCTCGACCAAAAAATTCAAATACTCTTCAATCGTTTGCGCGGAGATCGTGCCAAAGCCTTCTCCTTTTTGAAACGGCAACTCGAACATCGCGCAACGCAAATGTTCAAGCAATATCAATAGATGATCGGGATTGACCAATGCCTGCTCTGGTGAACGCTCAAAGAAATATTCAGGATGATGCGCGAGGAACTGGTCAATGGGATTCGCCGATGCGACCATCACCGCCACTGCGGATTCAAGCCCGCGTCCCGCCCGACCCGCTTGCTGTCTCGCTGAAGCGACAGTTCCCGGGTAGCCGACGAGGATCGCGGCGCCCAGCCCGCCTATGTCAATTCCTAATTCGAGGGCGTTTGTGGCAACGACAGTTTTTACACTCCCATCTCTTAGACCTTTTTCTATCTCTCTTCGTTGGGTGGGGAGGTAGCCGCTTCGATAGCCTCGAATTGGAGACTGGAGATTGGAGATTAGAGAATTGGAGATTGGCTGGTGGTCGAGTAGCCCCGAATGTTCGTTGAGGGGCGTATCGAGACCACCTTGTAATTGGTAATTAGTAATTCCAGATTGATCCTCGATGTTTAGTTGAAGATAACGTAATATGATTTCAACACTTCTACGTGACCTGGCGAATACTACACTTTGCACATTTTGATTCAATAAATCCTGAGCAAGCCTTACACCTTCAAGTAAAGATGATTTTCGCAAGCCGAGTGATTCGTCCACGAGCGGGGGGTTGTAGATGATGAAGTGTCGCGCTCCGCGGGCGGAGCCATCGTTGTCAATCAAGTGGACGGGTTCTTCGATCAGTTTTTCCGCGAGTTCTTTTGGATTCCCAATGGTTGCAGATGCAAGAATGAATTGCGGTTTCGCGCCATAAAAATTTGCCACGCGTTTGAGTCTGCGAATGACGTTGGCAACGTGTGAACCGAAGACGCCGCGATAGGTGTGCGCTTCGTCAATGACGATGTATTTGAGATGCGTGAAAAAATCAGCCCAGTTGGTGTGATGGGGAAGGATGCCGGTGTGAAGCATATCGGGATTGGTGAGGATGATGTTGGCAACTTGCCTGATTTTGGCACGGGCTGAGGTTGGTGTATCCCCGTCGTAAATTGACGATTTTTGATTTACGACACTTGCACCTGGCGCAAGTGCAGGTGTTTGCGATTGCAGAGATTGGAGATTGGAGAATTGATCCTGGGCTAGTGCTTTGGTGGGAAAGAGAAAGAGGGCGCGAGAATTTGGATTTGTAATCATTTCAGCTAAAACAGGCAAATTGTATGCGAGTGTTTTACCGGAGGCTGTGCCGGTGGAGAGGATGATGTTTTGATTTTTACGCGAGGCTATCCACGCTTCGAGTTGATGGGAGTAGAGGGAGTGAATCCCAGCGGCGATCAAGGTTCGGGAAACAGGATCAGGCAGATCGGTCGGGAAGGGATGCGTTTGCGCGGGGCGAGAGGGAAGAGTCCGCCAGGCGAAAAGATTGGGAGCAGTATCAGGGTCACGTTTCCAGAAATCCAAAAGAGAGGCGAGAGGCATGGGTCAGGTCTCGTCGTTCATGTGCAACATACGGAATGCAATTGCGCCAACTCCCAATGGAAGCCAAAATGTGATGCCGCGATAGGCGAGGGTGATGACGACTGCCTGACTCCAGGGGACGCGCAACGAGGAAAGCGCGAGCGGCATGATGCCTTCGACGATACCGATGCCCGAAGGTGTGGGAGAAACGACGAGGAAAAGATACGAGATGGCGAAACCGCCGATGATCGTGCCTGCGGAAAATGGGACTTCAAAAGAAAGGAAGGACGCCATCAGCACACACATCATGAGTGCCTTGCTTGCAAATGCCGATAGCAATGGCTTGATGAGACTGCGCGGTCTTTCGGGAAGTGATTTGAGGTCTGCCGCGATCTCGTGGGCAAACTCGTGCGCGCGTGCTTCTCGCAGATAGTCGCGATGGATAAATGGTTTTCCGACTCGGTTGATGAGTCGCGCCATCCATGCCAGCGCGTTGCCCAGCGCGTCGGCGGATTTCGCACCCAGATAGAGAAGGAAACCAATTGATGACGCAATGACAAGGATGATCGCGGAGGCAATGATCTCACTGGGGTCGAGGTCGTTGCGGCGAAAGAGAACGATCAGTCCCAAAGTTAACACGAACAGGAACGCGACATAATCGAGGAAGAGGAATAGCACACTGGCTACTGTGACCTTGCCTGGGGACTGTCCGTTGCGGTTCGCGTCGCTGATGAACACGACAACCCCACCCATACCTGCGCTTGGAGCAATGGTGCTTACGAAATTTGCCGCGGCAGACATGAGGGATAGTTTGTAAATGGTCCCGTCCAAGCCGAGCACGCGATAGAGTGAGAGATAGGTGTAACCCGTCACAACGAACCAGCTCAATTGAAAGAGGACTCCCAGCATGACGAATCGGAAGCGCCCGCGCTGGAGGGTTTCCACGACACTTTCGAGCTCACTGAAACTGAGATACAAAAAAGCCGCGCCGAGGAAGATGACAAGGATGAAGATGAATTTCCGCATATAGAGGAGATTATACACAAACACCCGCGAAGCGCTCGCGGGTGTTTGTGTATATAGGTAGGTCACGTTTTAAACCTGACCTACAAAGTCAGTCTCTGCGCCTTCCGCCGAGCAGGAAGACGTAATACAGCAATTGCAGGATGGCGGTGATCAAACCGGCGACATAGGTGAGCGCCGCCGCATTCAGCACCTGGTTGACGCCGCGCATCTCCTCGTCCGATTGGATGATGCCGGTTTGCGCAAGCAGTTGTTTTGCACGCGCCGAAGCATTGAATTCCACAGGCAACGTTGCAAGCGCGAAGACCGCGCCGCCGGCGAAGAACAGGACTCCGACCCAGGCAAGCGATAACCATTGCAGGAACAAGCCAGCCATGATGAGGATCCATCCGAGGTTGGAGCCGATGTTGACGACGGGCACCAGCGCGCCGCGCACGCGAAGCGGGAAGTAATCTTCCGCGTCCTGCATCGCGTGACCGAGTTCATGCGCGGCGATGGCAACCGAAGCAACCGATGGGCTGTTTGCAACTCCATTTGAAAGGAACAGGGTCTTGTTGCGCGGGTCATAATGATCGGTGAGTTCACCCGCCACGCCTTGAATCTGCACGCCGTATAAATTGCCGGTGGAGATCAATCGCTGTGTGGCTTGGTGACCGGTGAGTCCGCTCGAGGCGCGGACGCGGCTCCATTTGTTGTTGGCATGCCTCACATACCAGGATGTGACAGCCATCAAAATGAAGGCAGGGGTCATGAAGATGAGATAGGTTGGGTCAAAGAAAAACATTGTATTCTCCTTTCGATAATGTGCAGGGGCGACCCGTCAGAGCATAACTCTGTTACCGTTGTGTTGAGCCTTCACCCATCAACTCTTTCGTGATGGGATTGGCGGGTCGCCCCTGCGTCTGAATCATTTTTTCGCGATCAACCCTAACAATACTTCCACGGCTTTATCCAGTTGCGGGTCGCGTTCGTTGGCGATGTCTTCCTCCGTGAGTTCGACGATGAATTCCGGTGTAAGACCAACGCCGTCAATGGCGCGTTCCTTTGGAGTCAGCCATTTGGCAACCGTCACACGCGCCGCGCCCTGATCGTTCGAGAGCGGAACCCATTGCTGCACGGAACCCTTGCCATACGTGAGCACGCCTACGAGTGTGGCGCGTTCGTAATCTTCCAATGCTCCGGCTAAAATTTCAGAAGCGGATGCCGAACCGTCATTCACCAACACCACAAGCGGCAGGTCGGTTGCGCGACCCTTCCCCAGCGCGTTGTACACATCCCGCTTGCCATCGCCATATTGTTCGTACAGGATCACGCCCTCGTCAATGAACTCGGAAGCCACTTCCACGGATGTGTGTAAATAACCGCCGCCGTTATTTCGCAGGTCAATGATGATTCCCTGCGGGTTTTGCGCAAGTAACTCATCCAGCACTGCGCCCAGCTCGCGCGTGGTGTTATCGCCGAATGTATTGATGTCAATGTAGGCGATATTATTTTCGAGCATCCTGCCTGTGACGCTGTCAATCGTGATCTTTGCGCGCGTGATGACGAACTCCAGCGGTTCAGACTCAGCCTCGCGTGCTACTGTCAAAGTGACTGTTGTCCCCGCTGGACCGATCACCTTCTGCCGCGCCTGTTCGGGGTCAACGCCTGTCATATCCACGCCGTCAATCGCGATGATCTGATCGCCCGAGCGCAAGCCAGCCGCCTGGGCAGGCGAGCCTTCGATGGGACTGATGATGGTGAGGTAATCACCATCCGTATCCACGTACGCGCCAATGCCTTCGTATTCGCCGGAAAGTTCCGACGTCGCCGATTCATAGACGATCGGGTCCATGTAGAACGTCTGCTTGTCGCCGATGGCATCCATCATGCCGCGGATCGCGCCGCGCATGAGGGCAACGTCATCCAGAGGCTGGTCTACGTATTGATGATGGACGATATTCCACGCCTCCCAGAATGGGACGAAGAGCGTATCCAATTCATCGGGTGTGGTGGATGCCTGTTCTTCGGAAGGCGCGGCAACATCGCTGAAACCAGGGAACATGCCGGTGGAAGGCAGGTAATGCCTTGTGATAAAGCCGCCTGAAAACGCTCCGATCAGCAGAATGAGAGACAGGAATACGGTAATAACAATTTTTGAAGTTTTATTCACGAAAGCCTCCGTTGGCAATTACACTGAAAGATACTATGCGGTGATTAATGTATGATGAAACGAGTATTATGAAAGTATATGAACGACATCTGCGATTTGTATAATTTCTACTTGTTATGTCATTCTGAGTGGCGCCTCAGCGCCACGAAGAATCTCTGGTCTGTGGGGAAGGCTTCAAACGGGAGGAGAGATTCTCACCTGCACTTGCGTGCGGCGCAAGTGTCGCTCCCAGAGTTTACCCTGGGCTCGCCGAAGGGGTCGCTCAGAATGACATGCGTAAAATGAGTTGTACAATTTCATCCCAGCAAAACTGGCAGATCCGCCCAGTGGATGAAACTCGCGCTTGCCTCAGCGGTTGGCTCCTCGCTTCCATATAACAGGCTTGCCATGCCTGCGTTCAGCGCGGCGCGCGTGGTGCGCGGCAGGTCGTCTATCATCACGCATTTGCGCGGGTCGGGTTCATTGGCGAGTTCCATCGCGATGGCAAAGGATTCGGGCATGGGCTTGCAATACGGCGCGACCGCGTTCACGTCCACGATGATATCGAAGAGGTCGCTGAGGTTGAGCGCGGCGAGGACGCGTCGGGCGTGGGGAACGTCCGCGTTGGTAAAGATCAGTTTCCGGCTGGGGAGTGAAGCGATGATCTCGCGTTGGACCGGGTCCGGGGTCAGGTAATCCTTCAGGGGCAGGTCATGCGCAAAGGCGAGGAAATCCTCCGCATCCGCATTGTGGCGTTCCTGCAAGCCGCGCAACGTGGTGCCGTACATTTTGAAATATTGTTCGCGCAATGCGGGAGAATCTTTTTCGGGAATACCCAGCCGCGCGCACATGTACAAATTGATGCGCTCCTTGATGGCTTGCCACAGCCCGCTGGAGTTGGGGTAAAGCGTGTCGTCGAGGTCGAAGAAGAGGGTGGAAAAACGCATTCGGCGATTATATAATACTCGCCCGTTTTCCCGTGTACAAAAAATGCAATGGGTAAGGGCGGGTATAATCGCGCCATGCCCATTCGCCTTCTCTCCACCGAGGTTGCGTCGCAGATCGCCGCGGGCGAGGTGATCGAACGCCCTGCGTCGGTTGTCAAAGAGTTGTTGGAAAATTCACTGGATGCCGGCGCGAAAACGATCACGATCCATGTGGAAGAGGCGGGGAAAAAAATAATTGAGATTGCGGATGATGGACTTGGGATTCCCCCCGACGAATTGGATTTAGCCGCCTCGCGTCACGCGACCTCGAAGCTGGTTCGCTCCGAGGATCTTTTTTCCATCTCCACGCTTGGTTTCCGCGGCGAAGCGCTTGCCTCCATCGGTTCCGTCTCACGGATGACGATCACCTCGCGCGTGAATCAAGAAAAAGAAGGCGCGCGCTTGAAAGTGGAGGGAGGTAAATCAGGCAAACCGACTAAAGTCGGTACTACAGTTGGCACAACCGTCCGCGTGGAGGATTTGTTTTACAACGTCCCTGCGCGCTTGAAATTCCTCAAGGCAGATGTCACCGAACGCCGCGCCATTGACTCACTGGTCACGCGTTATGCGCTGGCTTATCCCGATAAAAGATTCAAGTTGTCAGAAGATAAAAGTGTCACTATGCAAACATCGGGTGACGGAGACCGACGCGCCATCCTTGCCGCGCTCTACGGCGTGGATGTGGCGAAGCAAATGCTTGAGATCATGGCAGAGGAAGAGGAATACCGAATAACAGGGTTTATCAGCCCAACTTCTCTCACGCGTTCCAATAGAAAAGAGATCACCTTCTTCATTAATGGACGCTGGGTGCACGACGTCTCGCTCAGCGCCGCGCTCTTGCAGGCGTACCACACCCTGTTGATGGTGGGACGTTATCCGCTCACCGCGTTATTCCTCGAAGTGGACCCTCAAGAAGTGGATGTGAACGTGCATCCCGCCAAAGCGGAGGTCCGATTCCGAAACCAGGATAAAGTTTTTAGTTTCGTTCAACGAGCCGCGCGCAAGGCTTTGCTCGCATATTCACCCATCCCGAACGTGGCGCCAAGTCTGTGGGGGATGACGCATACTCAACCCTCCGAATCGAAGTCTGCTGGTTTGGATTGGGTAATTGGGCATGATGAGTTACCAGGGAGCAGTGAACAGTTATCAGTGGGCAGTAATCAGTCTCCAATCTCCAGTCTCGAATCTGCCAGAACCAATTCCCAATTATCGCGAAGCATCCCTCTGGGACCAATTACTTCTTCCCATACCGCGATTCCATTATTGAGGCTGATTGGTCAAATCGGCGCGACGTATCTTGTGGCGGAGGGACCCGACGGGTTGTATCTCGTTGACCAGCACGCCGCGCACGAACGCGTTTTGTTCGAGAAATTGATGGCTCAACGTGAAATGCAGAATATAGCGTCTCAATCCCTGCTCGCGCCAGCCACTGTGACTCTCCCTCCTCAAACCACTCAATTACTAATTACCCAATTACCCGTCCTAAAACACTTCGGCTTCGACGTGGAAGAGTTCGGACCAAATACCTTTCAAGTCCGCGCGATGCCTGCGTTGTTTGCTGGGAGCGACCCCTCCGCGGCGTTGCGCGCGTTGGTGGAAGACTTTGAAGAAGATGAAGCCCCTTTACAAAACGAGATCGAGAAAAAACTTGCCGCGCGCGTCTGCAAGCGGATGGCGGTGAGGGCGGGAATGGCGCTTTCCAATGAAGAACAGCGCGCCCTGCTCACCGACCTCGAAGCCTGCGACTCGCCTCGCACTTGTCCGCATGGCAGACCCACGATGATCCATCTTTCTGTCGACCTGCTCGAACGTCAGTTTGGGAGGCGTGGTGCCAGATAACGATAACCTCCCCGAAAAATACAACAAGCTCCTGGATGAATTCCAGCGCATGGAATCTGAATTGCAGAAGGTAAAACGCGCGCTGGAGATCAGGGAGATCGAGTTAAAGGCAGTCCTCGCGCAGGCGCATGAAATTAAGAATACAGACGCGCTCACCTTCCTCCCGAACCGCCGCAAGATCATGGTGGATCTGCAGGAGGAGGTCATCCGTTCCACGCGCTATGGGACGCCGCTTTCGATCTCGCTCGTGGATATTGACCACTTCAAAAATATCAACGATACCTACGGACATCTGACAGGCGACGAGGCGCTTCGCAATCTGGCCGCGCGCCTCAGCGGGCAAATACGGAGTCCCGATACGCTGGGTCGTTATGGCGGGGAGGAGTTTTTGATCGTCCTGCCAAATAGCGAAGTGCAAGCCGCAGTCGAACAGGCGTCCCGATTGTGCCAGCATATTCGCGCGATGCAGGTGGAATCGGACGGTCACGTTTTGTCCATCACCATCAGCATCGGTATAGCGCAATATAAGATTGGGAACGAAAACTGGGAGCAATTCCTCCACCGCGCGGATACCGCCATGTACCAGGCAAAGAACAACGGGCGCGATCAGTGGGCTATGGCGGAGGGGTAACAGAGGTTTGATCAATGGGGAAGAAGGCTTCCATGTAGCCAATATCAAAATAAATAGGTTCTACTCTATCTCCAACTTCCGGTGTTTTTATAACGACTTCTCCACTAGCGCTTGTATTTGGTTTTAGCGTAATTTGCCCGTCGATAATCTGATATTCAATCCGGTAGATTGACCCATGTGTTGTAAAGTAAAGAGCATTGCCCTCTGGATATACCCTTGGAAAATCCAACAACTCACCAGTGGATTTAATTAATCGAACTGCTGTACCGTCAAAGGGCAGCTCGCCGTCCGAATCGATTGTCACATAAATATCATGATAATAATTGGGTTCAGGACCAATGGTTATGAACGTCATCAAGTAGCCATCTTCCGATAAACTGATCTTTGGCTGGGATACATAAAGTTGTGGGTCGAAAAACGGAGAGAGGGTCTGCGAATCGATTGATACCTGTATAAGCCTGGTTCTGTCGCTAATGGCGGCATCAAACACCAGACTATTCCCGTTCGGTATCCAGGATGAATATCGGTGTACAAGCGCATATGGTTCCCCGGTCAAATCGCGAACTTCCCCCGATATCGGGTCAATTAGATGTATGCTCGAATATGGGGTACCGGACGACCCGCGACTTTCCACAATTGTATAAGAAATGTAAGTAGAATTGGGTGACCATTGTGGGTTTTCAAGAGTCTTCTTGGTCCAGCCGATTAATTCATGATCGTTTTCTCCGTTGCTATCCATAATCCAGATTGCAAACAGGTGTCCTTTTTCGTTGTTCGGATCTTTCATCCTTTTTACATATACAATCTTTGTGCCGTCAGCGGAAAGATCTGGAAACATCTCGCTGAATTCTGTGGTGAAAGTGATTTGCCTTCCCGAGTTTTCCCCGATTTTCGCTGTGTAAAGATCATAGGAAGTTCCTTTGAATAACGAATAGGTCAATCGTGTTCCCACCGCGGCTTGATATGCATTTCGATACAATACCCGCGATGAATCTTGATATAACCTGAATGAACGTTGAGAAGGCAAGTTTTTACTAGCAATGCCTGTATCCACAGAAGCATCTAAGGTGTCCCGGCATTGTTGATCGAAACAAACCGCCGGGACAACAATCAGATTCTCCGGCTGTTCTAAATCCTTTTCATCCCGGTAAAGGAACGCGTCTATTTTCCAATCCCCTGCGGCAGAAATCCTGGCTTGAGGGATGAACTCTTTTAATGGGAAGAACAAATCTCCGCGGACGATGAGAAGATGAATGGAATCTTCGACTTTTAGGTTTGCAGATACCCCAGAAAATTGGACTTTTGGCAGAACGTTCGCTCCATTTTCAGGGCTGGTCAATGCCACCCCGCCAAACACAGGCGTGGAATTTGGTTCCGCCGTAGAATTCGCTTCAGTTGTGGATGTGCCTTGCACTGGCGCTGTGACTAATGGGGTGCTCGAGATTGAAGTGGGGGTTACGGTTGCGGCACCACCAAAAAGGCTACTTCCTATACCAATACCAATGAGAATTACCAGAGCCAATCCCAGAACAGCTAAACCCAGCCTACTCGTCCAAAAAGATTGACCGCCTGTCACTGTGGATGGTGCCAGTTCGGTATCCGGGAAGGACTTCTCGATGCTGTAGATGTAATTTGCCCAATAGCGCAAATTGGCGCGTACCTGATCCCGTTCCCGGGTCGAGGGAATCATGCTCCCCGCCTTTTTTGCCTGCTCGATATACGCTCTAACCTCCCTGGCGAAATCCCCCTGATTCTCTTCAGTAAGCTTTTGTTGTTTTTGGAGCAGGGATTCGTGCACAGTCTGCAGGGATTTGAAATTGACTTCAGACATAGTTTCCTCGACTAGTAGTTTGACAGCGCCTTGTTGGAAAGGTTGAACAATTCCTGCGCGGTTTGTCGCAGTTGTTTATCGGCTGAATTCATATGATGGGAGGAGATATCCTGGAATGAACTGGTCAATTCGGAAAGCGTTTCCCACCAGGGGATTTCCTTCCCCAGCCTTTGAAATGCCAGAATTTGCATCTGGCTGGGATAATCCATCTCCTTCTTCGAAGATCCACCCACACCCAGTTGATCGGTCATCCCCAGGTGCTCGTTGATTCGGCCTTGGAGTTCGCTGAATTGAATCGCCCAAATCTCCCCCGACTTGCTTTTATCCTCCAGGACTTGAAAGGGCTTTCCGATATTCTTTATCGTTTGGGACCAGTTCAACAGGGCAACTACGTTCATGGATACGGGTCGCCAACGTTCGCGCAGAACACTTAATTTAGGTGGTGACTTGAGGGAATTCGCGCGGTCCACTTCGGTCCTGAACTGTTCGAAGGCGATCTGGATGTCATTGACTGCGTTATGCAATTCCTTGTATTCGTGCAGTTTTTCATGGTAATTCCGGAAATCGGTCAGGGTTTTGTCGAGTTCCAGCGGGTTTTGCAGGTAGCCCTTGGGAAAATGCTTTAGCAGGGTCTCCATAAGTTGGTTGACATCCTTACCTGAAAAGCCTTTGATATTATCCCGGCCCGCAACTTCACTGCCCGAAATTCTGGCGCTGTCAGATTTCAGGTCAATGCCGCCTTCTTTTTTACTGGTTGGTTTATTGGGAGGCATAATACTATCTCATACAGCTCTTTCCGCCTGCATTTTGCTCAATACTTTTTTAACTGCGAGGCTGATCCCTGCCGCGGGGTTCTGCAAGGTGGCGATCACAACATCTGCAATGTCGGGAGCCATTTTTTGAATATTTTCAAGTCTTTGCTGAATAAATGAGACTTTTGCCTCGGCGCCTTTTTTGACTTCCTTCTCAATTTGTTTTACACTTTCCTCGACTGTTTTCTTTGTTTCGGGCGGAATGGTTGTGTTTTCGTTGAGAGCGTGATATACCGGGGCAAATGAAATATTTACGTTGGTTATGTTTTTCTCAACGTTATCTCGCCCAGCGATCCTACTGTTCTTAATTGTTACATTGCCCTTAATATTAATCCCGCCCTGAGTAATCTGCGACTGCGATTTGGTATTTCTTTTTTTGGCCATATCGCCCTCCGCACCTAGTTTAGCATAAGACCGAATTATTTCAAAGTATGAGTTTCGATCAACCTCGTATTTCAAAATCATCTTCGGGAGTTCCCATGCGTGCCCTCTGGCTTGAAAACAATAAAATATCGTTGCGCGACCTTCCTCAACCGCGCAAGCCCGAAGAGGCGTTGATCAAAACCCGCAAGGCGGGGATTTGCAGTACGGATCTTGAACTGGTCAAGGGATATTATCCATACACGGGCGTTCTTGGGCATGAGTTTGTTGGCGAAGTGATTTCCCTCACCCCCAGCCCCTCTCCCCAGGGGAGAGGGGAGATGGTGAGGGTTGGTGATCGCGTGGTGGGTGATATAAACGTTGTATGTAATCAATGCGAACAATGTTTGAACGGACGCCCCACGCATTGCGAGAATCGTACAGTGCTTGGAATTATCAACCGTGACGGGACGTTTGCAGAATACACAACATTGCCACTTGCCAATTTACATCGTGTGCCCGCCTCCGTCCCGGACGAGATGGCTGTGTTCACAGAACCCCTCGCCGCCGCACTCGAAATCCAGGAGCAGATCAACATCAAGCCGAATGATCGGGTATTGCTGATTGGCGCGGGGCGGCTCGGGCAACTCATCGCCCAAACCCTCGCGCTGACGGGTTGCGACCTGCGAGTCGTCGCGCGGCACACACGTCAGCAGGAATTGTTGAAAGCGCGCGGGATACGAATCATTTCTGAGGAAGAGATCAAACCCTGGAGATGGGATATCGTGGTGGAGGCGACCGGGTCAGCGAGCGGCTTTTCTTTAGCGAGGCAGGCGATTCGTCCGCGAGGAGCGCTGGTATTAAAGTCCACATACAAGGGTGAGATGAACGTCAATTTTTCATCCGTCGTGGTGGATGAAGTCAATATTATCGGCTCGCGTTGCGGTCCGTTTGAACCTGCGCTGCGATTGATGGAATCGAATCAAGTTGACCCCACGGTGTTGATTGACGCTGAGTTTTCGCTGGGAGATGCGTTAAAAGCATTTGAGCGCGCCGCAGAACCCGGCACGCTCAAAGTGTTGGTTGAGCCTTAATTTGGAGTCAGCCAGCTTGCTGGCGTAAGTACAGGAGCAAGCTCCCGCACTCCAAATTTGTTTATTCTCTTGGCATCGTCCTCTGCGCGCGGGGGAGATGAATGCCAAACGAAGCGCCAACGCCGATCTTGCTTTTCACTTCGATGCGCCCGTTGTGACCCTGAATGATCTGCTTGCAGATCGAAAGCCCAAGCCCGGTGCCGGTTGCCTTGCCTTCATGTTCGCGTACGCGATAGAATTTTTCAAACAAATGGGGAACAGATTCTTCCGGGATGCCCACGCCAGTATCCTGAACAACGATGGATAATTCGGTTTCGGTAAACGTTCCTGTAATGATGATCGAACCGTTCGGACGGTTATATTTAATTGCATTGCTCAACAGGTTAAGCAGAACCTGTTTGATCTTGTCGCGGTCGGCTTCCATGAGCGGCATGTCGTTGGGCGCATCCACCTTGATTTGGATGTTCGTCTCCTGCGCCTTGGACATCATCACATCGCGCACTTCGTAGAGCAAATCCGCCGCGCTGAAACGCGTCTTGCGGAATTGTACGCGTCCCGACTCAAGCCGCGCCAAATCAAGGAATGATGACGCAAGTGAATTCAAACGCAGGGTCTCGTTGTGAATGTTGTTGACGATCTGGTCGCGTTGTTCGCGCGACATTTCAGGGCGGAGTAATAAATAGGTGGCGGTGCTCAACGATGCCAGCGGTGTGCGAAGTTCATGCACGAACTCCTGGATCAAGTCCGATTGCTGGAACAGGCGCGCGTTCTCGATTGCCACAGCCGCCTGCGCGCCCAGCACAGTGAGCATGGATTCATCGGGATCGGTGAACTTGCCTCGTTTCTTGTTCACCACCTCAAGCACGCCCACCACTTTATTTTTTGTGACCAGTGGAATGCCAAGCAGGGATTGGGTTGAATAGCCGATGGATTGCTCCACTTCGCTGAAAAACCGTTCGTCTTTGTGCGCGTCTTCGATGCGAACCGATTTGCGGTTCGTCACGATCCAGCCTGCGATGCTTTTTTCGAGCGGGATCACGAGTCCGCGCATGGTGGGTTCGTCAATATTGGTGGCAACCTGAAAGTAAAGTTGACGCGCCGTGTCGTCGTACAGCAAAATGGATGCGGCTTCTGCATGGGTAATATCTGCCGCCGCGTTTACGATGTCATACAGCAGCGTATCGAGGTCGAGCGTGGATGCAAGGTCGCGTGAAATTTCGATCACTCGAAGATAACTGCCAAGGGTTTGGGTTTTGATCTCAGCCATGGATTACTCGTTTGATGATTTCAGGTAGGATGGCGGCGACATCGTCCATGATGACGACATCGGCGCGGACGTTCACGTAGGTGGGTGTGTTGTTGACGACGATCAAATGCGCGCCGCGGTCAAGGGCTTGGATCGGCAGACCCGCGACGGGGAGGACTTCCAGCGAGGAACCCGCGACCAGCATCAGGTCCGCCTGACGCGTTTCCCGTTGCGCTTCCAACCAGTCCGATTGCGGCAACTGTTCCCCGAACAATATCACATCTGGTTTCAGGATTCCATTGCAATTTGAGCATAAAGGGATTGTTCCATGATCAATAAATGCCTGTAAAAAAACCTGGGAATCAAATTGTTTAAAACATTGCGCGCAGGATAGGGTTCGTATTGTGCCATGCAATTCGAGGACTTTTTTTGACCCCGCCTTTTGATGAAGCCCGTCAATGTTCTGTGTGACGATTGCTGTTGTGATGCCGGAGTTTTCAAGCTCGGCAAAAGCCATGTGCGCCGCGTTCGGCTGCGCATTGAATATCTGACCCGCCAACGGGCGAAACCAATGAAAGAATTTTTCGGGGGATGTGCGAAACGTAGTTAAAGAAGCGACTTCCATCGGTTCATCGCGGGACCATAAGCCTGATCCCTCCGAACGGAAATCGGGTATGCCAGATGGGGTGGAGATGCCGGCTCCTGTTAATGCAACAACGCGCTTGGCTTTGCGGAATAACCCAGCCGCATCCTCAAGCGCAGTGTGTGTTGCATTGTCTGCGATGTTCATCGCGGGAGCGCCTCCCGCTCTGCCATGAATTCCACGATTTTGTTGACCTGCCTTGTGGTCAGGCTGTCTGGCTGGCAAAGGACGGCAGGCGTTTGCATTCGAGTGGCTTGCACCAAGAGTTCCGGCGCAGGGGTCAGTGTGGTGATGATCTCGTGACCGAGTTTTGCCTGCACCTGGCTCGTGGGCAGTTGCGTATCAGAGCGGATGCGGTTATTCAGGATCACACTGACATTTCTTGCATTGACACCGAAGGCAACCAGGTCTTCGATCAACGCCTTGGTGTTGATGATCGTGTTGGGGTTGCCTTCCAGCACAACCAGCATTTCATCACAATGGGCGAGCACACTCTGCGTGAAAGGCTGCAACCCGGCTCCCAGATCGAGCGCCACAAAACGCGCAAGACCGCCGAGTTTTGAAACAAGCGCTTCATAATTTGCATTCTGACCGATCAAGTGCATGTCTCGCGGGCGGTCGGAGGCAAGCAACAATTTCAATCCCGACCCATGATGGACGAGCGATTCCTTGATGCTGTCGCGCGAAATATCGGATAATTTGGTGGTGCTCAGCAGGTCGGATAACCCCTTGTTGGCAGAGACGCCCAATTCAAGGGCGAGCGCGCCGCGTCCGGGGAGCATTTCCGCAACGATCACGTCGCTTTTTGTTCGGGTGTGCAACCCCGCCGCGAGATTTACTGCCAGTGTGGTAGCCCCGAGACCGCCACGTGCGGCAAGGATTCCGATCACAAAACCCTGACTCTCATCTCTGGATGAAGGCGAGTTGCCTTTTTTCTCGTTCGCGCGCGCCAGCAGGGCTTTGACGCGCGCCTGCAATTCAGAGGGATGCGTGGGCTTGGTGAGGTAATCATTGGCGCCCACCTCAAAGCCGATCACCTTATCATCGAGCTGGGTTTTGGCGGTAAACATCAGTATGGGAGTTTCCATCGTGGACGGATTCAACCTCAGGCGCCGCGTGACTTCGTATCCGTCCATATCGGGCATCATCACATCGAGCAGGATCATGTCCGGGTCTTCGTCAAATGCCTTGTCCAATCCCTGTTGCCCGTTCGTTGCCGCGCTGATCTGATAGCCCTGTCGTTGGAGCATCAGCCCCACCAGTCGCAGAGTGTCGAGGTCGTCGTCAATGATAAGAATTTTTTCACTCATGCTTGAATCATTCCTTGCAAAATGTAGCAACAGTCTAGCATAAAGCGGTCTGTTGGGCAAGACAAATGTCCCTTTGCAAGTATGCTATAATGATTTTGCATTCGTAGAAGCAAATTCCCAATTTGCTCTACACCGGGGAATGTCCCCGCCCTTTGGGGATGACAGGCTTCGACGGGAGAGGCTGGTTCCGGAATGCGAGCCGAGCGGCGCCGAACTCGTAAACTCAGCGCAAAAACTCAAGTGCCAACCGCACTTCCTACGCCGTTATGCCCCTCGCCGCTTAATGCGATGAGACCATAACGGTTGACATCTTAGGATGTCACGTCCGCCGTCCTCGCCCTCCACCCGGTGACGGATCGGGCGAAACAATGGTGAGAGTGCCGCACACGATTCTGCTACCTGTGCGAAAGACCAGCAGATGGTCACAGAGTTACCTGCCCGCCGAGATCTCTGTGATGACAAACTTCGGCAGGCTACGCTCGTAGATTTCCGAGGGTCGAGTCTTTCGGACCCGGGTTCAATTCCCGGCATCTCCACTAAATTGTCCAGCATATGCTGGACAATTTGTTTTAATTATTCTCTTGACATATATATCCGCTACGGATATAGTGTGCTTATGGCTACCATACATCCCCCACCTCTTACACCAGCTGTCTTTCATATCCTTTTAGCGCTCTCAAATGGAGAACGTCACGGCTACGGAATCATGAAACAAGTCGAGGCAGATTCGCAGGGAAAAGTGACCATGGGACCTGGTACTCTCTATGGCTCGCTTAAGCGTATGCTCGACGCTGGCTTGGTGGAGGAAAGCGACAAGCGCGTTGACCCCGAAATGGATGACGAACGCCGCATCTACTACCAAATCACAGGAGTTGGTGTGAAAGCCCTTGCGGCAGAACTTAATCGTTATAAGCGTATCGTCACGATAGCGCAACAGAGGAAACTGTTCCCGAAAACCTTTGCGTATGATGTATGACCAGCAAGCAGTTCAAGCCCTTTACAAAAAACTACTCAGCCTCTATCCACGAGAGTTCAGGGAGCGGCTGGGAGAGTCCATGCAGCAGACGTTCACCGACCTTTTTAATGAGAAGCGACAAACTAAAAAAGGCTTGTTTGGCTTCGCACTAAGGATGTTCGTCGAAACGACTACAGGAATCATTCAGGAACATATTCTATTGCTCAGACAAGGAGACACGATGAAAAGCATCATCTCGAATCCAAAATCAGCGGCGCTCGTGGGTTTTCTGTTCGCTCTGCCGTTCGTGGTTATGAATACGATTGTTGGAAGCCGGATAGAGCCTTTCTATTCACTCATCAGACCAGATACCCACACAAGTCCTTTTGAGTATGTTCTGCTCGCTGTCGTTTTGCTCCTGCTTCCTGTCGGCGCGTTCATTGCCGTTCGCCCAATGTTTCAAAATGGAGTGGATGGGGAACGGAAATTTTATCTCGTCAACATCCTCCTCGCTACAATCCTGGTCACGGGTTTTGTCGCGTTATCAATCGGTTTAGGATCGGATATATATCGGTGCGATGTCTTGCTCATCCCGAATTGCGATTAGAAGGCTCATCCAAAACTTTACTATGCCATTTAGCCACGAGACAGCTCGTGCTCTTTACAGAAAACTGCTGACCTTTTATCCACAAGACTTTAAGGAACAGCTCGGCGTGTCGATGGAGCAAACATTCAGTGATCTGTACAGAGAGAAGCAACAAACCCAACAAGGGTTGATCGGTTTCACGGTCAGGATATTCATTGAAACCGCTGTTGGAATTGTGCAGGAAAATATTTTGTCAATGAAGGAGTTTAACCCCATGAATACTATTCTGACAAACCTCAAAGCGCCCACGCTCATTAGTTTGCTCCTCATCCTTCCATTCATGATCATGGAAGTCGTCAACAGGCGAAATCTCAATAAAGATTTTCCCATCATGCTGTTTTTCGTCTTGTGGCTTAACCTGTTCGCGATCAGCCTCATCCTGCTGCCGATCGTGCGAGGCAGGCGGACAGGGAATCATGATATGGCGAATCCCGCTCCTTCACAGGGAAACACTTTCCTCACAAACCCCAAGTCAGCCGCGATGATTAGCATTGCCCTGATCCTGGCCCCTGGCATACTCCCGTTGCTGGATTCCGTTGGTTGGCTGTCATTGGATCGTCTATTCAACGGCCCGAACCCTGAAGTGGCTTATCTCCCTGGTATGTTCATTTTCCTCGGTCTCATCTTGTTCCCAATAGCGGCGGGGATCATTGCCGGCCGGCCGATCGCCAGCGCTATGCGAGACGGAGGCAGTCTGTTTGTGCATCCCATCCATCTGATCATTGTCGTTGTAATTTCGTTCCTCTTCGCAACAGGCGTTGTCAGCCTGATCGTGGACCAATGGCCCTGTTTTATAGGTGTTCCAAACTGCGATTAATTGCATCATAAAGAGTGGCATTCAAATTCAATTGTCCGGTCTTGGCGCTGGGCAATTGTGTTATAAAAGGCGTCATGAAAAGACTTTTTCTTGGATGTCTCATCCTCATCACTGCCTGCCAACCAGCGACCCCCACTCCCGCGCCTTTACCTTCCCCAACCGAAACGCATCTCGCTTCGCGTACGCCGATACCTGTTACTGTTACCCCCGAACCGACTCCTAGCCTTGAGCCTTCGCCAACTCCTCTCCCACGTTTCTTCACCAACGAATTTGACTCGTCCCTCGCGGGCTGGGTGACCCTGCAAGCCAATAACGATTCCAATCCAAACATCAAAACAGAAAACAGCGCGCTCATCCTCCAATTGGATTTTCCCTTCACCTGGCTGTATGCGCTCTACGGCGCGGAGGAATATGCGGACGTTCGCATTGACGCGCAGTTCCAAAATCGCGCGGGTAGTCCCTCATCCATTGGCTTGATCTGTCGTTACAGCGAAACCGATGGATGGTTTGAGTACAACATCTCCACTGATGGAACATACAACGTGCTGTATGGCAAATGGCTCACTGTTGGCATCGCGGATTATCTCCCTATTACAGACGGCTCCTCGAAAGAAATCCAGCCCAGCGGCGCGACCCAGACCATCGGCTTGCTCTGCGAAGATACAACCCTTTCCTTATATATTAACGATACCGTCCTTCGCCGCGTGGATGTGGAACGCTTCGAACTTGGGGAAGGCAAAGTTGGAATCGCGGCATCCTCGTTTGAGAATGTTCCCATCATCGCCGCGTTTGATTGGGTGAAGGTGAGTGAGCCGTAATCGTCGCGTTTAACTCGCGCTGAGCGCAGACGAAGCGGGGGGTTAAATTAAATTTCTATATAGCGTTAACAGTTTTCTTGCATTCAGCGGTTAAGATATGACCATTGAAAATACTTAGTCCCGTCATTGCGAGGGCGAAAGCCCGAAGCAATCTCCAATGCAATGATGGAGGAGATTGCTTCTCTCCTCGCGTTGCTCGTCGCTCGCAATGGCAAATGCAAGGAGATCTCTATGGGAAAAATCATTGGTATAGACCTCGGCACGACCAACTCTGTCGTCTCTGTCATGGAAGGCGGATCGCCAACTGTGATATCGACCGCGGAGGGGGGCAGACTCTGCCCTTCGGTGGTAGCCTTCAATAAAAACGGCGAACGCCTCGTCGGTCAGACTGCGAAGCGGCAGGCAGTCGTTAATTCCGAGAACACAATTTATTCCATCAAGCGTTTTATCGGGCGTCATTTCGGCGAGACCGAATCCGAACGCAAGATGGTTTCTTACGATGTCGTGAAGGGACCGACTGATGATGTGCGCGTGAAAGTGCCGATCACCAATCGCGAATATTCTCCGCAGGAGATCAGCGCGATGATGCTGGGCAAATTGAAGTCCGATGCGGAAGCGTATCTGGGTCAGAATGTGACTCAGGCTGTGATCACCGTCCCTGCGTATTTCAATGACAGCCAGCGCCAAGCCACAAAGGACGCAGGCAAGATCGCAGGTCTGGAAGTGATGCGTATCATCAACGAACCGACTGCATCCGCGTTGGCGTATGGTCTCGATAAAAAGAAAGATGAAACCATCCTGGTCTTTGACCTGGGTGGTGGTACGTTTGATGTTTCCATTCTTGAAGTCGGCGAAGGTGTGATCGAAGTGAAAGCCACGAACGGTGACACGCACCTCGGCGGCGATGACTGGGATCAGAAGATCGTCAACTGGGCGGCGGACGAATTCAAAAAGGATCAGGGTATTGACCTGCGGAATGACCGCCCCGCGTTACAACGTTTGCGCGAAGCCGCGGAAAAAGCCAAGATCGAGCTCTCGACGGTAATGGAAACGGAGATCAATCTTCCATACATCACAGCAGATGCAACTGGGCCCAAACATTTACAGTTGAAGTTGAGCCGTGCAAAATTCGAGCAAATGACCGAAGACCTGCTCACGCGTTGCCGCAAACCGTTTGAAGCCGCGTTGAAAGATGCAGGCATGGACGCAAGCAAACTTGATGAAGTGGTGCTGGTGGGCGGCGCGACGCGTATGCCGATGGTGCAGGAGTTGGTCCGCAAGCTGACGAATGGCAAAGAGCCGAACAAAGGCGTCAACCCCGATGAAGTGGTTGCAATCGGCGCGGCAATTCAAGGCGGCGTGCTTGGCGGCGAAGTCAAAGATATATTACTGCTCGATGTCACACCGCTTTCACTGGGCGTGGAAACGCTCGGTAGTGTGATGACCAGGATGATCGAACGTAACACGACCATCCCTGTCCGCAAGACGGAGACGTACTCAACCGCCGCGGACAATCAGACTGCTGTTGATATTCACGTCCTGCAAGGCGAACGCCCGATGGCAAATGACAATATGTCGCTTGGACGATTCAGGCTCGATGGCATCCCGCCTGCGGCGCGCGGCATCCCGCAAGTGGAAGTGACGTTCGACATTGATGCGAACGGCATCCTGAGCGTCACCGCGAAAGACAAAGCCTCAGGCAAGGAGCAGAAAGTTACGATCACTGCTTCCACCAACCTGAACAAAAGCGATATTGACCGCATGATGAATGAAGCGCGTTCACATGAGGCGGAAGACAAGAAACGTCGTGAATTGATTGATGCCAAAAACACCGCCGATAGCCTTGTCTATCAAACTGAAAAAGCCTTGCGTGATTTGGGCGATAAGGTTCCTGCCACCGAGCGCGGCGAGATCGAAAACAAGATCAACGATCTCAAGTCTGCCGCACAGAGCGATGACATCAGCCGCATTCAAAAGGAATCCGAAGCAGTGCAACAGGCATTCCATGCGCTGAGCCAGCAATTGTATGCGCAGGGACAGCCTCAGCCTGAAACGCAAGGCGCTCCATCAACTCCTCCACCGTCAAGTAATGGCGATGTGATTGATGGTGAAGTGAAAGAGTAACCAACCTGATGCGCAAGTAATATTAGAGCCTTGACGAACGAAGAGACCGCCGTATTTGTTTCGCAACTCCAACAAATACGGCGGTCTCTTCAATGGAGGAGACCAGGTTCCTGATTGCTGTATTTTCCCTATGATATAATTTTTTAACACAAAATTTTCCACGAACAGGGGTTTCAATCGCAAGGAGTATGACATGTCTGGTCATTCAAAATGGTCAACCATCAAACGCAAAAAAGGCGTGGCAGATGCCAAGCGCGGCGCGATCTTCACGCGTCTGGCGCGTGAAATTGTGATTTCCGCACGCGAAGGCGGAAGCGATGTTGATTCAAATTTTCGTTTGCGGCTCGCGGTGGATAAAGCCCGCGCGGAGAACATGCCCAAGGATAATATCGAGCGCGCCATCAAACGCGGCGCGGGCGAAGATAAAGATGGCGTTGTGTTTGAATCCATCATGTATGAAGGCTATGCCCCGCATGGCGTGGCTGTGCTGGTTGAAACGGTCACCGATAACCGCAACCGCACCGTCTCGGATCTTCGTCATGCTTTCATCAAATCAGGCGGCAACATGGCGGAACCTGGCGCGGTCGGCTGGCAGTTCGAGCGCATCGCCTATTTTTCCTTTCCATCCAGTGCCATGAATTTCGACAAAGCCTTCGAACTCGGTATCGAAGCGGGCGCGAACGATGTCGTTGAAGATGACGGCACAATTGAAATCACCGCTCCTATTGAGTCGTTCAAAATAATCGCGGACGCGTTGCACAAAGCCAAAGTCCAGCCGGGGGAGGCGGGTTTGCGAATGCACCCCAAGCAGGAAACGGAACTCGACACCGATGATACCCTCCAGGTGCTCAGGGCGCTCGAAACCATCGAAGACCTCGACGATGTGCAGAACGTCTACTCGAATCTCAAAGTTTCGGATGAGGTGTTAGCGGCGCTTGAAGCCGCTTAATTTTGTAGTGACGACTTAAGTCGTCACTACTTTTATTGATGACCCTCGCATTGGGAATTGACCCCGGCACCGCCACAACCGGCTACGGACTCGTCCGCCTCACGCGTGACGGGGAACTGGTCGCGGTTTCCTATGGCATTATCTCCACCCCAAAAGAATCCTCCCCCCCCGCGCGCTTGGAGATGCTTTACAAACAATTGCGCGCGCTCCTCAAAAAATACAAACCCGACACCGCCGCCGTTGAAAAATTGTTCTTTTCACGAAACGTGACCACTGCCATCGCAGTGGGACAGGCACGCGGCGTGGTGATGCTCTCCCTGCAACAGGCGGGCATCGAATCTTTTGAATATACACCCAAGGAAGTGAAACAAGCCGTCGCGGGATACGGAAGCGCGGATAAGAGGCAGGTGCAGGAAATGGTGCGCGCCCTGCTTCAGCTAGACTCCATCCCCAAACCCGATGACGCCGCCGACGCGCTCGCAATCGCGATCACGCATTTGAATACGAAGAGATATTAACAGATTATGAAACTGTATCGCTTCGATGCTGAAGTTGGGAAAAACATTGATCTTTATGGTAGTTCAAGCTTTGTTATCTCCAAAATCGTTCACCTGTTTGAAGGTGCAGTTGTCCATTGTGCGTATCTGGGCATCAATGGTGTGATTGGCTATCATCAAACGACTGTCCATCAATTGTTTCTTGTAGTGCAAGGGGAAGGCTGGGTGAGAGGCGAAGCGCCTGATAGAACTCCCATCAAAGCAGGACAAGTCGCGTATTGGGAAAAAGATGAATGGCATGAAGCGGGATCGGAGACTGGCATGATAGCGATTCTGATTGAGGGTATGAAATTCGATCTCACGGGATTGATCTCTCTTATGTAATTGCTGTTAAAACCCTTGTGTACTTCGTGCCCTTTGTGGTGAAAGGGGTTAAAATAGAACCATGATAGCAACCCTCCGCGGAGAAATCTCCCAAATTGAAGATACAGCCCTCATCCTCGAAGTGGGCGGCGTTGGATTGCGCGTCTTTACCCCTGCGCCCATGCGGGCGCGCCTCAAAGTCGGTGAAGCCGCGTTTATGTTCACCCATCTCGTTGTGCGCGAAGATGCGCTGACGTTGTACGGCTTCGAATCCCAAACCGACCGCGACCTGTTCAACATGCTCCTCGGCGTGGATGGTGTGGGACCGAAAGTTGCGCTCTCTGTGTTATCCACAATGACATTGGACGCCGTGCAACGCGCGGTCTTTGCCGATGAAGCAGAATTGTTGAGCCGCGTGCCCGGCGTAGGCAAGAAGACCGCGCAGAAGATCGTGCTCCATCTCAAAGATAAGTTAAAGCCCACAGATGGGCTGAGTCAGCTTTCGGCGATGTCCGATGCGGATTCAGAAGTCCTCGCCGCGCTCACCGCGTTGGGCTATTCCGTTGTGGAAGCGCAAGCCGCGATCCAGTCCCTTCCGAAAGACGCGCCGGACGATACGGAAGAACGATTGCGTTTGACGTTGCAGTATTTTCAATAACAGGGATCATCGTCCCGCAGGTTGGGTAAATTGTTTTAATCTTGCCGAGCAACCTGCGGGACATTTTCTTTATCCAATATGAACGACCACGAACTACTCGAAAAATACGAACCTGTCCTGCGTTTTGCAAAGAGCGAGCGATTCTTCCCCATGGCGGTGGAGCATTATCTGGAGCTGTGTCACATCCTGCCCAGCGGACCACTCGGTGTGGCTGGTTTGCTCTTTCATTTAAATGAACCGCCTGCCACGATGATCGGCAAACTGGAAGGCGGGCAATATCACCTGCGCTTTGTCAATGAGCCGTTGTATGATTCCGATGCGTGGGTGTGGTGGGGAGGATTATCAGCCGCCACGATTGGTTTGGGGTGGTTTGCGGCAGGCTGGAGCGGAGTCGGAGGCGTGCTTGTCCTTTCGCTGATCGCCGCCCTCGTCATCTTCATGCTCGCATCCACCATCCGCTTGCGGATCATCCCCGCCGCGCTTGCCGCCCTCTTTTTTGTTGCATTGATGGTTGCTCCGATCTGGTTCTTTCTCCGTCCCAGCGAGTATGTGAGCATTGCTGTTGAATATCTTGTTTTGTTTCCCATTTATTTGATCCTGCTCTTTTATCTTTCCATCCGCACGATGAAATTTATTTTCGACCGCATCATCCCCGAAGGACCGGGTCTCATCATGGATATGCTCTCGCAAGCCACGGAGACGATTGCGCGCAAGTCCTATTTTCAATACGCTAAAATTTTGGAAAAAGATCCCCAGCCAGTCTATTACGGTCGCGTGGTTAGAGAACAGGATGGACAGGGGAACAACTGGACCATCCTGCAATATCATTTCTTTTACGCGTTCAACGATTGGCGTCTCGCGGCGAACGGCATGAATCATCACGAGGGCGATTGGGAAATGACGGCGGTGTATCTCAAGAACGATTCGCCTTATGCGGTTCTGTTTTCACAACACGGCGCGGGGGACATCGCGATGTGGGATAAGGTCATCAAAGCGAAGGATAAAAATGAAAAGGAGACAACGCACCCTGTTGTGTATGTCGCGCTAGGATCGCACGCCAACTACAGCAAGCCCGAAATAATCCGCTCGCCAAAACTGTATCACGCCGGATTTGTCCAACGCTTCCTTTACTGGACCGACGGCTTGATTCACTACCTCTTCCTTCTCTTTAACCCGAGCCAGAAAGCCCGTCAGATCGCCGTCAAGGAATTGACTGCGAAACACACAAACTTTCTTGCGGAAGATGCTTTTATTTATATGCGCGATGAAGCGGATCATTACGTTGTCAGCCTGCCGATGGAGATCGCCTCTGGCGATGGATTCCGAATCGGTTTCCAGGGCGAGAACCTGCGCGAGCCGGTTGTCAAATCCAGCAGTTACCTCAAACGTGTTATGTCTGATCGTAAGGTGACTCGTCCCACAGTGAAGGAATGGCGGCGCGTGGTGTTGAATCCCGAACCCGATTGGGTGAACTACAAAGGCTTATGGGGCGTGAAGAGTTCGCTGAAAGACGAGTCCGGTCCGCCAGGACCGAAATGGGATAGACCGGATAAATCATTCAATATCAACCCACGCATGCGGTGGGAGAAGCCGCTGGAGTGGTTGAAGATGTTGGAAAGCCGTAGGTAAATCGTTGGTTGACAAAAAATCGGGGGGGGTATACAATAATTGTATATTCAAACAACAGATCAGCGGCAAATAAGGAGGTTATGCCAATGCAACCCCAAACAACCATTACAATCCTTGTAGCAGATGATCACCCTTTGGCTCTCGAAGGAGTGCGTTCCATTCTTGAAAAGGCCGCCGATATAAAAATCATAGCAGAAGTTCAGGATGGCAACGAAATCAAACTGAAGGTCGCCGAATTGCATCCGCGCATCTTGTTGTTGGATTTGAAGATGCCAAACCTGAACCCGGTTGAGATGGAGAAGTGGGTGCGGGAAAATTACCCTGAGACAATTACGCTGGTATTAACCGCGCACGATAAAGATGCCTATCTTTCGAATATGATGGATGCTGGCGTGGCGGGATACTTGGATAAAAAACTACAGGCAGGACAGTTAATCTCCTCCATTCGCCGCGCGGCGAATGGAGATATTCTTTTCGACAAGGAACAAATTGACCGCGTCCACCGTTGGAGAAAGGATGTTCGCAAGCGTTGGGAGAGTTTAACTATTCGTGAACGGGAAGTATTGCATTGGGTTACAGAAGGCTCTGATAACAAGAGTATCGCGTCGCATTTGAGTATTTCTGTAAATACTGTCGAAAAACATTTAAGGAATATATATGCGAAGTTGGGAGTAACTTCTCGAACCGAAGCCGCCCATTGGTGGCTTGAAAAAGGTACGGATTTCCGTACTTGAAATAGAGTATTGACAATGCTATAGTCACTTCGTAAGCTACGCTGTAAGGATGCGAGGAGGTGATTGTTGGCAAACGACCTAATTAAAGTTCGATTAGAAAAGAAAACCGTTGTGTTTATAAGCATAGATAAGTTTATGAAAGGAGAAAAGATATGCGAAAAGCAAAAGCGATTTTGTTCATGTTGATCACAATAATGTTTGTGATAGTAAGTAGCTTCCCTTTCGCTTCTGTTGCCTTGGCTGCGTCGTGTAGTGGGGCGGGTTGCAATAACACTGATCCAGGTACAACAGGTTGTAATGCCGATGCGGCAACAGTTCGAACAGTTTACCCTCCATCCGGAAAAGCAAGAGTAGAGTTGAGGTTTTCTGACACATGCCAAACTCGTTGGTCAAAAGTGATAAATATAGCCAGTTTAAATTATTGGGCAAACGCAACGCTGAGATACTGGTATTACAAGTCGGTCTATCTGGGTCCCGGATACACGGCTTACTCTAACCAAAGGTATGGATCTGGTTATCGGGCATGTGGAAACGTAGGTCCAACGCAAATGAATTACCTGATCAACGATTCGCCTCGATGCACAGGATCCTATTAAGGAGGTTGAAATGCTAAAAACTAATACATCAAGGTTGTTTGGGTGGACATTTTTCTTCCTTGCCCTGATTGCCTTGTCCGCCTTCGTGGTTGGGAATTCGTTGTCTGCAAGTGCAGGCAAGGAAGAAAATAGTACTCAGCAACAGGCCGTTTCGGAATCTGCTGTAACTAAACTGGCTTTTGAGGGAATTACAATGTCTGTGGATGGCGCACACCAGGAAGGCGAATATTTTCAAATTGACGTTTGTTTTTCGCTTCCGGATGATCGCGATTGGC
>Ga0247727_10004413_pt1 | contig 29862 bp, 22 predicted proteins | sample WisWelCaveWW1625_FD_202498 | JGI IMG/M metagenome (GOLD analysis project Ga0247727, IMG submission 202498) | Biofilm microbial communities from Wishing Well Cave, Virginia, United States - WW16-25 | ecosystem: Environmental > Aquatic > Deep subsurface > Groundwater > Cave microbial mat | place...
TCGTCGGCACGGTTACTCCAAGACCTGGGGCGTCGCCAACTAGCGTCAGCGAGAAATGGTTGGTTGTCGTCCGGCGGCAGGGCGACGGGAGTTGGAAGATTGCGCGCGACATATGGACCCAGGAACCCCAGTCAGCCAAGACGAAGTAGGGTGTGGTTGCACTGCCGCCGCCTAACGAGGCTCTGCGGTTCTGACGGTTCTGGTAGACCGAGACGGTGGGTGAGCGTTGCGCTACAATTTCGAGTGGGACCCCATCAAGGCAAAGGAGAATCTGCGCAAGCACGGAATCGGCTTCGAGCGTGCCACCGAGCTCTTTCTGGATCCTTTGGCCCTGTCAGCCTTTGACCAAGAGCACAGCGAGGCGGAAGAAAGGTGGGTGACCATTGGGCGGGACAGCCACGGAAGGGTCTTGGTTATTGTCCATACGTTTTCAGAGGCCTCGGCTGAAGAATCGAAAATACGAATGATTTCGGCACGGAAGGCCACTAAGCGAGAAGCCAAGCAGTACGAGGAAACGGGGCGATGAAGAAGGAATATGATTTCTCAAAGGGCGAACGCGGCAAGTTCTACCGACCGGGTGTGGAATTGAACATCCCTGTTTACTTGGAACCCGACGTTGCCAAGGTGGTCCAACAGCGCGCCAGGAGAACGGACGCCAGCATTGGAGCAGTCGTCAATGAGTGGCTGCGCAAGGACATTCGGTCGGGGAGTCAAGCGCGCAAGCTGAAGGCCCGGTAGCGCGAGCCTAACTCGGCGCTGCAGGCGACGGCCAAAAGCCGGCCGCGCCTGAGCGCCCGAGCCGTTAGGCGGATCGCACAAATCGAAAAAGAGGCCCGGGAGCTGCGTCGCGCACGCCGCACAGAACGTCTGATCGAAGCACTGAGCCGGTTACTGGCCGCGAGTGATCCCGACCTTCATACGCGGCCGGAGTACGAGCAGGCCGTAGCGCTGCTCCACCAGATCCAGCTCTTACTCAACCTGCGGTGCCAAACGGAGCGCGTGCTGAATGGGAAGCTTAACGAGCTTGGGATCACCATGGCCGCCTACGTCCAGGCCCCAGGTAGTGATCGAGAAGGACAGCTCGATCGCCGGATTACTCTTCTCAGAGATGACGGACAAGTTGATTGCCTTGGCAAACGCTGTCGTGCAGGGGTAGCCTTTGTCACCGCCAAGAGCGCGGCGGTCGGGTGACGCTGGAATCGTTAAGGCCGTCAGGCTTGGAGGAGATATTGAAATGCCCGCGGGGGATGCGGAGAGAACGTGGTTCCCGGAAATGATCGGAATCCTGGAGCAAGAGTGGAATTCTCCCATGTCATGGACGGAAGTCATTGCTCTCCGGGATCGCCTGGATGCAATGCTTCAGGCAATTCGGTCTGAAAGAAACATTCTTCCTCACTACTCAAGAACCGGAGGGGCATCTTCCTGATCTTTTTGACCAATTGTCTGCATGCGCGAGAAGTCGATTCCCAACGGTCCGGCGTAACATGATGCCCCGGCCGCGATCACCGGCTGGCACGCACCTGGCGCAGGCGCTCGCGATGAACCGGGGAAAGCTGCTGTTCGATTTGGGGCGTGATCAGTCCGGCCGCGTCCAGGTCCTGCACATGAACCTGGTCTTTCAGTCGGAAGCCGGTAAGTTTCATTCGCACGATATCGACCAGGGGCGCCAGCAGAAACCCGCCCTCGCCTGCCGACGAGGAGGCGAGCGGCGGCACGGATTCCGGATTGTCGGGATGCAGTTGGATCCGGCGCCGGGCGGAGGGCTCCCGCGCATCGACCAGCATGTCCAGCCCAGCCGTGTGTCGATATACCAACCCGAGCGGACGGACCGCCTCGCGAATCCCGTCCAGGTCGCGGCGGTTCACCGCCAGGTCGATGTCTCGCGTCAGCCGCGCCGCCATCGGATCCACGGCATTCACGTACACATAAATCGCCAGCCCGCCCACGACGCGATAGTCGATCCCTGCCTGGGACAGCGCCGCGGTCGCTCTGCCGGCGAGATCGAGAAGCTGTTCCACGTGGCGCTCGTAGAAGGTGTTTACCAACACGCGTTTTGCTTGAGTATGACATAGGATGGTGTTTCGCATGCTCGAGCCGACCTGCGTTCTGATCCCCGCCGGTCACTTCCTCATGGGTTGCGAGCGTGGCCGCGACGAGGAGCGCCCCGTCCACCGCGTCTCGGTGGACGCATTCGAGATAGCCGTCGTACAGGTTCGTAACCGGGAGTGGGCTTTCTTCCTGGAGGCCACCGGGCATCCGCCGCCGGCGCACTGGCGCGACCCGGACTTCTCCCACCCCGACCAGCCGGTGGTGGACCCGAGCTGGTTCGACGCGGTGAGCTATTGCGACTGGCTCAGCGCTCTTACCGGCCGGCGCTATCGCCTGCCGACCGAGGCCGAGTGGGAGCGCGCCGCGCGCGGAGGCGTCGAAGGGGCTCTGTATCCGTGGGGCGACGAATCGCCCGAGGAGCGGTTATCCTATCGGCGGCGGTGGATGTCCCAGGTGACGGGCCCGCTACCGGTCGGCGAAGATCCTCCGAACGCGTACGGAATCTTCGACATCGGCGAGAACGTCCACGAGTGGTGCGCGGACTGGTTCAGCCCGGCCTGGTACGCGCAATCGCCCCAGGACAACCCGCGTGGACCGGCCCACGGCGAACGGCGCGCCTCCCGAGGCGGCGCCTGGCGGCATCACATCAAGGTGAGCCGCTGCGCCGCGCGCTCCAGTATTCCGCCCACGTACCGCTACGCCGACTACGGGTTTCGCCTCGCGCGCGACCCGACCGCTCCCTCAGGGTCGCGGCTCGGTAACGCCTAACGCACTTCCCGCGCGATGCGGTAAAGCTGCGACGCGGTTCGCAGAATCAGGCTGCCGCGCGAGATCGCCGGGGTGGCCATGGTGAACTCGTCCAGCCGGTTGCGGCCGATCACTTTGAATTCCGGCCCCGCCTGGATCACGAACGCGTCGCCATCCTCGCTCAGGGCGAAAATCTTCCCGTTGTAGGCCCACGGCGAAGCGGTATAGGCCGAGGATTCCGGATCGATCCGCTGCCTTCCATAAACTTCCTTGCCCGTGCGGGCGTCGTGGCAGGTGAAGAAACCGCGGTCGAACAGGGTGTAGTAGTAGTCGCCGTAGACGATCGGGGACGGGTTGTACGGCCCGCCTTGCGGCAGATACCAGGCCACGTGCTCGCTGGAGGTGGAGCCGGCGGCGAGCGTGATGTCGCCGCGCGCCCCGGCCCGAACCGCGTAGACCGGCCGGTTCTGATCGCCCACGTAGCCGGAAGCCAGATACAGCAGGCCGAACTTGGAAAACGGCGTGGGAATGGCGATCGAGGACATGCCTCGGAATTCCCACAGCAGCTTCCCGTCCTGATCGTAGGAGCGGACCTTTCCGGTGCCCGAGGTGACGATCTCCACCCGCCGGCCGTTCTCCCACAGGTAGGGAGTGGCCCAGTTGCTCTTCTCGTCCCGCTCCACGCGCCAGATCTCCTTGCCCGTTCGCTTGTCGAGCGCCACCAGGAAGGAGTGGTCGTCGTTGTCATTGACCAGGTAGATCCGCTCCTGGTGGAGCAGCGGCGAAGCGGCCGTTCCCCAGCCGTAGCGCGTGTTGTAGGGTTCGAACAACTTCGACCACAGCAGCTTGCCGTTCCGGTCGAAGCAGTACAGGCCGAGGTTGCCGAAGTAGGCGTAAACACGTTCCCCGTCGGTAACCGGGGTTTCCGAAGCGTAGGTGTTCTTCAGGTGGCGCGCGCTTTTCGGCGCCCCGCGATGAACCTCGCGCTCCCAAACGACCTTGCCGCTTTTCCAGTCGACGGCGTAGACCATAAAGCGGTGCTCGTCATTCGGCGTGCCGCGGTTGCCGCCGAAATAGAGCCCCTTCTTGGGTGTCTCAATCGGATTCGTGCTGACAGCCGAAGTCAGAAAAATGCGATCGCCCCAAACCACAGGGCTGGACCAGCCGTGGCCGGGGATGGCGGTCTTCCAGACAATGTTCTCCGTAGGGCTCCAGCGATCCGGTAGGGTTGGATCTTCGGTGACACCCAAGGCCTGGGGCCCGCGAAACTGGGGCCAGTCCCAACCTGCGGCGGTAGTGGCAACCACAACCAGAAGAGCAACATAGCGATAAGTCATCGGCTCGAGTGCCTCCGTTTCAGCGCCTACCATCCTATCTTAAGTCAGGGGCTCGGTAAGGTAGCCTGACCGGCTGGCTCAGCGGAAGCCTGACGCCGGTCTAAGGTTTTTCCACGACGCCGTCGATAGAGCTTGTGGCGTACGAATTCACGCCCGGATTCAGCCGAGGGACAAGTGAACCCATGGATGCCCAGTGGAAGCCGCCCGGGCGGCTCGAACGGAGATGGCTCGAATGGCGAGCCGCGCGGATTCGTGATCCGCTGGCGCGGCTCCGCTATCTGCGACGCACAACCAGCGCCGGCGACGTCCGCCGTCGCGGGCGGCGGGTTCCGCAAGGGTTGTTGGCCGTGTTCCTTTGGGCATTCCTGTTCGCCCCGGGTTACACGGTCTCCGATCCCGGGCTGTGGCGCGAACGGCGTCTGCGACTTCCCTTTGCCGCCGGGATCGCGGTTCCTGCCCCAGACAGGATCTCCAATATCTGGCTGGTGGAAAGCAGGAAAGACTCCGAGACCTACAGCAACGGGCTGCGCGTCGAAACACAGTTCGGCACCGCCAACGAGCAGCGTGCCTATATGATCTTCGACCAGACTCGACCCGGGATTTCCGAGTGGCGTTCCCAGCCGGCGGGCATCGTCTACCACACCACCGAGAGCCACCTGGCGCCTTTTGAAGAGGGCCAGAACATGCGCCTTCAGCGCCTCGGGCAATGGCTGCTCGAGTACCTGCGCCGCAACCAGTCCTACCACTTCCTGATTGACCGCTTCGGCCGTGTGCATCGTGTAGTCCGGGAGACGGACGCCGCAAACCACACGGGCAAGTCCGTGTGGGCCGAGGGGCGGTGGGTTTACGTGAACCTCAACCACAGCTTTTTCGGCGTGGCCTTCGAGTCGCAGACGCGGCCGGGCCAGCCGGGAGACGTCGCGAATCAAGCGCAGATTCATGCCGCCAGGATCCTGACGGACATGCTGCGGAGCAAATACGGGATAGCGGCCGCCAACTGCGTTACCCACGCGCAGGTCTCGGTCAGCCCGGCGACGATGCGCATCGCCAACCACACCGACTGGGCGGAGGGGTTCCCGTTCCAGGAGCTCGGGCTGCCGGAGAACTACGCCCAACCGCTGCCGAGCATGTTTGTGTTCGGGTTCGGATATGACTCCGTCTTTCTCGAACTCACCCCCAACAGCATCCGCAAAAGCCTGACCCTGGCCGAAGACCGTATGCGGCTGGAGGCCACCGCGCAAGGGATTTCCGTAGCCGACTATCGGGCCATGCTTCGAAAAAGATACCGGGAAACGGTTGCGGCGTTGCCGCGCACTGATAATGACAAGGAGAACCGTGATGAGTAAGAATCAATCCCACCCGCAACAGGCAATCGGCCTGGATGTAGGCACCAGCCGCGTCGTGATGGCGCGGCGATCGGGCGAACAGTATGCGTTCAGCAGCCAGCTCAACGCCTTCGTCAGCGTTCCCTTCACGCGCATGACCGAGAACGCGCTGAAGCGGGAGAACATCCCCTACACCGCCCACGGCACCGAGCTCATCGTCCTCGGCAATGAATCGACGCGGTTCGCCGACCTGCTCAGCGTCGAGACACGCCGGCCGATGACCGCCGGAACGCTCAACCCGGGCGAGAAGGAGAGCCTCAGCGTCATCCGCAGCCTGATCGAGACGCTGAACCCCAACGCGGCCCAGGAGAAGCCGCAAGTCTGTTTCAGCGTTCCCTCCGCTCCGCTGGGCGCCGACGAAAACCTCACCTACCACGAGGCCACGCTGCGGCAGGTGCTGGGCGAGATGGGCTACCAGCCGCGCAGCATCAACGAAGGGCTGGCGGTGATCTACTCCGAGCTGGAGGACACAAACTATACCGGCATCGGCATCAGTTGCGGAGGCGGTCTGTGCAACGTCTCGCTCGCCTACCTCTCGATGCCGGTGCTCAGCTTCAGCATCCCCAAGGCGGGCGACTTCATCGATACCAGCGCGGCCGCGGTTACCGGCGAGCTGGCAACACGCATTCGCCTTTACAAAGAAGAGTCGTTCCACTTCAACGGCCACTTCAGCGACAAGCTCCAGCAGGTGCTCGCCGTCTACTACGACGACATGATTCAGGCGCTGGCGGCGGCGATGAAAGAAGCCATCGGGAGCTCCCGCCGGCTGCCCAAGATCGGCCGGCCTGTTCCGGTGGTGCTCAGCGGCGGGACCACGCTGCCACAGGGCTTCCGCGAGCGCTTCGAAAAGACATTGAGCGAGACGGAAATGCCGCTGACGATCTCCGAGATCCGCATCGCCGCCGATCCTTTGCACACCACCGCCAAGGGCGCCCTGGTGGCCGCTCTGACGGAGATGTAGCGACGCGCGTTCCCCGACGCCGACGCTGTGGTTGTCGTTTCGATACCATAGCCGGCAATGACCTCTCGCTTTCCTCCCTGGGAAAAGGACGAGCTCCCGGAAGCGCCGCCCCCGCTCCACGCGCGGAATCTCGCCACGCTGGTAGGGCCGGGCCTGGTGATGGTAGGCGCCAACATCGGCGGCGGCGAATGGCTGTTCGGCCCGTTGGTGACGGCGCAGTATGGCGGGGGCGTGATGTGGCTGGCAACCCTCGCCATCCTCATGCAGGTCTTCTACAACCTTTCGGTGATGCGCTACACGCTCTGCTGCGGGGAAACGATCTTTGTCGGCTTCTTCCGCACGCCGCCGGGAGTCGGCTTCTGGACCGTGTTCTACATTCTGGGCGATCTCGCCATATTCTTCCCCTACCTGGCCTCCAACGCCGCCGTGCCCCTGGCTTCCGTGATTCTGGGGAGATTGCCCGGCCCCGCGGACTCATCGCTGGTGCGCACGCTCGGCTACTGCGTATTCCTGGCTGCGTTCATCCCGCTGCTGTTCGGCGGGAAGGTGTACAACACGCTGGAACGAATCATGACGGCGAAGCTGGCCCTGGTGCTGAGCTTCCTGCTGGTGATGGTGCTGGTGTTCACGGCGCCAGCCACCTGGTGGGAGATCGGATCCGGTTTCTTTCGTTTCGGCTCGCTGCCGCAGGGCGAGTTCAACTGGGCGACACTGGCCGCCTTCGCCGCCGTGGCCGGAGCCGGCGGCCTGACCAACAGCGCCTTCTCCAACTACACGCGCGACAAGGGATGGGGCATGGGCGCGCGCGTCGGCGCCATCCCGAGCGCCGTGGGCGGCCGCCGCATCCGCCTTTCGCACAGCGGCAAAACGTTCGAGCTCAGTGAGGAGAACCGCCGAAGATGGGCGGGCTGGCTGCGCCTGATCCGACGCGACCAGCTCCTGCTGTGGGCGCCGGGCTGCCTGCTCGGCATGGCCTTGCCCGCGATGTTCTCCTACGAGTTTCTCCGCGGAGTGCAGAACGTCGAGGGCAATGCGGTGGCTGCCATGTCCGCCCAGGCGGTGGGCGCGCGACACGGCCAGATCTTCTGGTACCTCACGCTGCTGTGCGGCTTTCTGATCATGGCCCCGACCCAGGTGAGCCAACTGGACAACATCAGCCGACGGTGGACGGACGTGTTGTGGATCGGCTCGAGCCGTTTGCGCCGGCTCGAAGGGCACCAGGTGAAGTACGTCTATTACGCGATCCTGGGCCTTTACGGAATCTGGGGACTGGTCGCGCTGCGGTTGACGCCGAACCCGCTGGTGTTGGCGATCGCCAGCGGGGTGCTGTGGAACTTCGCGCTCGGCATTTCGGCGCTGCATACCCTTTGGGTGTGCGCGGCGTTGTTGCCCCGGCCGCTGCGGCCGCGCCGGCTCCAGTTCGCCGGCCTGCTGGCTTGCGCCGTCTTCTACCTCGGGATCTCGGCGATCGCCTTCCGCCAGCAGTGGCCGCGGGTGCTGGCCTGGCTCACTTCCTGAACCTCATTTATTACCCGTCTTACCCGCGATCTGCCACTCGCAGAACGGCGATCTCACGCCGCGGATGTTCACGTTCAGAAGATAGGGGCGCCGCGCGGCGAAGGCCCGCCGGAGGGCGGGGCCGACCTGCTCCAGCGTCTCGATGTTTTCCCCCTCGCCGCCGAAGCCCTTCATGATGAGGTCGTAGCGGGTGGAGCGCAGCTCGCAGGCGACGGTGGTGCCGCAGAGCGCGGCTTGCAGCTCGCGCTCGAGTCCCCAGCCGGCGTCGTTGCCCACCACGATGACCACCGGCAGGCCGTAGCGCACCAGCGTATCCAGCTCGGCGATGTAGAAACCGAGCGAACCGTCTCCTGTGATCAGCGCCACCGGTTCGGTGGGATTCGCCATCTGGAGCGCGATGGCGTTGGGCAGGGCCGAGCCGATGGTTCCGAGCGGTCCCAGCCGCAGCCACCCGCCCGCGCGCAGCGCCGGCAGCATCGCCCGGCCCCAGTGGACAAAGTCGCCGCCGTCCCAGGAGTAGAGCGCGTCGACCCGCGCGGCGCGTCCAAAGGCGCGGTAGAAGGCTGCCGGATGAATGGGCGCGGCCCGGTCGGCGGCATGCCGGTCGAGCTGCTCCTTCCACTTCCGTTCGTACGCACGCAGTCGCCGGATCCAGGAGACGCGGGCCGGCCAGGCATTCCGGCCGATCGCGTCGAGGAACGCGGCGAGAGTGGACTTCACATCGGCGCAGATGGCCACTTCCAGCCGCCGATTGGCGCCGAGCTCCTGCGGGTGGATGTCCACCTGGATGAACTTCGCCTGGGGAGAGAACAGGCGGGGGCCGCCCAGGGCCAGCCGATAGTCGATGCGCTTGCCGAGCACCAGCACCACGTCGGCTTCGGGGAAGGCGCGGTGCACGGCCTTGTTCAGCGCCCCGTCGGCGTAGCCGAACGAATAGCGCCAGAAATCCGAGACCACCCCGCGCGCCATGGTGACGCTGTACTGGGGCAGCCGCGTCCGTTTCTGGAACTGCCCCAGCTCGTCTTCGGCGTCGGCCCACCAGACGCCGCTGCCGGCAATGACGATCGGCCGCTCGGCCCTCTTCAGCAGGTCGAGCGCGCGGGAGACTTCATGCGGCGACGGAGCCGTTGCGGCGCGCACCGGCGCGGCGGGCATCGGCAGAACATTCTCGACGTTCTGCGTGAACACGTCCACGGGAATGGTCAGGTGGACCGGCCCCATTCTCCCCGCGACGGCCTCGGCGCAGGCGCGTCCAAGGTAGTACGGAATTTGCGAAGCGCTGGTGGGCTGCGCCGACCACTTCACCACCGGCGTTGCCATTCCCACCTGGTCGATGGCCTGGAAAACCTGCCGGCCGGCCGTGCCCGCCGCGGCCGCCCCGCTTACGGCGACCAGCGGGCTGCACGCCTGGAACGCCGTCGCGATCCCGGTGAGGGAATTCGTATGCCCGGGCCCCCCGGTCACCAGCGAAAGCGCCGGCCGACGATGGATGCGCGCCCAGGCATCGGCGGCGTGCGTGACTCCCGATTCGTGCCGCATCTCGATCAGCCGCATTCCTCGCGCCGCGGCCACAGAGAGCACCTCGTTCAAATGATCCCCCACCAGGGTGAAGACCTCGCGCATCCCCAGCTTCAGCGCCGCGTCGACGAACAGTTCCGCTCCGGTTGGCATGGTGAACCCCAGGTGAGCCCTGGATCTGTCATCCTATTACATTCGCGCCGTCCGATATGGCGAATATCCTGGTCACCGGAGGGGCGGGCTACATCGGTTCCAACACCGCGCGCCTGCTGTTGCGCCGCGGCCACGAGGTCATGGTGGTGGATGACCTTTCGCGCGGCTATCACCACAATGTCGCACCCGACCGGCTGCGCGTGCAGTCCCTGATGGACACGGCGGGTCTGGAAAAGCTTTTCGCCCAGACCGGCTTCGACGCCGTGGTCCACTTCGCCGCCTTCATCGCCGTCGGCGAATCGGTCGAGAAGCCGGAGATGTACTTCGCTAACAACGTCGGCGGAACGCTCTCGCTGCTCAAGGCGATGGGGCAGGCCGGAGTCCGCAAGCTGGTGTTCTCCTCCACGGCGGCCGTCTACGGCATTCCCGAACGCGTCCCCATCCCCGAGGAAGCGCCGGTTCGGCCCATCAACCCCTACGGCGCTTCCAAGGCCATGGTGGAACAGATTCTCGGGTGGCTCGACCGTTCGAGCGGCCTGCGCAGTGTGGCGCTGCGCTACTTCAACGCCTGCGGCGCCGAACCGGATTCGGGTCTGGGCGAGGAGCACGATCCGGAGACCCACTTGATTCCCCTGATGCTGCGCGCCGTCGCGACCGGCCGGCCGCTGACCGTCTTCGGCGACGACTACGCGACGCCGGACGGGACCTGCATCCGCGACTACGTGCATATCTCGGATCTGGCCGAGGCGCACGCGCTGGCGCTGGAACACCTGCTGGGAGGCGGGAGCTCGGAGGTGTTCAACGCCGGCACCGGAGGCGGCCACTCGGTGCTCGAGGTGATCGCCGCCGCCGAGCAGGTCACCGGCCGCACGGTGCCCCGCCGGATCGGGCCGCGGCGCGAGGGCGACCCGCCGGAGCTGGTGGCCGATGCCTCCCGGCTGCGTCGCGTCCTGGGCTGGGAGCCCCGCTACACCGGCCTGAGGGAAATCGTCGCCACCGCGTGGGAATTCGAGCGGCGCCGGTCGCGATAGACTAAGGGCATTGTCATGAAACAACCATTGCAACCGCTCCTTCTAGTCGCGGCTCAGCTTTTGTGCCTGCCCCTTTCGGCTCAGCCCGTCTACGACCTGCTGCTCCAGGGCGGCCACCTGATCGACCCGAAGAACCGCATCAGCGCCCGGCGCGACGTGGCCATTGCCGGCGGCAAGATCGCCGAGGTGGCGCCTTCGATCGCGGCGGCCAGGGCGCGCAAGGTGGTGGACGTCGGCGGCCTCTATGTCACCCCCGGCCTGGTCGACCTGCACGTGCATGTTTTCGCCGGCGATGGCGCCGCCTATACAGGCGAGAGCAGCGTCTTTCCCGACGACCACACTTTCCGCAGCGGCGTGACCACGGTGGTGGACGCGGGCTGCTCGGGCTGGCGCAACTTTCCCGAGTTTCGCCGGCGCGTCATCAGTCGTGCCCGCACGCGGGTGCTGGTGCTGCTGAACATCGTCGGACGGGGCATGGGCGGCTCGGTCGAACAGGACACCACGGACATGGATCCGCAGGCCACCGCCGACCAGGCTCGCCGCAACCGCGACGTGGTCGTGGGAATCAAGACGGCACACTACGCGTCGCCGGACTGGACGGCGGTGGATCGCGCCGTCGAGGCGGGGAACCTCGCCGGCGTTCCGATCATGGTCGATTTCGGCTCCTTCACCGCGCAGCGCCCGTTCCAGGAGCTGGTGCTGAAGAAGCTTCGCCCGGGCGACATGTACACCCACACCTACCTCGCCTCGGTGCCGATGCTCGACGACCACAAAAAAGTGCAGGCCTACCTGTTGGAGGCGCGCAAGCGCGGCGTGCTGTTCGACGTCGGCCACGGCGGCGGCAGCTTCGTGTTCCGTCACGCGGTGCCCGCCATCCAGCAGGGCTTCGTCCCCGATTCCATCTCCACCGACCTGCACATCAGCTCGATGAACGCCGGCATGAAGGACATGCTGAACGTGATGTCGAAGATCCTCAACATCGGCCTGACGCTGGACGACGTGATCCTGCGCTCCACCTGGAATCCGGCCCGCCAGATCCGGCGCGAGGAGCTGGGGCACCTCTCGGTGGGCGCTGGGGCGGACGTGGCCGTGCTGCGCCTGGCGACCGGCGATTTCGGATTCGTCGATGTCTACGGCGCCCGCATGCGCGGCTCGCGAAAACTGGTGTCCGAGCTGACCCTGCGCGACGGCCGCGTGATGTGGGACCTCAACGGAATCACCCGCCAGGATTGGGACAAGCTGGGCAACTATAACGCCCAGGGCGACGCATCGTGGGATGGCACGCTGCGCGGCAACGTCCGCTCGCGGCGCTGACGGCTCCACCCCATGCCTGACAAACCCCGTACCACCCCGGGTATCAACAGTTGGCTGGAAGACGAGCTCTACCAGCAATACCTCCACGACCACGGGGCCGTGGACGAAAGCTGGAAGCAGGTTTTCGAGAGCGCCCAGGCGGCGCCCCCCGCCGAAGAGCCGCCCTCACCGGTGGAACCGCGCGCATTGACGCACGCAGCGCCGCAGGCAACCGTGGTCGAGACGCATACCGCGCTCGATACCGGACCGGCCGAGCAGCTTGTCCCGCTGCGCGGCGTAGCCGCACGGATCGCCGAGAACATGACCCGGAGCCTGTCGGTGCCGATGGCGACCTCGCAGCGCACCATCCCCGTGAAGGTGGTGGAAGAGAATCGACGTCTGATCAACCAGCACCGCGCGCTGCTCGGCAGGAGCAAGATCTCCTACACTCACCTGATCGGCTTCGCCATCGTCCGCGCGCTGGCGAGCTACCCCGGGCTGAACGACGCCTACGCGGAAAACGCCGGCGAGGCCTTCCGGCTCGTCCGCAAGCAGATCAACCTGGGAATCGCAGTGGACGTGGTCACCGCCTCGGGCGCCCGCACTCTGGTCGTGCCGAACATCAACAACGCCGGCGAGCTCGACTTCGCGCGGTACCTGGAAAAGTTCGACGACATCGTAGCGCGAGCGCGCGCCGGCAGGCTCAACGTAGTCGATTTCGAGAACACCACCATCTCCCTCACCAATCCCGGCACCGTGGGCACGCTCGGTTCCGTGCCCCGGCTGATGCCCGGCCAGGCCTCCATTCTCGCCGCCGGCGTCATCGACTTTCCCGCCGAGTACCACGGAGTCTCGCCGGAGATGCGCGCCACGCTCGGCATCAGCAAGGTGATGACCGTCACCTGCACCTACGATCACCGCATCGTGCAGGGAGCCGAATCCGGGATGTTTCTCGGCAAGCTCCAGGCGCTGCTCCAGGGCGAGGAGGGCTATTACGAGAGCATCTTCTCCGATCTGAAGATGCCCCACCGCCCGGTGGCCTGGGAACCCGACCGCACCGCGGCGCTGCCCGGCCACGCCAACGGGCGTCTGGCCGAGATCGCCAAGCAGGCCGCCGTGCTCCAGCTCATCAACGCCTACCGCGTGCGCGGGCACCTGATCGCCGACCTCGACCCGCTCGGCTCCGAGCCCAGCTACCATCCCGAGCTCGACCCGGCCAACTACGGCCTGACCATCTGGGACCTCGACCGCCAGTTCCTCACCGGGACGCTCGGCCAGGCCGCACCGGAGGCGCAGGTCACCACGGTCGACACGCTGCGCGAGACGCTCGAGACGCTGCGAAAAACCTACTGCGGCAAGATCGGCTGCGAATACATGAACATCCAGCATCCGGAGCAGAAGCAGTGGTTGCAGCAGCGCATGGAGCCGCAGGCCAACAGTTGGCCGCTGGAACGGTTGGAGCGAATACGAATCCTGGAGCGGCTGGTGGCGGCCGAAGAGTTCGAGCATTTTCTTCACGCCCGCTTCGTCGGCCAGAAACGGTTCGCGCTCGAAGGCGCCGAGACGGCCATCGCCATCCTGGACGAACTGCTGGACCGCGCCGCCGATCGCACGGTACACGAGATCGTGATCGGCATGGCGCATCGCGGCCGCCTGAACGTGCTCGCCAACGTGGTCGATAAACCGCTCGCGCAGATTTTCTCCGAGTTTGAAGGCGAGCTCGACCCGGCCAGCGCCCAGGGATCCGGCGACGTGAAATACCACCTGGGCGCGGCGGGGATTCATCGCTCGGCCGGCGGCCGGGAAATCGTCGTCTCGGTGGCGCCGAACCCGAGCCACCTGGAAGCCGTGGGCCCGGTGGTGGAGGGGATCGTGCGCCCGAAGCAGGACCGGCTCGGAGACGCCCGGCGCGAGCGCGTCATTCCGGTGCTGATCCACGGCGATGCGGCCTTCGCCGGACAGGGCGTGGTCGCCGAGACGCTGAACCTCTCGCAACTGGAGGGCTATCACACCGGCGGCACCATTCACCTGATCATCAATAACCAGATCGGCTTCACTACGCGCCCGGACGAGGCCCGATCGACTCCCTACCCCACCGACGTCGCGCGCATGGTGCAGGCGCCCATCTTCCACGTCAACAGCGACGATCCCGAGGCGGCCGTGCGTGCGGTCGAGATCGCCTTCGATTACCGCCAGCAGTTCAGCAAGGACGTCGTCCTCGACATGATCTGCTACCGTCGCCACGGGCACAACGAGGCCGACGACCCCAGCTACACCCAGCCCCTGCTCTACCGCAAGATCAAGGAGCATCCCTCGGTGGCCGTCCTGTACGCGGAACGCCTCATCCGGGAAGGGGTCGTCGCCGCCGATGAAGTGGACAAGCTGCGCAAGCGGGCCGCCGAAAAGCTCGAGGACGGCTTCGAGCAGGCGCAGCAGGAGGCCGCCCATTACGAGGTCCAGGAGCTGAGCGCCGTCCCCGCCGAGTCGATTCCGCGGTTCTGCCCGCTCACGGCGATCGAGGAAGCGATGATCGAGCGCGTCGTCGCCGGTCTCACCACGTTCCCGCCGGATTTCCATCCGCATCCGAAGCTGCGCGGGTTCTTCGAGAAAAGGAAAGAGGCGCTCGAAGGAGGCCCCATCGACTGGGCGCTGGCCGAGGCGCTGGCCTTTGGCAGCCTCGTGCTGGAAGGTACACCCGTGCGGCTCAGCGGCCAGGACAGCGGCCGCGGCACTTTCAGCCAGCGGCACCTGGAGCTGTACGACAGCGACAACGGGCGCATGCACATCCCCCTGTGCCACCTGGCGCCGGACCAGGCGCGCTTCGACGTGGTGGACAGCTCGCTCAGCGAATACGCCGTCATGGGCTTCGAGTTCGGCTACAGCGTCGGCGATCCTCTTACGCTGGTGATCTGGGAGGCGCAGTTCGGCGACTTCGTCAACGGCGCGCAGATCCTGATCGACCAGTTCCTCGCCTCGGCCGAGATGAAGTGGGGGCAACCGAGCGGCCTGGTGCTGCTGCTGCCGCACGGCTACGAGGGGCAGGGGCCGGAACACTCCAGCGCGCGCATCGAGCGCTTTCTCTCGCTGTGCGCCGAGGACAATATGCAGGTGGTCAACTGCACCACGCCGGCGCAGTACTTCCACGTGCTGCGGCGCCAGATGTACGGCGGCTCGGATCGCCGCGGCACGCGCAAGCCCCTCATCGTGTTTACTCCGAAGAGCCTGCTGCGCCACCCGAAAGTGGTCTCGACCACGGCAGAGCTGACCGGCGGCGGCTTCCGCGAGGTGCTTGGCGACGGGCCCGCGATCGCGGCCGAGGGCGTTTCCCGCATCCTGCTGTGCTCCGGGAAGATCCACTACGACCTGGTCGCGGCGCGGGAGCGGCGCGGCGCCGGCGATGTGGCCATCCTGCGCCTGGAGCAGCTCTACCCGTTCCCAAAAGCGGACCTGCGAGACGTCCTGCTCCGCTACCCGATGACCTGCGAGATCGTCTGGGTGCAGGAGGAGCCCCGGAACATGGGACCGTGGCGGTTCGTGCGCGAGCAGGTGCAGCCGCTGCTGGAAAGCTCGCGCCGCCAGTTGCGCTACGCCGGTCGCGCCGAGAGCGCCAGCACCGCCACCGGCTCCTACAAGCGCCACCTCCAGGAGCAGGCCGAGGTGCTCGACGCCGCCTTCGCCGGCGAGCTCTCCCCCGGCACGCGCAAAGTGCGCCTGGTGGCCCGTCGCAAAGCGCAATAATCCCGCGGCTGCAAAGAAGCTGTAAACTGGCTCCATGACGATCAGAACCCTGCGTAGGGCCGTACCGTATTGGGTCGTGGCGGGAGTTCTTGCGACGGTCGTGGGGCCGCATCGCTCCGGGGCCCAAACGAAGGGGATGCGCCTGGATTCGGTGGCGGGACTGAAAGCGCACAAGGTGGCCATTGCGCCCGCCGTCTACCAGGGTCGTGCTGCGATTCGCGTGACCGAGCCCGCCGCCGGGCCTGTCCAGGGCGAAGACCGGCTTGTGCTGATCGAAGGGACCTTGTTCCGCGACGGGGTGATCGAGCTCGACCTCGCCGGTCGACCGGCCGCCGCCGCCGGGGAAGGGGCTCGTGGATTCGTGGGCGTCGCCTTTCGCGTGTCGGACGATGTTTCCAGGTACGAATGTTTCTACCTGCGGCCGACCAATGGCCGCGCCGACGACCAGGTCCGCCGAAACCATTCCGCCCAGTATGTCTCGTTTCCCGATTTCCCCTGGCAGCGTCTGCGCAAGGAAACGCCGGAGAAATACGAATCCTACATCGACCTGGTCCCGGGCGATTGGACCAAGGTGAAGGTCGAGGTCCGTGGCCTCAAGGCGCGACTTTATGTCCATGGCGCCGAACAGCCCGGCCTGATCGTGAACGACCTGAAGCTCGGCGAGGGTCAGGGAATGATTGGGCTGTGGATCGGGCCGGGGACCGAAGCGCACTTTTCCGGCCTGCGGATCTCGCCTTAATATTTACGGTTGCGTAGGGAACCGGCTGATGATCGGACGAGAGGAAATCAAGCTATGAAGCTGGCCTACTCGCCGCGGCTCCGCGTGCTCCTGGATGCCGCCCGGCAACGGATTCGAGCGGGAGCCGTAATTCGCCACGAAGATTTATGGCAGTGTGGAAACGGAGAACCAGAGCAAGCGGCAGAGCGGGCCGCGCAAGTTTTTCGGCCTCAAAGGGAGACATCCAAAGATCAGGCCGGCCGCTACACGGGTGTCGTAGACTGCGACGCCCGACTCGATTCGTGTCGACGACGGTTCTCACTCGCGACCGGCAGCGATCCAGCTCTCTATCTGTTTGGCGGTCGGCCGGCGGGGTTGCGTCGCCCAGGCGCGCTCTATCTGTTCGAGGATCGAGCGTCGCTCGGCGACATACGCTTCGAGGAGTTGGTAGTGTCCTAAGAGTGCTCTTAGGACACTACCGAGGAGTTCACGAACTTCTTGTTCCATGGTGCTAGCATCATGTTAGCGCACCAGGTGCAGAAATTCGCGCGCAACCGCTCCCTGTGGTCGCGGCTCGGAAACCCACCGCGTCGCGGGTGTATACTCGGTCTCATCGGCATGCAATAAGGGGGTTCTATGTCTCGTGTAATGATTGCCGCCCTTGCGGCGCTTGTGGTTTTCGCTCCGGCGGCTTCGGCCCAGGTTCTCTACGGCTCACTGGTCGGAAACGTGAAGGACAGCTCGGATGCCGCCATCACCGATGCGACCGTCGCCATTCAGCAAACCGGCACCGGCTTCTCGCGGCAGAGCAAGACCAACGAGAGCGGCCAGTTCCAATTCCCCACCGTACCGGGGGGCGTCTACGAAATCACCATCTCCAAGGCCGGCTTCGCCACCTTCACCAGCAAGGACGTCAACGTCTCTCCCAACGCGATCGCCCGCGTCGACGCCACACTGGCGGTGGGCGCTGTCTCGGAGTCCATCCGCGTGGAGGCCGCCCCGCCGGCCCTGCAAACGGATCGCTCCGAGGTCCGTTCGGAAATCACTTCCAAGCAGTTTGAGAATGCGCCGCTGCCGCCAGGGCGCAACTACTCGCACATGTTCAAGGTGCTGCCCGGATTCACCTATCCCCGCAACGGCAATGGGCCGTCGGTGGACCCCTCCCGCGCCGCGCTGTACAACGTGAACGGCACCACGCGCCAGTCCAACGCGGTTCGCATCGAAGGAGCCGGCGTGAATCAGATCTGGCTGCCGCACCTGCCCGGCTACACGCCGGCGCTGGAGGCCATCCAGACGGTCAACATCACCACCAATTCCTTCGACGCGGAAACCGGACTGGCCGGCGGCGCCGCCGTCAATGTTTTCATTCGAAGCGGAACCAACGATCTGCATGGATCGCTGTTTGAGTACCACAACAGCAACGCCACCAAAGCCAAACCTTACTTCCTGCCGGCGGGCGAGCGGAAACCCAAGGCCATCTTCAACCAGATGGGCGGCACCGTGGGTGGACCGATCGTGCGCAACAAGTTTTTCTTTTTCTCCAGCTACGAGGGGACCTATGACCGCCAGTTCGCCACGCGGTTGGATACGGTTCCCACCGCCGCCATCCGGCGCGGCGACATGTCGGCTTCGCCGACGCCGATTTACGATCCGGCCACCGGGATCGCCAGCGGCGCGGGCCGCACTCCCTTCCCGGGCAACCAGGTGCCCTCGGCGCGGTTCGACCCCATCGTGCCCAAGATCCAGAATCTCCTTCCCAATCCCACCTACAGCGGCCTCACCGCCAACCTGTTCTCCCAGGGCGCCTATCGATTCAATTCCCAGAAGTTCGATGGCAAGATCAACTGGAACGCCAGCGACCGGCTGACCGTGTTTGCACGCGGCGGTGTGCAGGACCATGACTTCGAGAGCGGCCCTATCCTGGGCGAGCTTCTGGGCGCGCCGTTCTACAGCCCCGCGTCGGTGGCCGGCCCGACTTACGGAACCACGGGAAACATGGCCGTGGGCGCCACCTACGTGGTTTCGCCGGCGCTGATTCTCGACGGCAACTTCGGCTACACCGCCTACGACGCCAACTCGCAAGAACTGTTCATCGGCAAGAACATCGGGCGGGACGTTCTCGGCATTCCGGGGACCAACGGGACGCGTCCGTTTGAAGGCGGCTGGCCACGGTTTACGGTGACAAACTACGCCACGATGGGCGCGCAAGGCAACTCCTCTCGACCGTTCTACAACCGCGATCCCCGCTCCCAGTACGTTGGCAACGCGACCTGGACCAAGGGAGCCCACTCGGTGCGCTTCGGCTTCGACACCTCCCACCAGCAGCTCAACCACACGCAGGTCGAGTTCGTCGGCGCACTCCACGGCGCTTCCGGAGGTTTCACGTTCGCGGGCGGGCCCACCACCATCGTTGGCGGACCCTCGTCGAATCAATTCAATACCTGGGCCACGTTTCTGCTGGGCCGGCCGACCGCCATGGGACGGATTCTCCAGGTTCCCGACGAGTATAATGTGCGCGCTTGGATGCATAGCCTGTACCTCCGCGATCAATGGCAGGTCAGCCGCAAGCTGACTCTGTCGCTGGGCACGCGCTGGGAGTATTTCCCGATGCCGCGCCGCGTCGATCGCGGTTTGGAAAACTACAACCCGCAAACCAACCGGATGGAAGTCTGCGGGGTCGGCAACGTGCCGCTGGACTGCGGGATCAACCAGAGCAAGCGCCTGTTTGCTCCGCGCGTCGGATTCGCATGGCGGCCCAAAGAGGACTTTGTCGTACGCGCCGGCTACGGCATCACCGTGGATCCCTACAGCCTGGCGCGGCCCATGCGCACCAATTATCCGCTTCTGGTTGTGCTGAATATCAACGGCCCGAACAGCTTCCAGCCTGCCGGACGGCTTCAGGACGGAATCCCTCTCATCCCGACGCCGAATCTCGGCGACGGGGTGATCCAAATTGGTTCCCAGGTGGCGGCCAATTCCCTCGAGAAGAATTATCAGCGCGGCTACATCCAAAGCTGGAACCTGACGCTCCAGAAGAACCTGGCCTGGGGATTCGTGGGACAGGCCGGCTACGTTGCCACGCGGCAGATCAACCGGGTGGGCTTCCGCGAGTTGAATTATGCGCCGATCAACGGCGGCAACAACGGCCGGCTGCTGGCCGCCAGGTTCGGCCGCACGGCGGAGACGCGGCTGGTGGCGCCCGTCGGCAACGCGCGCTACGACAGCCTCCAGACATCGCTCGAACGCCGGTTTCAGGCCGGGCTGCATATGAGCGTCGCCTACACTTGGTCGAAATCGATGGAGTCTGTTGCAGCGAAAACAGCGACGGGCTGTCCGCGATTCAGATCCCGGAATTCGACAGGCTGAACCGCTCGCTGACCAGCAGCGACAATCCGCACAATCTCACCATCGCCGGGCTGTGGGAGGTGCCTTTCGGCCGGGGCCGGCGGTGGGCCGCGGGCGGCGGCCCGGTGTCCTGGTTCGCCGGCGGCTGGCAGATCAACGGGATTCTCAGCGCCGTCTCGGGCGTACCCTTCTACGTGACCTCGTCAGCCACATCGCTGAATGCTCCGGGCAGCGCCCAGCGGGCCGACCAGGTCAAGGCCGATGTCGCCATCCTCGGCGGCGCCGGGCGGGGCTTGTCCTACTTTGATCCCTTCGCCTATCGCGCCGTCACCGAGCCGCGTTTCGGAACCGCAGGTTTCAACTCGCTCCGGGGGCCGGGCATCTTCAACCTGGATGTGGGAGTGTTCCGCGAGTTCGCCATCACCGAGCGCTGGCGCTTCCAGTTCCGCGCGGAAGCCTTCAACACCACCAACACGCCGCACTTCGGCAATCCCGGGACCAACGTTTCCAACCTCCAGTTGAACGCCGACGGATCCGTTCGCAACCTGGGAGGCTACACCGAGATCACCGGCCTGGCCAATACCGGCCGGGATGGCATCGATGAGCGAGTCTTCCGACTCGGCTTACGCCTGAACTGGTAGGGTTGAGCGCGGCTCCCAACGCGTCGGGGGCGCGCAGCGTGGTGAGTCTCGTGAAAGCCCCATGGTAAGATGAAGCCACTTGCGGTATCCGGCCTCATGAACCGAGTGGCAATTCTCTCACTAGCCTTGCTTGCGTCGGCAACCTCGCTCTTCCCACAGCAGGCCCGCATGGAGAGCGACCAGTTCTTCGAAATGCGCATACGGCCGCTGCTCCACAACCATTGCCTGAGCTGCCACAGCGAGGAAAAGCGCTCGAGCGGGCTCTCGCTCGAGTCGCGCGAAGGGATCCTGGCCGGCGGAAACCGGGGGCATAGCGTCGAGCCGGCAAATCCGGACGCGAGCCTGCTGATCCAGGCCGTCCAACAGACCGGGGCGCTGAAGATGCCGCTCGGGGGCCGCTTGCAGGAGAGCCAGATCGCCGACCTGCGGCGCTGGGTGGAAATGGGCCTGCCCTGGCCGGCGGCGAAATCGGCGGTCGTCGGGAAACCTGCGACGGACCACTGGTCGTTCCAGCCCGTTGCGGTTGCCTCGCTGCCGGAAGTGAAGCGCGCCGAGTGGCCGCGGAATCCGATCGACAGGTTCATCCTCGCCCGCCTGGAGCGCGAGGGTCTGCCGCCTTCTCCCGAAGCGGATCGCACGACTTTGATCCGCCGGGTCAGCCTGGATCTGCTGGGCTTGCCGCCTTCCCCGGCCGAGGTGGATGAATTCCTCGCCGACCGCCGCCCGGACGCCTACGAACGCCTGGTGGACCGCCTGCTTCGCTCACCGCACTATGGAGAGCGCTGGGGGCGTCATTGGCTGGACGCCGCCCGCTACGCCGACACCAACGGCTTCGGCTTCGACAACCCGCGTGTGATGTGGCGCTGGCGCGACTGGGTCATCCATGCCTTCAACCGCGACCTGCCCTTCGATCGCTTCGTGATCGAGCAACTGGCGGGAGATTTGCTGCCCGACGCCACCGTCGAGCAGAAGATCGCCACCGGGTTCCATCGCAACACCATGATCAACCAGGAGGGCGGCGTCGACCAGGAGCAGTACCGCATCGAGGCGGTCTTCGATCGGGTGGCGACCACCGGAGCGGTGTTTCTGGGGCTGACAGTAGGCTGCGCCCAGTGTCACGACCACAAGTACGACCCTGTCAGCCAGCGCGACTTCTACCGCCTGTTCGCCTTCTTCAACGACCAGGATGAGCCGACCCTCACCGTGGTGACGCCCTCCGAGGTGGAGACCTACCGGCGGCTGAAGGCGCAATTCGATCTGGAACGCCTGCGGCTGCAAGCGGAGCTGGCGCGTCGCAATGCCGAGATTCCCGACTTGATGACCCGGTGGGAACGTGCTCTCACAGACGAGGATCGAAAGAAGCTGCCGGGGAACTTCCGCCAGATCCTGGACGTGCCGGGCGGCCGCCGCACGCTGGAGCAGGTCCAGGACCTGGAAAAGTTCTTTAAGGAAAACGACGCGATCTACCAGGAACGGGCCACGGCGCTCGAGCTGCTGGTGGATACCCCGAACGCGCGCAACCCGAATCGCTACACGGCGATGGTGCTGGCCGAGCGCGACAATCCACGCAGCAGCTACGTCCTGATGGGCGGGGATTTCCTCCGCCGCGGCGTCGAGGTCTCTGCCGGGGTTCCCGCCGTGCTGCCGGCTCTGGCGAAGACCAATGGACGTCCCACCCGGCTCGACCTGGCGCAGTGGCTGGTGAGCGACAACAATCCCCTGACCGCGCGCGTCACCGTGAATCGTGTCTGGCAGCAGTACTTCGGCCGCGGGCTGGTGAAAACCCCGGAGGATTTCGGAGCGCAGGGCGAGAGGCCCTCACACCCTGAATTGCTCGACTGGCTGGCATCGGAGTTCCGCCGCGACCGGAGTTGGAAATCGCTGCATCGGCGGATCGTCACTTCGGCCACGTACCGGCAGTCATCGCGTGTAACGCCGCAACTGAGGGATCGCGACCCGGACAATGTCCTGCTGGCCCGCTTCCCGCGCCTTCGGGTGGAAGCGGAAACCGTTCGCGACATCGCTCTCGCCGCGAGCGGATTGCTCAATCCTCAGGTCGGTGGTCCCAGTGTATTCGCGCCGCAACCCTCGCGCATCACCGACCTCAGCCGGGGCAACCTCGCCTGGGTGGACGCCACCGGGCCGGATCGATACCGCCGCGGGATGTACACCTTCTGGAAACGCACCTCCCCGTATCCCGCCTTCACCACCTTCGACGCTCCGGCCGCAGACTTCACTACAGTTCGCCGGAATCGCTCCAATACGCCGCTCCAGGCGCTGACCACCTTGAACGAGGCGCTTTTTGTCGAAGCCGCGCAGGGCCTGGCGCGAAGAGTCCTGCGCGAAGCGCCCGCGCAGGATGCGGCACGCCTGCGGCACGCCTTCCGGTTATGCCTGGCACGAGAGCCGGCCAGCGGTGAGCGCGACACCTTGCTGAGCTTGTTGAAGACGGAACAGGATCGGGGGCCGACGCCCGAGCGGGCGTGGTTCGCCGTGGCCCGCGTCCTGCTCAACCTGGACGAAACGATCACTCGGGAATAGGAAACGGTCATGGATTGGAAGAATCTCACGCGCCGCCATTTCCTGGCCGACTGCTGGACCGGGGCAGGCGCGTTGGCCCTGGCCGCGCTGCTCGAGCAAACCGCCTCGGCCGCGCCTTCGGCCCGCGCGCCGCACTATCCGCCGAAGGCCAAGCGCATCGTTTTTCTGAACATGTCCGGCGGCCCCAGCCAGCTAGAGCTGTTCGACTACAAGCCGAAGCTGGTCGAGCTGCACGGCCAGCCCATACCGAAATCCGTGGTCGGCGAGCAGCGCTACGCGTTCATCAAGCCGGAATCGCCTTTGCGCGGCACCGAGCGGAAATTCCGAAGGCATGGCCAAAGCGGCCTGGAGATCTCCGAGCTGCTGCCTCATATCTCCACCGTCGCCGACCAGATCTGCCTGGTGCGCAGCGTCGTTACCGACCTGTTCAACCACGCCCCCGCGGAATTGTTCATGAACACCGGCTCCGGGCGGCCCGGCAGGCCGAGCATGGGGAGTTGGGCCACCTGGGGCCTGGGCAGCGAGACGACCGACCTTCCGTCGTTCGTCGTTCTTCATTCGCACAGCCGAGGCTGGAACCCCGGGATACAGGGCGGCGCCTCCTGCTGGTCGAGCGGCTTCCTGCCGAGCGCCTACCAGGGCGTCGTTCTCCGCAACAGTGGCGACCCGGTGTTGTTTCTCTCCAATCCCGAGGGCGTGGATAGGGAAACGCAGCGGCGTCACATCGATGCCGTCAACCGCTTGAACCGCGAACGGCTGGATTGGATCGGCGATCCGGAAGTGGCCACGCGCATTCAGTCGTTCGAGACCGCCTACCGCATGCAGATGAGCGCTCCGGAAATCTGCGATATCACGCGCGAGCCAAAACACATTCTCGACATGTACGGCGCACGGCCCGGCGAGATGTGTTTCGCCAACAACGTGCTGCTGGCGAGGCGCCTGCTGGAGCACGGCGTACGGTTCATCAACGTCTACCACAAGGGCTGGGATCATCATGGAACCGACCCCAACCAGAGCCTGCTCAGCTCGAACCTGGAGGATGCCTGCCGCGACACCGACCAGGCCTCCGCCGCGCTCGTGAAGGACCTCCGGCTGCGCGGAATGCTCGAAGATACGCTGGTGATCTGGGGCGGGGAGTTCGGGCGGACACCGATGGGCCAAGCCCAGGACCCCCTCAATCCGCGGAACTTCCTCGGCCGCGACCACCATCCCAATGCGTACTCCATCTGGCTGGCCGGCGGCGGCATTCGCGGTGGCCAGACCGTCGGAGAGACGGACGAGCTCGGTTTCCACGTGATCCGCGATCGGGTGCACATGCACGACTTGCAGGCCACCATCCTGCACCTGCTCGGAATGGACCACACGCGTCTGACCTACAAGTTCCAGGGACGCGATTTCCGGCTGACCGACGTCGGCGGCGTGGTGGCGGGGAAGCTGCTCGCGTAAATGGGCGCCGGGCGAAGGTACAAGAGGCCGCCGGTCGTTGAAGCTCTTTGCGAAATCTACTTCTCCGGCTCCGCGTGGGATGACACCGTCGTGGGGAGTTTCTACGATCAAGTGAAAGACGAGTTCAGCCAGAAGCGCCAGTTGGAAGTATATGAAGCTGAAGTTTCCGTTTCCGGGGAACGTGCCACCTCGGCTCTCGCCCGAAGGCAGCCCCGAATGCATTTTCGAACTCCGAAGGGGGACCGATTGATCCAGCTCGGCCGCGATTTGGTAGTGATCAATCAGCTTCAGCCTTATCCGCGGTTCGAAAACTGGGAGCCGTCGATCTATTCAACCCTGGAGGTCTACCGTCAGCTGGTCCATCCACAAGAAATTACCAAGCTTGGAGTGCGCTACATTAACCACGTGGTCGTGCCGGACGAGACGACCGGACAGCACGGGAGCTTCCCGATGGAAGACTACTTCACAATCTACCCACAGTTGCCGGGCGGTATCGCCGGGATCCATGGTCCCTTCCTGGTTCGCGTGGAAGTCCCACGTCCGGAAACGGGACACACCTTGCAGATCACGTTCGGTTCATCACCATGGAAGCAAGCCGCGGAGAGCACTCTCCTGCTCGACCTCTACGACATATTCGAACCTCGGCGGCAGCTAGGCGTCGACGAAGTAAGAAAACACGTTAGGATGGCCCATAGGAGCATAGAATCCGCTTTCGAGGGCAGCATTACCGATCGGTTGAGGAATATGCTGGAGCCGGAGGGACCGCATGAGTTTGCCGATAACCCTTGATCTGGAAGCATATTACGAGAATGTTGTTTCCGAAAATGTAATCCGCGACGCCCAGCGTTTGCTCCGCGAGGCAGCTCCGGGCACTTCCCTTACCAGAAGCTACCTGGCGCCCCGTCAACCAAGACTGCTCGATCTCGAAGGGCTTGGAGCCGATATTTGGCAAGGCATCGACCCAAAACAGTACATCGACGAACTGCGAAATGAATGGGACACTCGCCGAACGGATCAAGTCTAGGAACCGGGTCCATCTAGACTCGATGATATTCATATACCTGTTGGAGGGAGATGCTCCATTTCGAACCGTTCTCCGCCCGATGTTCGAGATGGTCGACGGCGGGCACACAACCGCGATCTCATCCTATGTCACCCTGGTGGAGGTGCTTGTGAATCCGATCAAGAACGGTCATTGGCAACTGGTTCAACAGTACCGGGAGATCCTTCTCGGCAGCAGACACTTCCAGCTCAAGCCTGTCGATCAACACGTAGCGGAGAAAGGAGCGGAAATCCGCGCCCGGTACGGATTCAGAACCCCGGACGCCCTCCAGATCGCCACTGCGCTCACGAACGGAGCCGATGCGTTTGTGACCAACGATCACCGGTTGGCCGGCTGCGCCGAAGTGGAAGTACTGTTGCTTGATCAATTCCTCCCGCCACCGGCGCCTGGGTAAACAGCCGGAGGCCCCAGGGACGATGCGGCCATGGCGCTGAGGTCACCCACCGCCCGCTTGCTGGCCGGCCTGACGATCACCCTGGCCGCGGTCGCCTTCTTCTCCTGGTACACGCTGCGCCAGGTGGCCGGACTGGAGCGGTTGCAGACCAACACGGTCGAGCGCAATCGCAAGGATTCCCTGCAACTGCTCCGCATCCAGAACAACCTCCACGCGCTGGCGCTGGCGATGCGCGACATGGTGGAAGGCAGTGAGCCTTATCCACTGGAGGCCTGGAAAACGGAATTCGACCGCTTGCGCTTTGACCTCAACGACGCGCTCAAGCTGGAGAGTCAACTGGCGCCCGCCACACGCACGCCGGAGCAGCAGCTTCACCTGGCCGGCTCGCTCGAGCAGTTCTGGAGCTCGGCCGACGAGATGTTCCTGTTGGCCCGCGCGGCCCGCGATGCCGAGGCGCGACGGCTGATCCGGGCCTCGCTCCAGCCGCGGCAGGCGGCGCTCACTTCGGCCACCGCGCGCCTGCTGGTGGAAAACAACGAAGCCGAGGAGGAGGCCGCCCGCCAGATCCAGCGCATCCACCAAGGTGTCGAGCGAAACATCTATCTCTTCCTGGCCGCGATGCTCGTGGCCGTCAGCTCCGTGAGCCTGTACCTCATCTACACCAATCGCAGCATCTTCGAGCGACTGGCCGCGCTCTCCGACCAGCGTCGCACGCTGGCCCGCAAGCTGATCACCATGCAGGAGGAGATCCTGCGCTCGGTCAGCCGCGAGCTCCACGACGAGTTCGGCCAGATCCTGACGGCAATGGGCGCCATGCTCGGCCGGGCGGAGCGGAAGGCGCCGCCTGAGGAACAGGCGATGCGCGCCGAACTGACCGAGGTTCGCCAGATCGCCCAGGAGACCCTGGACAAGATGCGGAGTCTCTCGCAGGCGTTCCACCCCACCATCCTCGACGACTACGGACTCGAGCGCGCCCTGGAGTGGTACTCCCGCCAGTTCGAGAAGCTGCACGGCATAGTGATACGATACGAAAAGTCGGGTGACGCGCCCGTGGTAGCGGACACTATCGCCATTCACGTCTATCGCGTACTACAAGAGTCGTTAAACAACGTGGCCAGGCACTCCACTGCCAGGCAAGCCTGGGTCCGCGTCCGGTTCAGTCCCCGAAAGCTCCACCTGGAAGTTGAAGACCACGGTGTTGGCTGGGACCGGAGCAGGCCTCCCGCAGGCGGCCTGGGCCTGATCGCGATGAAGGAAAGGGCGGAGATCCTCCAGGGGCGCATCGAAATCGCAAAGCCGGCCGCCGGCGGCACCCTGGTTTCGCTCGACATCCCCCTGCCCGCGGAGTAGGAAATGCAGATCACGGTCCTGCTCGCCGACGACCACAGCCTGGTACGCAAGGGCTTCCGCCGCATCCTGGAGGACGACCCGTTTCTGTGCGTAGTCGGCGAGGCCTCGAACGGACTGGAGGCAATCGAGAAGGCCGTCGAGCTGCGGCCGCGCGTGGTAGTGATGGACATGGCGATGCCGGAGCTGGACGGAGTGCAGGCCACGCTCGAGATCCGTCGCAAGCTGCCCGAGACGCAGGTCCTCATCTTGAGCATGTACGGCGAGGACAGCTACGTGCGCAACGCGCTCGAGGCCGGAGCGCGTGGCTACCTGCTGAAGAACGTCATCGAAATGGAACTCACCAGGGCGGTGAAGGAAGTAGCCGCCGGAAGGCGCTACCTGGGAGCCGGGCTGGCGCCTGCCGCCGCGCCCGCCGACGGCTACGAGCGGCTGACCCAACGAGAAAAGCAGGTATTGCAGTTGATCGCGCAGGGAAAGTCGAACAAGGAAATCGCCGCGGTATTGGAGGTGAGCGTCAACACCGTGGCGGTGCACCGTGCGAACCTGATGGACGAGCTGAATCTGCACCGCACGGCCGAGCTGGTCTTGTACGCGGTCAGCAAGGGCCTGGTGAGACCTCCCCAGCCATGAGCGGATCGCGGCGTCAATTCCTGCTGTCGATGGCCGCCGCGGCCGCCGCCGCCCCGGCGTCGCCCGGATTCCGTTTCACCGACGTCACCCGCCAGGCGGGCATCGACTTCCGTCACAACAGCGGCGCCTTCGGCAAGAAGTACCTGCCCGAGACGCTCGGCGCCGGTTGCGCCTTTCTCGACTATGACGGCGATGGCTGGCAGGACATTCTCCTGGTGAATGGAACCGGCTGGGCCGGCCAGCCGCGGAACGGTCCTTCCACTCCGCGCCTGTACAGGAACAATCGCAATGGGACCTTTACGGACGTGACGCGCGCCGCGGGCCTCGACGTCGAGATGTACGGCATGGGCGTGGCCGTGGGCGACTTCAACAACGACGGTTTTCCAGACCTGTTCCTGAGCTGCGTCGGCCAATGCAGGCTGTTTCAGAACAACGGCAGCGGCGGCTTCCTGGACGTGACGCGCCGCAGCGGACTGTGGGGACGGGAGGGATTCTCCACATCCGCCCTGTGGCTGGACTACGACCGCGACGGGTTCCTGGACCTGTTCGTTTGCAACTACGTGAAGTGGTCGCCCGAGCAGGACGTCTTCTGTAGCCTGGACGGGAAGCAGAAAACCTACTGCACGCCGGAAGCCTATCGCGGGGCGACCTGCTGGCTGTTTCGCAACCGCGGCAACGGGACGTTCGAGGACGTCACCGCCAAGGCGCGCTTGTTTGACACCAGCTCGAAGTCGCTCGGCGTCACCATGCTGGACGATGACGCCGACGGCTGGCCCGACCTGTTCGTCGCCAACGACACCCAGCCCAACAAGCTGTACCGCAACCTGCGCAACGGGACCTTCGAGGAGGTAGCCGTGCGCGCCGGGGTCGCATTCAGCGAGGACGGCAAGGCGCGGGCGGGGATGGGGGCCGACGCGGCCGACTACGACAACTCCGGCCTCGCCGGCCTCGCCGTCACCAACTTCCACAACGAAATGCTCGGCCTCTACCGGCGCGGCGGCGGCGGCATCTACACCGATCAGGCGCCTCGCAGCGAGCTGGGCCGGCGCAGCCGTGGAAGCCTCGGCTTCGGCTGCTTCTTTTTCGATGCCGACCTGGACGGCCTGCTCGACCTGCTGGTGGTGAATGGGCACATCGACGAGACCGTGAACCACCTCCGCCGCGACGTCCAGTACGCGCAGCCTCCGCACCTGTTCCTGCAATCTTCCCCCGGCGTCTTCCGCGAAGTCGCCGGCGAATTGGGCGGAGGTTTCGCCCGTCCCAAGGTAGGCCGTGGCGCAGCCTTCGGCGACTTTGACAACGACGGCGACCTGGACGTGCTCATCACCACCAACAACGGCCCTGCCTACCTCTACCGCAACGATCAGCTCGGCCCGAACCGCGGCATCCGGTTCCGCCTGGTCGGCACGCGATCCAACCGCGACGCTATCGGAGCCGTCGTGCGGGTGGAATCCGGAGGCCAAGTCAGTTCCCGCACAGTGAAGAGCGGCTCCAGCTATCTCTCGCAGTCCGAGCTGCCGGTGACTTTCGGCCTGGGCCGGAGGGAGCGTGCCGAGCGCGTTGTGATCCACTGGCCCGGGGGCCGCACCGAGGAGTTCAGGAACCTGGCTGCCGGCCGGCGCTACGAATTCCTGGAAGGTAAGGGCATCTCCAGGATTCTTTGAGGGATAGGGGTGCGCGATAGGGGAGCGACTGCCCCTTTACTTACCGTCGCAGTTCTTCGGGCTAGTGCCAAGTTGCAGAAGTTAGCGTGCAAGGCAGCGGGAGGGACCGCTCCCTCCGGTCACGGCTCAGCAAACGCTTCCGAGCCGCGACCACAGGGAGCGGTTGTGCGTCAATTTCGAGCCACTACAAACCTCTTGCCTTGCTGCTCTCTTCCTCTAGTTGGATCCAGATCGATGTGGAGGACGTCGCCTCGATCCGGTATTCCGCGCTTCAAAACAGCTCTCTCCCGGCTGGCCCGCCATCAAGCCAGGCGCGGTCAGCTCGCTTGGGCGCCAGATC
>Ga0247727_10004414_pt1 | contig 29858 bp, 14 predicted proteins | sample WisWelCaveWW1625_FD_202498 | JGI IMG/M metagenome (GOLD analysis project Ga0247727, IMG submission 202498) | Biofilm microbial communities from Wishing Well Cave, Virginia, United States - WW16-25 | ecosystem: Environmental > Aquatic > Deep subsurface > Groundwater > Cave microbial mat | place...
GCAACGTCCCGGCCGGTGCGGCTGTAATAAAAAGCAACCAGATATTCATGCTCTGCCAGTCTTCCGTAGCACTGAATCAGGTAATCGTAGGCCTCTCGATACTGCTCACAGTCCGGATAGTTATCCACAACTTTCCGGAATTCATCCAGGGCAGTCCGGGTGTTACTCTGGTCCCTGTCGGGTTTTTCAGCAATTCTGAAATAGCAAAGGCCCATTCGAAGTTGGGCATAGCAGGCCTTGGGACTGAACGGAAACAGGCTGATAAAATCCTGATATTCCTGATGGGCCAGGAGAAGATTCGACTGGCGACCTTCTTCAAAATAGCTGTCGGCCTGTCCCAGTTTGGCAAGAATCCTGTAATCACTCTGGGGAAAACTTTCGAAAACAACACGGAATGCTTCTCGCGCTTTTTCATAATCATTTTCTTTCAGATAGTCCATTCCCATTTCATAAATCTGGGCGTCGGTCTGGGTCTTGGGATCGAAAAGCGCTTTTTTCGGTCCGCAACCGAAGACAAGCAACATCATAACTATCAGAGCGCACTTTCGGACCATTTTTTACTCCATCCGGTAGGATCGGCCGTTATTAAAAATTTCGTTGAGCCAGCGGTATTCGGCAGTTAGACCTTCCTGAAGCGTTACGGCAGGCGCATAACCGAAGTCTTGTTGCGCTAATTCTGTTGAAGCAAATGTATGGCGCATGTCACCTTTCTGTTTATCCGAATACTGGACCTGGATTCCGGCGCCGGCAATCTCGCCCAGTATTTTCAACACTTCGTTGACTGAAATCCGGTTGCCGCCTCCGAGATTGTATACGCGTCCGTTCACCCCTTTTTCGGACGCGAGTATAGTACCACGGACTATATCATCCACGTACGTGAAATCGCGTGTTTGATTGCCGTCTTCAAAAACGGTTATGGCCCTCTTTTCAAGCACTGCGAGGATCCATCTGTAGAATGCCATATCGGGTCTCTGGCGCGGCCCATACACTGTGAAATAACGCAATGCTGTCGCCGGCACGTTAAAATTCTTCCAGTACAGATAGCATAGATACTCCGCTGCTACTTTTGTTGCGCCATACGGAGATACCGGTTTCAGAATGGATCCTTCCTTCATAGGTATGTCTTCCGTATCACCGTACACCGATGAAGTCGAAGCAAAGACAAACTTCTTGAGTTCATAATTCTTGGACTCCTCAAGAAGCAATTGAGTCGCCTCAATATTGTTTTTTGTGTAAACCACAAAATTCTTGCTCCAGCTTGCCCGGACCCCGGCCTGAGCCGCCAGATGATACAAAACCTCCGTACCGTCCAGGTGTTCCGGCCAGTTCACCTCAAGAAGATTCTTCTCAATAAAAGTGAAACGTTCCTGGTTGAGGCTTTTCTGGAGATTGCTTTCTTTGATCCACCGGGGATAGTAATCCAGAAACGAATCGAACCCTGTGACCTGGTGACCCATCTCAAGAAGTTTTTCACAAAGGTGGGAACCGATGAATCCCGCGGCGCCGGTGACTATCGTTTTCATCATTCCACGCTCCGTGAGAGTGCCTGTTTATAAGCCTGCGGAATCCGGCATGGGGCGCCGACCGAGTTCACAGGCACGTGAACGGTATAGCCCTGCGCAAGTAATTTTAAATCAGGCTCCCGCACAACTTCATAGTCGAAACGAATCCGGAGGCGCGATATCATTCCGAATGAAGTAATGATTTCCAGCTGATCATCATAGCGGGCAGGATACAGATAACGGCAGTAGGATTCTGTTACGGGCATAAAAACATCCTTTGACTCCAACTCTTTATATGTAAATCCGAGATCACGAAAGTAATCCGTCCTGCCGATTTCAAAATAGACAAGAAAATTGCTGTGGTAAACGACGCCCATTGTGTCGGTTTCCGCATAACGAACGCGAAGGCGGGAGCGGCTTTTCAAACGGCAGTAAACTCCTTCAAGACATCATTCATGAGACGAACGGTTTCGGAAGGGTTCCGGCTCCCGAAGATGGAAGACCCGGCAACAAACCAATCTGCGCCGGCAATCAGCGCCTCCCGTAAATTGTTTAATCCGATTCCTCCATCTATTTCAATTGAGAAAGAGAGATCGCGTTGTGCACGAAGCGATTTCAGTTTCTCCACTTTTCTTAAGACTTGCGACAGAAATTTTTGGCCGCCAAAGCCCGGATTTACGCTCATTAGAAGAACGAAATCAACATCGGCGAGCGAATCCTCCAGCCACTCTACCGGACTGGATGGATTCAACACGACACCGGCTTTGCAATTGTGCGAGCGGATCAAATGCAAAGTTCGATTCAAATGATTGCACGCTTCAAAATGAACTGAAATCAGATTTGCGCCGGCTTTTGTGAACGGTTCAATATAAGCATCAGCGTTATCAATCATCAAGTGCACATCGAATGGCAGGCTGCTGGAAGAACGGATCCACTGGACAACTATGGGTCCGATCGTCAGATTTGGAACGAAATGCCCATCCATGATGTCAACATGGATCATGGAGGCGCCGGCTTCCTCCACCATACGCACCTGATCCGCAAGCCGGCCGAAATCAGCCGATAAAATTGAAGGCGCGAGTCGTTTTTCCATATTCATCTGCTGTAGTATAAGCCGATAAACGTATCCATGGATACTTTGTAGCCTGCCGGTGGATTTTGTTTCACGATGGTACCGGCCGGTACGCCCGGATAATCCACAGATTGCGACACACCTACGCGCAAACCGGCGGTCTGAAAATAACCGGTCACATCGGTCACATTCTTTCCAATTACATCGGGCATAACAAAAACCAGGCCTGATTCCAGAGTGTTATTTACCATGAGATCGACTGTTCGGGTGCCAACCAGCTCCGTGCCTGCCGGTGGATACTGCGCCAGGACTTCATCCGGACCGGCGCCAGGTCTTGTGACGTACATCACCTTGCCCGGATGCAATCCCTGTTGCTGTAAGGACATGGATGCAACTCGAGTTCGTTGTCCCAGCAAATCAGGAACAATTGCCTTTTCAGGGCCCAGACTGATGTAGACGTCGATGCTTCGACCTTGCTTGATCTTCTGATTCGGCCCCGGTTTTTGCGTCAGAATGCGCTCCGCGGGGATTCTGTCGCTGTATCTTTTCTGTGTTTGAATCTTCAATTGTAGTCCCTGCTGCTTCAATATCTGTATAGCTTCAATCGGTTCCTTACCTGTAAGATCCGGAACGATGACTTCATCACCCGCTGTGAACAGGCGCAACGTGACAAACGTGCTCAGGGCCCCGACGAGCATCAGCAGAAACACGTGCATTGTGAATTTGAAGATTCCGACGAAGAATCCTTTGATGGTCATCGGTCGGCAGGCTTAACGGGAAAGGAATTCATGAATGCGTCTGCATCCTTCTTTCAAATTTTCCATGGAAGTCGCATAGGAGATTCGGATGTGACCTTCTTTTCCGAATGCAGATCCGGCAACAGTTCCCACATGGCATTCTTCCAGGAGGGCCTGGCTGAATGCAACGGAATCGGGAACATTTGCATTCAAGTGCGCTGAAATATCGGGAAAGACATAAAAAGCTCCCTGAGGAGCATTGCAGGAAACACCGGGCATCCTGGCGAGAGCATCGTAAATAAAATTGCGTCTCCTGGCATACTCCTCAAACATTAATGCAAGCGCATGCTGATCTCCTTCTAACGCTTCAATACCTGCCATCTGGCTGATGGAAGATGGATTTGAAGTTGTGTGGCCCTGCAAACGATCGCAGGCGGCGATGGCCTCCGCCGGTCCTATCGCAAAACCAAGACGCCATCCGGTCATCGCATACGCCTTGGAAAAAGTATTCACCACAAAAGTTATTTCTTTTGCTTCAGGCAAAAACTGAAACGGAGAAGTATGCTGGAATGGAGGAAATACAAAACAGTCATAGCATTCATCAAAAATAATCTTGATGTCATGCTTCAAACAGATTTGAACGAGATCGGACAATGTTTGCCGGGGAATGACGGCGCCGGAGGGATTATTGGGTGAATTGAGCAGCAGAACCCGGCTTCGCGGTGTGATGCGCTTTTCAACTTCTTCAGTCCTCAGCAGGAATCCGTTGCCGGCATCTGTCGGCACGAATACGGCTGCAGCTCCCGCAAGTTGAACCTGTTCCGGAAACGTAACCCAGTATGGTTCCGGAATCAACACTTCATCGCCGGCTTCCACCAGACACAGAAAAAGATTGAAGAGCGCCTGCTTGGCGCCGTTGCAAAGAATCACGTTCTGTTGCGTGAAAGGATATCCGTATTTATTACGGTACCGGTTGGCTACCGCTTCCCGAATTTTTTTAACGCCCGAAGTCGGCGTGTATTTTGTAAAATTGGTTTCGATCGCATGAACGCCTTTGTCTTTAATGTTTTCCGGTGTTGGAAAATCAGGTTCCCCTGCGCTGAAGTCGATCACATCAATTCCGGATGCACGCATAGCAGCGGCCCGGGCGCTGACAGCCAGAGTCGGTGATTCATTGATTCGGCTAACGCGCTCAGTGAGTCTCATTTTTTCCTCCTGTTGTCCGGTTGAATTCTCTTTTTCATTTTCTGTTCCACTTCAGCCGGGACCAGGCCGCGAACCGCTCCACCCAGCGCACAAATCTCCTTTACAAGTCTCGAGCTCACATACGTATACTGTTCGGCCGGCACAAGAAAAATCGTTTCGATTCGCGGTTCCAATCTGCGGTTCATTAAAGCCATCTGAAATTCATAATCAAAATCGCTCACCGCGCGCAAACCGCGTATCAGCATCTGGGCCCCTTTTTTGCGGGCGTACTCCACCAGTAATCCATTGAAGCGATCAATCGAGACCCGTGGATTATCTGAAAGCGCATTGCGAATCATCTCCATGCGTTCCTTTTCCGAAAAAAGCGCCTTCTTTTCAGGATTCACCAGTATGGCTATGATCAACTCATCTGCAAATTCCAAAGCACGATTCACAATATCCAGATGACCGTTCGTAACAGGATCAAACGACCCCGGATAAACTGCAATTCGTTTCATGTTTTCCGCGCCTATTATAGAGCGAACGCGTCTTCCCGACACGGGAACGCGTGCGACACATTTGCCCCGATTGAGCTTATCACAACACGGAAGTTGATTGGATTGGACGGTTCTGTGCCGTTTTGGTAATTTCATGCTGTCTTGAACCAACTACATTGATTTGGTATATTGGCTAATCCCCCCGGGAGCCGATGAAGTACCTGATTCTCAGTGATATTCACTCCAATATGGAGGCGCTTTACGCCGTTCTTGGAAGCGTAAAACGAAAACGCTTCGACCGTGTTCTGGTACTGGGGGACCTGGTCGGTTACGGCGCCTGTCCAAATCAGGTTGTGGACGCGATCCGAAGGATGAAGAACGCTGTTGTGATTCGCGGCAATCACGACAAGGTGGCGTCCGGAATCGAAACGGGCGAAAACTTCAATCGTGCAGCGCTGCAGTCCGCCCAATGGACCCGAAAAAAACTCACTCCTGAAAATCGCGCGTATCTGTATCATTTGCCGCAGGGTCCAACACTCGTAGAAGATGAAATCCTTGTTTCACATGGAACACCCTTGGATGAAGACGCGTATCTCTTCAGTGATTATGATGCTTACGAAGTGTTTCAGATCATGGATTTTCAACTGTGTTTCTTCGGTCATACTCATCTGCCGGTGATCTACGCTGTGAATAACCAGCGACTTTATACTTTCCGGCCGAACGGAGACCGTGTCAGAGTTGAACTGATTCCGGGTTTTAAGTACCTCATCAATCCCGGCTCAGTAGGACAACCGCGCGACAAGAACCCTATGGCCGGCTTTGCCGTCTATGATTCTGAATCGCGCGCAATCACGTTTAAGCGAATGGAATACTCGATTCCAAAAACTCAGAGCAAGATTCTCAAAGCGGGACTGCCTCCATCGCTGGCGAACCGGTTGGCCATGGGCGTTTAGCCATCAACCTCAAACTCTGCGACCTCAGCGGCTCTGCGGTTTTCAGACAGTCTTATATGAACGCAACGTGCGCCTGAAAAGATGAAATTTCCTGGCCCCGACCGCCGTCTATTTTCAAGACAGTCTCCTGTCCTCCGGGTGTCGAATTGAAAATAGAGACGTGCGATTGCATCATTGTAGGTTCCGGAATTGCAGGGCTTCGTTGCGCTCTGGATCTGGCGCAACACGGTTCGGTGCTTGTGTTCTGCAAGGGCGATCCGTGGCAAAGCAACACACGATTTGCTCAGGGTGGAATTGCAGCAGCCATGCAGGAAGGAGATACCGTTGAATTTCATTTTCAGGATACGATGCTTGCCGGAGACGGACTTTGCAGCGAAACGGCTGTGCGCGTGCTGGTGGAAGAAGGTCCGGTCAGAATTAAAGAATTAGTAGCATGGGGCGCCAGATTTGATCAGGATGGCGGACGTTTTATTTTTGGTCGCGAAGGCGCGCACTCGCGCAACAGGATCCTGCATTCGGGCGACGCAACCGGGTTAGAAATTGTGAGAGCTTTACTCAACTGGGTACAGCAAACGCCCGGGATCCGTATCGTCATGGATCGTCCGGCTGTCGATCTGATCATTATCGACGGCCGCTGCGCCGGCGTAACCACAATGGATGAAGGTTCCGGAGAATTATCAGCAGCCCTCGCTCCGTCCGTTGTGCTGGCCACCGGAGGAGCGGGGCAAATCTACAGCCATACAACAAATCCTCCGGTTGCCACAGGTGACGGAGTTGCCATGGCTCATCGCGCGGGAGCGGATACGATGGATCTTGAATTTTATCAGTTCCATCCAACCGCGTTTCATCTTGCGGGGGCTCCGCGATTTCTCCTGACCGAAGCGCTTCGCGGCGAGGGAGCCGTGCTGAAAAATATTCATGGTAAAACATTTATGGACCGGTATCATCCCATGGCTGAACTGGCTCCACGCGACGTGGTGAGCCGCGCCATTGCCGGCGAAATCAACAAAACGCAGAGTGCCTGGGTCTATCTGGACGCAACATCGATCGGTAGAAAAAAATTGCGGGGACGTTTTCCCAATATCTATGAATTTCTCCAGAAGTACGAGCTGGATCTTTCCGTTGACCTGATACCGGTCAGCCCGAGCGCGCATTACTGGATGGGTGGAGTTCGAACGGACCTTTTCGCGCGCACTTCCATCCCGGGTCTCTACGCGGCCGGCGAGGTCGCCTGCAACGGAGTGCACGGAGCAAACAGGCTGGCCAGTAATTCATTGCTGGAAGGGCTTGTATTCGGAGCCCGGGCAGCTCAGGCAATCCTCCAGGAACCCGCGCTTCCCACCCCGGCTTTCGAACCTGCTTTCCGTTCTGATTCCTTGTTTACCGGGGATGTAAAAGAAGTTCGAACGGCAATACAAACCATGAATTGGGAGAACCTTGGCCTCATCCGTAATGAACAGGGAATGACTACGCTTCTGAATTATCTGAACGGCATTTCCCGGTTCATGCCGCAAAACATCGCGGATCAGGAATTGCTAAATTTGCTGGATTGCTCTACATTAATGTGTTCCTTTGCCTTGCAACGCCAGGAAAGTCGCGGCTCACATTATCGTGAAGATTACCCATCCCCGAAACCGGAATGGGAGGGACGTCACACGGTGATGCGCAAAGGAACTATTGAACTGGAAAAATCATAAAAGGGGACTTGCCTCCCCGGGTGAGGATTTATGCTCGAATCAATTCGGACCAAAAAACTTTTTATTCAAATCGTGCTCGGTTTTGTCATACTCGTTTTCATCGCGTTTTATGCCGGTGATTTTGCTCCGGGCGGCAATGACACCCGGCGTAATGTTGCTGAAGTCGGATCCGAACAGGTAACACTTGTTGAATACCAGAACATGCTGGAAGTGGTTCAAAACCAGCAACGCCAGTTCTTTCAGCAATCAGAAATCACACCGCAAATGTGGACGTTCCTCAGACAGCAGGCGGTCGATACTCTTGTCGATCGCAAACTGCTTTTGATCGAAGCGAGAAAAGCAGGGATCACAGCATCGGAAGATGAAGTCCGGAGAAAGATCCGCCAGTCGCCCTATTTCACAACGGACGGAAGCTTTGTCACTATGGAAGAATATCGCGCCCGTGTATCAGCTATATTTCGGATGGACGTTGCTTCCTTTGAACGCATGATCGCGGATGATGTTGTGGTAAGCAAGTATGATGAAATTTTAACCGCAGGAATTCTGGTCGGCGATCAGGAAGTGGAAGAGCATTATCGCAAGAACAACCTGACCGCAATCATCGATTATGTCCGGTTTGAAGCTGATGAAAAGGATGTACAGGTAACTCCCGAAGAAGCGCAAGTTTATTACGATGCCCACAAAAACGAGTTTGAAACAGGCGAATTGAGAAAGGTCCAGTACCTGTGGATCTCGCATCAGTCGGAAAAAAATCGCGTACAGGTTCCAGAAAGTGAACTGCGACAATTCTACGACTCGAATCCCGATCGTTATTCGAGAGCGGAACAGGTCCAGGCGCGACATATTCTTTTAAAAGTGGGAGACAAACCGGAAGAGGAAGTGAAGAAGCTGGCGGAAGAGCTGGTGAAACAATTGCGGAGCGGAGCGGATTTTGCGGCGCTCGCCGGACAGTACTCTGAAGATCCTGGATCTAAAGCAAATGGCGGGGATCTTGGATTCTTCGGAAAAGGCAATATGGCACCTGAATTTGAAAAGGCAGCCTTTTCACAGGAAATCAACGCGATCGGTAATTCTGTAAAATCGCAATTGGGCTTTCACGTTATCCAGGTTCTCGCGAAACAACCGGCCTACAAAATGGAATTCGCGCTGGTGAAAGATCAGGTCCTTCGCGAGCTTTCCCAGCCCAGAGCGGTGCAGAACGCGAAGGAACAGGCTTCGAAGATCCATGAAGAAATTACGAAAAACAAAAAATCGATGGCCGATATTTCAAAGATTCAGTTTGTGGAATTGAAGACCACGGATCTTTTCTCCGAAGATCAGAATCTTGCCGGACTTAGCCCGTCGTTTCGCGATGCAGCTTTTGAACTGAAAAAAGGGGACACCAGCGAACCGGTTCAGTTGTTTCAGGACTATGCGATTCTGCAGCTGGTTGACACAAAACCCAGCCGGACAGAACCGTTTGAAAAAGTGAAGGACAAGTCCGTCGAAAAAGTGCGTAAGGAAAAACTTGACAAACTTGCCCGGGAAAAGGCACAGAAGTTTCATGATTCGCTTGCCGGTTCCACCGATTTAAAAACGACAGCGGCTGCAGCGAAACTGGAAGTAAAAACATCGGAGCCGTTTACAAAGGATGGCGACATCAACGAAATAGGAAACGCAAAAGAAGTAGCCGATCAGGCGTTTAAAATGAATCAGGGTGAGATCAGCCCTCCGGTAAAAACAGCGAATGGAACGATCGTGTTTCAACTAAAAGATCGAAAGAGCTTTGATCCTGCGGAGTTTGCAAAACAAAAAGACACATTGCGCGGACAAATCCGGTCGGAAAGAGAAAATGCTTTCGTCCGGGCCTATCGCGACATGCTCCGCAAAAAACACGAAAAGGAAATCTGGATCAACCAGGAAGTCGTTGCGCCCCGAGAAACGTAAACAACAATTTGTGGTGATGTCGTTTCCCCGACTAGTCTAGTCTAGTGATACTGAACAATTGTTTCCGTGCTGCGGGCGCCGTCGGTGGCAATGATTTTGATCAAATGCTTCTTTCCGGCGGCATCGATATTCACGTCTGCGCTTGTGACCGGCTGTTCAAACACTTCATCGATCCATATATTTCCCCCGTCAGAAGAGTACAAGACGCTGTACAAAAGCCCGTTCCCATTTGTGGACAGGCCTGACCATTCGATTTTGATTTTTCCAACACTGGTAATTGTGTGGGGTTCGGGCGAGAGGATACGTATTTCCGGTGGCGCTTTGCTGAACTGCCGGCTTGACAGAAGTCCAGAGGGTCCGACAAGATCAATTCGTGCCGCATCTGCATGATCCTCGATACGATACGAAAAAGAAATCAGGTGGCGATCTGAAATGGTGTGAGGGATTCGCCAAACTGGTTCAAACGGATGTCTGGCCAGGGTCTTGCCGTCTTGATCGCGCAGGACAATGGCCCATTTGCTGTCCTGCGCCCCGGGCAAGTCGATGATTCCGTCAAGTTGATATGCTGGAAGCAGGGCGCCGGCAACGCGGCCGTCTTTTTGTGCCAGCAAGCCACGCACCAGGATCACTCGCGGATCCGGCGGTTTTTGCAAATTGATCAGCAGATGCATGTAGCTGCACTGATTGATCCACCATGGATTTCCGTTTCCCATGATGGACGCCATGTTGGTGATTCTCAGACGGTCTTCGGTAATCCCATAGATTATGCGATGTCCGTTCGCAGTCGTTTCGGAAATGTTGTGATAATTAACACCGCATTCGCTCTCCATATCGTTGTCGTGCCACGGATATTCGCGTGTGTGTATAAATTCATGAGCCACCGTGTCCGATTTTGCGTTGAATCTTATGACAATGAGTTTGTCGGCTAAGGAAATTCCACTCGGACCGCCTGGATCTTCATCCGGAATGAAATCAGTAAAATCCTTACTACGCAAAACCAGAATGATGACACCCTCCTGCGCAAGCTTACGACCGCTCACCAGATCGTCCTGAATGATCTGGCGTAGCAGATCTTTGTGAAAGTCTTTCATCTGATCTGCCCGCTGTCCCCTTGCTTCCGAAATGACGTCACGAAGCTCATCATATTTTGCGGGATCCAGCTTGCTAAGATCCGGAATTTTGAACTCTTGAAGGCCGAACCTTTTTCGCAGCTTGCCTGTGACTGTTCGAACGGCATCAGGTTCCACCGGAAAATAATCATCAATGTACTCTTCGGAATCTTTTGCAAGCGAATCCGAAATACTCTGTAAATCGCCATCCGTCATTTTGGGCGATACCGGGTCCGGAGTGTCCGAAAAGACCATCGGTATGAAATGGAGTGTGGGCACATTAGTGTCCACCACGGGACCGCGAACCTCAATTTTGATTCCGGTCGCAACACTTGTTCCCGCGCGCATCAACTCTGCCTCAATTCTGTATGAATCGGATGCAAGCATACCGAATTCATGATCGGGAAGCGGCGGCACTCCGTTTTTCGTATCAATCGAAATCGTAAAAGCCTTTGGCTGTCCACAGGTACCATCCAGATAAATGTCCCATTGGTCAGGCGTCCGGTAAATTTCTTTGATTTTTCTGTTGTTTTCAAAGAGTGTAAACAGCAAATCCACCCTTACAGGTTTACTGCCTGTCGTTGTTCCTTCAAGCAAGATCGTGTCGAAATTGGTGTCTCCGGTGCCGAACAGAAGCGTTGGGCGACCACGCACCATTGGCAGATCCGCCTGATACAATGTTTCACTGATTTTTTTGAGTTTGTTTCCTGCCTTTTTCTTTTGGAATTGTTTGAAGTACGGATCGTCTTGCCAGACACCCTGGGAAGGCTCCAGGGCGCCTTTGACATCCTGGACCGGACAGGATGTAGATGGTGTTCCTGCAGGAACTGTCGGAGGCTCATCACTGATGGGATCACCCGGCGTATCGGGTGTCGACTCATCGGTCGTTCCCGCCTCATCGACGTCTTGAGGCAGATCCTTATCGCAGGGACATGAACCCTCAGAAAGCGCATAATCGATGACAAAGTCACCACGCTTAATTCCCCTCACTTTTCTTTTGATCGAATTCGGAGAACCACCCGATGTAGTTGCAATTTGCCTGATGCCGCCTTCCAGATCAATAATCTGCGGAGTTCCATTGGTAAGCAGGATCTTCAGAACGCTGGTTGTGCCTTCAACCCAGACTTGCATCGTGGTGGTTTGTCCACGCATTATCGCTTGCTGGTCAATGTATCCGTTGATTTTCAGAACCACAATTGTGATCGAGTCCGTAGCGGAAAAATCAGCGCTGGAAAGTCCGGCTATCTGATGCGATCCGGGAGTCAGATCGGCAGGCAATCTGAAAATCAGAGTATTCTTTGATGCCTGAACAGGCACGCCCCATGGTTTGCCGTCAATTGTGATTCCGTTTTGCGATTGAGCTGTTGGGAAATACCCGCAAACACAAATCAATTCCCCTGCAAATTGCTGTGGCGTACCTCCCGTGATGCGCGGTGTTGGCCCTGTTGTCGAATATAGATTGGTTGCCTGATAAATTGAAATTGCAAAAAGGAGCAACGCCATCCGGCTGAACCGTCGTTTTGAAACAGTTTCAGTTGAAATGATGCTCATATCTGAGGCTCTACTCACGTTCTGTGGCTGTAAACATTTTTATTTTAGCAGAGAAGCCGGCCGGTACGGTGCGCCGGGCAACGACTGGAAACGCATCCGGAAACCCCGGTTTTGTGGCGGCGGGCGTCCCTGCCCGCCGATGGGCTCGACGAGCGATGGGCAGGCACGGAGGCCTGCCCCCACTGATTGATGGGTTTCCAAATACTTTGGTGCGGATGCTACAATGATTGCAGACGGTTTGTACATTGATAATGTTCTGAGGGGGATGTTGTCTGCAACCATGATCGGTTTGAAGCTTTCAAATCGCTACGAAATCCTGCAGGAAATCGGCCGGGGCGGGATGGGTGTTGTCTACAGGGCGCGTGATCCGATGCTGGATCGTGATGTTGCGGTGAAGGTAATGGCTCCGCGGCTTTTTACCGCGCAAAATCAAGAACGTTTTCGCCGCGAAGCGCGAATGTTGGGAAAGATGGACCATCCATCCATCGTCACCGTTCACGATATCGGCGAACATGAAGGATCACTATTTCTGGTAATGCCGCTTATTTCAGGGAACAGTCTTCGTGGGCTGATGGATGGTCATTCGCTGATCCTGGGAGATTTGATCACAATTGGAATTCAGACTGCGGAAGCCCTTTCATACAGCCATTCACAGGGTGTCATTCATCGTGACATCAAGCCGGAAAACATACTGATCACTGCATCGGAATCAGGAGATCTACGCGTAAAAGTTACGGACTTCGGTCTTGCGAGAAGATCAACGGACGAGAGACTCACTGATACGGGGGCTTTTGTTGGAACGATCGCTTATTTGAGTCCGGAACAGATTCTGCGCGAAGAACCGGACCTGGATCCGCGTTCCGATATTTATTCACTGGGTGTTGTTCTGTACGAATGTATGGCGGGCAAACCCCCTTTTTACGGTGAGATGCAGGCGGTCCTTTACCGGATTGCCAACGAAATGCCGGATAGTTTGCGCGGTAAAGGAGTCGCAATCGATGAGGAGTTGGAAGCCATTGTGCTTCAGTGTCTGGAAAAGGAAGCCGCAAACCGGCCAACGGCTTCGGAATTTGGAGAGAGTTTGTCGCTTTATGCATCCCGCATTTCAATTCTTGAAAAATCCAGAAAAGTATCCTCAGCGCGAAAGGAAATACACTTTCATCGCGCGGCCGTTTCGGAATTCATCGGGCGTCAGGAAGAATTGAACGACCTGCAGATGCTTTTGAATGCCGCGATTCAGGGAGATTGCCGTTTTGTTGTTTTGTCCGGTCCGGCTGGAATCGGCAAAACACGGCTTCTGGACGAGCTTGACGGTATTGCCCGCGCTCGAAAAATTCCGGTGATACGTGGAAGATTCGCCGAAGAGAATCAATCGTTTCCTTATCAGGGATTTTGTGAATTGCTGCAGGGATATTTTCGTTTCAGAAGCAACGCGGGTTCGGATTTTTCGGATCTTGCCCCGGATTTAATTTCGCTTTTTCCAATGCTTGCAGAAATGGAAGGCTTCCGCGGCTCGACCCCGAGCGGTCCCACCTCGTATCCTGTGTCCAGTCAAAAACCGGAAGAACGCACTCACATTTTTGAATTACTGTCGCGGACGATAACAAGAATCATTGCCGGCTCACCGATGGTCCTTCTTCTGGAGGACCTGCACCTTGCCAGCGTTTCTCTGGACGCGCTGCAGTTTATCGTTCGACGACTCGGGCCGGTTCCGGCGCTCATCGTTGCAACGTACCGTTCAACAGAAGTGGATAAACATCATCCGCTGCGAAGGCTTCTTGATTCGTTTCAGGGAGACAAACGATTCAAGCAAATTCAACTTGGACCGCTGAAACGGGAAGAGTACAACCGGATCCTGATGGAATTCACAGGCGCCGTAAGAATCGATGAAAGGCTTCAACAACGCCTCTTCGAAGCCACGGAAGGGAACCCTTACTTTACGCGGGAAATGGTCCGATCTTTGATTGAATCAGGTTCCGTGAAGGTACTTCCCGATGGATCCTGCAATGTTGTGGACGAACGGCATCTTACAACGGAGGATCTTCCTGAAACGATCCGGCAAATTGTGGAAAGAAGAATTGAAAATCTGTCAGAATTTCTGCGGGAGATTCTTTCCACTGCATCCGTACTCGGAAAAAGTTTTGATTACTGGGACCTTGAGTTTTTGTGTGAAAAACCGGACGGCTTCGAAGAAAAAGTAGAACAGTTGTTGCAGGAAGGGTTTATCGAAGAAGAACGTTCATCACGCGGTGACCAGTTATCGTTTTCCAGCGGAATCATGAGGGACGTCCTTTACGGGCGGCTTTCCCGTCGCAAAAGAAGGTCCCTGCATCGCAGGTTCGGAGAATATCTGGAGCGTGGTCACAGCGGAAAACTCGATCGCGTTTATTCGCAGCTTGTTCATCATTTTTCACAGGCTGACGTTCCGGAAAAGACGGTTGAATACGGGCTGAAACTGGCGCGTAAATCGCTTGAAGCGTTCAGTCCGGACGAAGCCATACGGGCTGCAAGAATCGTATTGGATTTTCAGGATGAGGAATACGCCAATCCGATGATGGAAGCGGCTGCTCATGAAATGCTGGGGCTGTCGTTTCGCATTAGCGGTAACGTTGAAAGCGCATTGAAAGAGTTTACTGCTGCAATCCGAATCTGTGAAGAACAAAATGAATTGCAGGAGATGGTGAGGCTCATTGTTGCAGCAGCGGAAACTGCATGGAGCGGAAGACGAATTGAGGATACGGGACGATGGGTTGAGAAAGGCCTGGAAGCTATCCATTTAACGGACGACTTATCGCACAAAAAGAGAATCTATTCACTTGCCGCAACGATGGCGAATCTTCGCGCGGATTACGAAAGAGCCAAAGAATTCCTGGAAGAAGTAGAGCGTTTGCAACCATCTCCGGCTCGCAATCCGGAGTCGCTGATTGGCGGAACACTCCACGTTTCAATGACGTCACCGGTGCACGCGTTTCATCCCGTGAATTTGCGTCTAAATGATGAACAGGAGATTTTTGCAAATATTTTCGAAACCCTGTTTACGACCGATGAACAGGGAGCGCTTCAGCCGTTTCTCTGTGAGCGATATGAGCAGCAGCAAAAAGGTCAGGTCTTTTTGTTCATACTGCGTTCCGCCGCAAAATTTGAAAATGGAAATCCTGTTACAGCCGAATCTGTTCAACGATCTTTTGAAGAGGCAAAGATTCTGTGCGAAACAGTTGAACCGGCAGGTCTCGCTGCAATCGAATCGATGACCGTTCACAATCAACAGACGCTCGAGATACGGTTGAAAGAAGCGCTTCCCATTTATCCGGCGCTGTTAACGGATTCGAGAACAGGTATCGCTTTGGAAGAGAGTCACCAGTGGACGGGAACCGGTCCGTTCCGGATCAAAAGCATGCAAGCGGATTCCGTCATTCTTGAAAGAAGCAGAGGCTACTGGCGCGGGATTCAATCGTGTGTGGAAGCCGTTCATTTTCACATCGCGATGACTTCAGCGGAAATAACAGGCCATTTCCGGTCAGGACATCTCGATCTGGTCAAAGACCTTACACCGGAACATCTGGATCAAATTCTTCGCGACCGCAAGCTCAGAGCCGGTCTGGTCGAAGCTCCGCGAAAGAATGTGTACTTTGTTCTCTTTAACACTTCCAGCGCTGCAGCCTGTTTGCCTCCGGCGCGGGAGGCCCTGTGCGGAATCATCCGGACTTCCGATCTTGTACGACGCACGCTGGGCCGGTATGCGGAACCATCGGAAGCCTTTTTGCCTCCCGGTATCCTGGGTCATGATCCGGGTAAGAGGCGGTCTTACATCACCCGCGAAAGAGCGGAACACCTTCTGGATGCCTGTCATTTGCGCAGACCCCTGCAGCTCAAAGCGTCTGTTCACCCGATTCTTCAGGACCGCCATGCATCACTGCTTAAGGCTCTTCAGGAGATCTGGAAGGAGATTGGTGTTGAGATATCGATCGAAACGCCGGACATGACGACATTTTTGGAACGCGGATTGAACAATGAAGAAATAGATTTAATGATCGGTCGCTGGATCGCCGACTACGATGATCCGGACAATTTCACGTATGGTTTGTTCCATTCAAAAGCCGGAAGGTTTCGCAACTACTACTGTTCGGAAGAGCTTGATCATCAGATCGAACAGGCGCGAGCGGAGACGCAGTCCTTGACCCGCGAACGAATCTACCGCAAAATTGATAACCATCTCACGGATGCATTTGTGTGTTTACCGCTGTTTCATGATATCGATTACCGCCTGGCTCATCCAAAAGTCCGGCAACTAAATCTGCGCAGCAGTCCACCTTATGTCAATTATTCGGAGCTCGCACTCGCAAAAACACTTCCACGCACTGCAGAAAAATCGGGCACTGCCGTCCTGCATGTGCCGATTGCCGGAATGATCCGCAATCTCGATCCGACACTGGTATCGCTCACTGTGCAAAGCGAATTGATTCCCAATGTCTTCGAATGCCTGATGCGTGAAACAACAGAAGCGCGAATCATCCCATGGCTTGCCTCCGACTGCAGCATGGAGAATCACGGCAAACGATTTCGGTTTCGTTTAAGGGAAAACCTTCGTTTCCACGACGGCCGGCGCCTCACATCGCGGGATGTCCGGTATTCATTCGAACGCCTGCTGCAAAACGAAGCCAGTCCAACGCGCTGGTTGCTGGCTCCTATCAGCGGCGCGAAAGAGTTGATCGAGGGAACTGTCGGTGATCTGGCAGGCTTCAGAATTCTGTCCGCTCTGGAGTTTTCAATCGAGCTGGAACAACCCGTTTCATTCTTTCCGGCGCTCCTTGCTTATTCTTCCACAGCCATCATTCCCGAAGGTTCTAATGAATTCGTAAAGAGCTGGCGTGATGGATGCGTTGGAACCGGACCGTTTCGCGTGGTCCGTTTTGATCCCGGTTACAGACTGGAGCTCGAAGCGAATCCTTACTACTGGAGACCGGAATATCCAAAATGTGAAGGAATCGTATTTCATTTGAATCAGACCTCGCAGAAAATTCTGGCGGGATTCCGTGAAGGGCGTTACATGCTTGCGTGGGATTTGCTCCTGTCCGATGTGGAAGCGCTTCGCAAGGACCCGCAATACGCATCAGGATACAAAGAAACGCCGCGACTCTGCACGTATTACATCGTTTTTAACAGTCGAAAAGGTCCGTTGCAGGAACAGAGGCTGAGGAAAATTCTGACTCAAGGCGTCGATGTGGAAACGCTGGTTCGAAAAGCCCTGGGAGGACTCGGAATTCCAGCCGGCGGAATCATCCCGCCGGGATTGCTCGGGCATGAACCGGGAATGAAAAAGCCTCCTTCAACGACAAAAGAACACGGAGACGGTTTGATCTTAAGATGCAATCATCATTCCCTGTATGGTGGCCCTTACTCCGGACTGGTTCGGGATTTATTTGAATCAATCCGAAATCTGGGATTCGAAGTAGAGATTGTAGACTCGAGATCCGAGTACTACGATAAGTCGAAAGCTCTTGAAAACATTGATTTGAATGTTACCCGGTGGGTGGCCGATTATGCGGATGCAGATACTTTCATCCACGGATTGCTTCATTCCGAAAAAGGACACGAAGGAAGATTTTGCTCAACGCCTGAAATCGATCAGTTAATTGAAAAAGGCAGAACGGAAACAGATCCTTCCATGCGTCACTCCATTTATCGCAAAGTGGAAGAGCTGATACAGGAACACGCGTTATTGCTTCCTCTGTTTTATGAACAGGCTTATCGATTCACTCGTCCCGAAGTGGACGGCCTGGAGCTGAGCTTCGCTTCTCCAACGGTTGCCTACGAAAAACTCTCCCTGCGCCGGTAGCCGGTTATCTCAATCGGGAGAGAATACGATCCAGCACTTTTCGATCAATGACTCGCATAAGAGTGATTTGAGTCCCATCGATCCGATAGAGAACCCGGAAATCGCCGGCCTGGGCACTGTGACGAGTGTTAAGCGCCCGCACCCGCCGCTTGCTGTGCGTTCAACATCAGAAACAAGGTTGTCGTACAATGAATGCATGATTGGGACGCGACTTCTCGATCGATACGAGATTCTTCGCGAGATCGGGCGCGGGGGGATGGGCATTGTATATCTTGCGCAGGATCCGTTACTGGACCGCAAGGTTGCAGTCAAGATAGCGACCAATCGGACCGTAACCGCGGCCCTCATCGATCGTTTTCGTAAAGAAGCGCGCATTGTTGCGCGAATGGACCATCCCGCCATTGTTGGTGTTCATGATATCGGAGAACATGACGGCCTTTTGTTTTTTGTGATGCCGCTGGTTCCCGGAAAGAATCTGCGGGCCTATATGGCTGACCGATCGCTCACTTTTGGTGATGTGATCGAAGTCGGTATCCAGGTGGCGGAAGCGCTGGCGTACAGCCATCAACAAAACGTGATTCACCGCGACATTAAACCGGAAAACATCATGGTCACGCGCGAAGAGCCCGGCAATGTACGCGTGCGCATCACTGATTTCGGTCTGGCCCGCGTAGCTACGGAGGCCCACTTGACCGACAGCGGCTACATGGTGGGTACCCTTGCTTATTTCAGTCCTGAGCAAATCTACGAAAAGGATATTGATTCCAGGACCGACATTTATTCGCTCGGGACCGTACTATACGAATGTTTTGTCGGTGAACCGCCGTTCATGGGAGAAACACAGGAGATCCTGTACAGAATCGCTCATGAATTGCCGCAATCACCCCGCGCGAGGGGCGCTCGAATCAGCGAAGATCTCGATGCAGTGTTGATGCAGTGTCTGGAAAAGGAAGTCTGGAAGCGTCCGGAAAACGCAACGGAGCTCGCGGAAAGTCTCACTAAATGCCGCGATCGGCTTGAAACAGGTGAACGCATGCGTTCCGTCCAATCAGTATCGCAAACACTTCAGCTCGAGCGTCCCGTGGTGCACACGTTCACCGGTCGCACAAAGGAATTCATGGACCTTCAAAGACGTCTGAGCAGCGCGCTTCAGGGGGAATGCCAGTTTGCCGTTGTATCAGGCGAAGCGGGCGTCGGGAAAAGTCGTCTTCTGGATGAGCTGGATACCCTGGCCAGGACAAGAAAGCTTCAGACGCTTCACGGACGTTTCATCGAAGAAGATCGGGCCATCCCCTATCAGGGTTTTTGCGAAGTCATTCAAGAATACTTTCGAAACCGCAGTCTGTATGTATCGGGCCCTTCCACCGATTTTTCCGATTTGTCACCGGACCTCCGCGCGCTCTTTCCGGTTCTTTCGGAAATAGCCGAGCTTCGATCCACAACCACGGGCGAGATACAGGCGACTTCGACATCCCTGTTGAAGAAAGCCGAAGATCGTACGTTCATTTTTGAACTTCTTTCTCGAACACTCGTTCGAATTGCTGCAGGAAAGCCGCTCGTTTTGCTTCTGGAAGACCTGCATGCGGCCGATGTTTCGCTTGAAGCGCTCCAGTATGTCGTGAGGCGTTTGGGAATGACTCCCACGTTGATTGTCGGCACATATCGCTCAACTGAAATCGGAAAGCACCACCCTCTCAACCGTTTGCTCCAGAGTTTTCAGGGTGACAAAAGATTTCTGTCGATTCATCTTGAGCCATTCGCTCTACCCGAACACAAAATGTTTCTCGAAAATGTTCTGGGTTCCAGCAAAATCGACTCAACATTGATTCAGGTTACATTTGAAGCGACGGAAGGGAACCCTTATTTCACCAAAGAACTGGTACGTTCTCTTGTGGATACGGAAGGTATCAGTCGCGATGAAACCGGATCCTGGATTCTTTCGGGTGAAGCCGGCATTCCTCACGATACGCTTCCTCAAACCATTCAACAGATTGTTGAAAAGAGAATCGAAAGATTGCCTGAAAATCTTCGCGAAATTCTCTCGGTTGCGTCGGTACTGGGAAAGACATTTCGTTATCAGGATCTCGAAGTGCTCGCAGAAGGCGATATCGATGAAGCGCTGGAAGCTCTGATACAACAGGGTTTTCTGGAAGAGGAGCGGGCCTCCCGTGGAGACCGGATTCTCTTTTCCAGCGGAGTTTTGCGAGAGGCACTGTACGCTGCGCTTACAAGACGCAAGAAGCGCAACCTCCATCGCAGATACGCCGAATACCTGGAAAAGAAAAACGCAGGAAGACTCGAAAGGGTTTATCCGCAACTGGTCCATCATTTTGCGCAGGCGGATATTTCCACCAGGGTCGTTGACTATGGACTGAAACTGGCACTGCACTCACTCGAAAGTTTCAGCGCCGCCGAAGCGATTCGCGCTGCAAGGACGGTCCTCGATTTTCTCGAAGAATACAGCAACCCGGTCCATGAAGCTGAAGCAAGAACCCTTCTGGCTCGCGCTCACCGGATGGTCGCTAACTGGGATGCCGCGCTGAAGGAGCTCGCCATGGCGGTCCAAATTTACGAGACTCAGAATCAGCTATCCTCTGTTGCTGTTTTGAGTTTGCTGGCTGCTGAAACCGCGTGGGAAGTCAGAAAAATTGAAGAATCCAGAAAATGGCTCGATAAGGGACTTGAGATAGCCAGAGTGGCTGCCGAAACGGATACCATGATCCGGTTGTTATCGCTGGCTGCCACGGTCGCCAATCTCCGCGCCGAATACGAAGAAGCCAATATCTATCTGGAAGAGGCGGCAAGACTCCGGCCCGCTAAGCTGGAGATTTCTGACGAAATTCAGCGCAAAGGAAAACTGATCGTCGCAATGCCTGCCGCCATTAACGCGACTCATCCTGTCGACATTCAAATCGATGAAGAGTGCGAAATTCTGGGGAACGTGTTTGAAACTCTGTTGACCACGGATGAAGAAGGACGCCTGGTTCCGTCTCTTTGCGAGAAGTGGGAAGTTCTTGACGGAGGCAAACGCTTTCTGATCAATCTGCGCCCTTCTGTCCGGCTTCATGACGGGCGGCGATTGACCGCTTCCGATGTCAAAACGGGTTTCGAAGCTTCCATAAAAAGAGCGGCCAATCTCCCGCCCGCATTCAGCGTCATTAAGGGTGTCCCTGAGTTTCTGACCGGCATATCTAATACATTAGATGGAATTCAAGTACTGGCCGATCTGAAGTTGCAGATCGAGCTTTCGGATGCGCTCCCGATTTACCCTGCGCTGCTGAGTGATTTTCGGGCGGCCGTATCCTGTGTTGTTGCCGTTGAAGGGGCGGAAGCATTGCTATCGGTTGGTTCCGGACCTTTTAAAATAGCGACCCTAAAACCGGACCACATACTGTTAGAGAGAAACTCATCGTACTGGAAAGGGTCCGTTGCGTTGATTCAGGCGCTGGAGTTTCGCGCTGAATTGACGTCCAGCGATATAGCTGCCGGACTTCGTTCCGGGGAATATGATCTGGCGCGGGACCTTCTTCCTCAGGACCTGGAAGAGATCCTCAGGGACCAGCGCTTAAGGGCGGGTTTTGCTGAGGCACTCAAACAAAATACGTACTTTGCGCTTCTGAATCAGAATAGCCGGTTGTTCCGGAATCCCGCATTGCGGGAAGCGATGGCGGGCATGATTCGCACACAGGATCTTGTGCGGGGCACACTGGGACGCTTTGCCAGGCCGGCGGAGGGACTTATCCCGCCGGGAATTCTCGGACATGATCCGCTCCGAAGAAGGACACCGCTTCGTGAAGAGCAGGTGCAGGACCTGCTTAAAGCGGCAGAAGTCACTTTGCCCGTTTCTCTGAAAGCCGCAGTTCATCCGGTATTTCAGGACCGCTACAGCATACTGACCTCTGAGCTTTTGAAATCCTGGGCCGCCGGCGGAATCGAAGTTTCGATTGAAACACCTACCATTGAAGCGTTTCTCGATCGCGGTCTAAACAATGAAGGAATTGATTTGATCATCGGTCGCTGGATTGCCGACTACGGTGATCCGGACAGTTTTACGTATCCTGTGTTTCATTCGCATCTCGGTAGATTTAGAAATTACCTGTCTTCGGCGGAGCTGGATTCGTGGATCGAAGAAGCGAGAGTAGAGAATCGCACCGCAGCGCGTGAAAAGTTATATCGAAAAATTGAATCGTATTTGCTCGATTCACACATCTTCATACCGCTTTTTCATGAAGTGGACTACCGTGTCGCAAGTCCGAAAGTGCAGAGACTCTCATTGCGCAGCACCTATCCTTACGTAAATTACACTGAGCTTCGCAAAGCAGAAACCACGTCAAGAACGCTTCAAAAGGACCGCGGTGGAGTGATTCACGTTCCGTTAACGGGTCAATTGCAAACGCTCGATCCGGCAACCACCTTCAGGCTGGTGGATATGGAAGCGCTTCCGACTGTATATGAAACGCTGACTCGTGAAACCGAAGGTCTGCAAATCGCGCCCTGGCTTTGTTCGAGCTTTTCACAGGGAAATGGGAGCAAGCAGTTTCGTTTCCTCTTGCGCGAAGGAATTAAATTCCACAACGGAAGGATGCTTTCGGCTAACGACGTCCGGTACACATTCGAGCGGTTTTTGCGGCATCCGCACAATGAATGTCGCTGGTTCTTCTATCCTGTTAAAGGCTCTAAACAGTTTATGAATCGCGAAACGGACCGTCTGGAAGGGTTCCGGACTCTTTCACCGCGCGAATTTGTAGTTGAGCTTGATGAGCCTGTTTCCTTTTTTCCCACTCTTCTTGCGTGTCCGGTTACGGCGATTGTTGCCGAAGGCACCGACCCTTCTTCGGGATTGAAGGAAAGCGGCATTGGGACAGGGCCGTTTCGTATCGTCCGGTTTGATGCCGGTCGAATCTTAGAGCTGGAGGCCAACCCGGATTACTGGCGGCCCCAATTTCCCAGATGCGACCGCCTGATTTTTGCGTTCGGGATTCCTCCTGCGGATATTCTGGAAGGCTTCCGTTCAGGGCGTTACTCACTTGTGCAGGAACTGTTGCCCGCGCATCTGGATTCGCTGCGGCACGAGTCGGAATTTGCTGCCAGATTTAAGGAGGCCCCGCGATTATCCACCTATTACATCGCATTCAATATTCACCGTTCTCCCCTGTCCGATGAAAATTTGCGAAGGAGTCTGGTCCAATCGATCAACGTTGAATCGCTGGTCAGAAAAATTCCGGGACGACTCGCCGTTCCCGCGACAGGGCTCATTCCACCCGGACTTCCCGGACACGAGCCGGAACGAACCCGGAATTGGCCGCTTCCTGAGGCGCAATCCACAGCGGGTCGAATTGAACTAACGGGCATGCTGAATTCCGCTTATCAGGAAACCTATGCTTCATTGACCGAAGAACTGCTGAAACGCTTTCAAGACAGGGGATTCCTGATCAAGATCGCCGAAACAAAGTCAGAATATTTCAGCAATCAGGCGCAGGCCCTATCCGCCGCGGATATCGTTTTAACCAGATGGATCGCCGATTTTCCTGATTCCGACACTTTCATATCCAGTCTTCTGCATTCACAGGACGGCGTCGTTGGCCGGTTGTGCGGAACACCTGAAATCGATCGTTTGATTCAACGTGGCCGGACCGAAAATGAACCCGAGATCCGCCATTCGATCTATCGCGAAATCGAAGAAATCATCGTTCGAGATACCCTCCTCCTTCCGTTGTTTCATGAAAAAAGTTACTGCCTCGCCCGTCCCGAAGTCGAAGGATTCGAAATCCGCCTGCTGTCTCCAACTGTTGCCTACGAACGCGTGTGGATCAAAAAACAATGAATGCAGATTTCAGATTTCCAGATTTGATATTTTCAGATGCCTGGTAAGAATTACGGCAGGATGTTGAAAACGTGGCCTGTAGAAATGGAAAGTGATCCGCTTTTGTTTTGCGTATTCACCAGTGGGAAAGCGTAGTCAATGCGGATTACGCGCGTGCGTCCGTATTTCTTAAAGCCGATGCGAAGTCCCAAACCCACGCTTGTGCCCCAGTGAGAGTCAGGGTTCCAGACATAGCCCGCGTCCCAGAAAGGGACAATGCCTATTCCCACCAGTCGATTCTCCCATGGAGTCATGATCCTGTACTCAACGTTCAGAAGTATGCGATTTAATCCTGTAAAATCCTTGAATTGATAACCGCGAAGTCCTTCGTCTTCACCCAGTGATAACTGAAAAGGAGCGTCCATATCTGAAGTCAGAGTCGCGGAAAGTCCTGCTGCAAGAGTTTGAAGACGGCTGTGAAAGAGCCACAGGTTTTTCGGTCCGGACTGCAAATAATAACGCGCGAACAAATCGGTAATCTGGTTGTTCCATTCTCCTGACTGTCTTCTAACTGAAAAGGTGGCGCCCGAAGCGAAATACAGACGGTCCTCTATTCTGGTCGCGTATCTCCCATGAACGGCACCGGTAACATAGTCCGGGCCTTTGCCGTTATTAGAGCGAACAATTGAGAGACCGCTGAGCGTTCCGTACGGCAAATCCTCGGTCCGGCCGAAATTATCGACGTAGTAGAATTTTGAAAATCTCTGCCTGTCCCGGTCGATGTTGAGACCGATATTGAAAAGTCTGCGTTCGTCCGGATCCAGATTGTCCTGTATTTCGGGTTGCTCCGCAGCTTCAGGATCCAGAATGACTGTGGATGGAAACAGCGATTCGAAATATCCAAACAGAACGCCGGCCCTGTTTCGCTGGTATCTGGCACCCCAGGCATGACTGAGTTGAAAGCTGGTATCTTTCTGGATGCTTTCAAGAGCAGCGGCATCAATACCCCTGTAATAAAAATGTTGCAGTCGCGTCCACTCTTCCGCATGGGCCCCATAAGACCAGCGGCTTTCCTGAGTATGAAAAGGCTGCGCAAGACCAAACGAAAGGCGGTGTCCGTCTGAAAAATCTGAGAGACGAAAATTGAATCGCATGCGCGTATTTAAGAATCTGGGATCACCATACATTGCAGAGAATCCGCTTCTCTCCGGACCATCTTCATAAAGAACGCCGACTCTTCGACCGAGTCCCAGAAAATTTTCTTCTGCAATCCCGGCATCGAAGGTTCGAGCGCCCCTGGTCTTTCCCCAGGAAAAACTTGGCAGTGTAGTCCATTGATCTTCTGTACTAACATGTAAATCAGATTCACGGTCATTCACTCGAACAGCCTTCACTGATACATCGGTAAGGAACCGGTAACGCCGGAGATTCCTTTCGCTTTCCCGAACCAGATCGGGCAGCAAAATATCCCCTTCCTTGAGCAAAAGTTCATTGCGGATGAACGAAGGTCTTGTCTTCACATGCGTCCGGTTCAAAAAACGGAAGATCCACCACCGGAACTCTTCATGCTTCGGATCGAACACACCAAGATTGGTTATGGTTACATTGCGTATTTTTACCGGCGCTTCGGTTTGTGCCTCCGATGAATACGGCAACAGCAGGAGAAGCAAAACAAACCAGACGCGCACACGAACTATTCCTGAACCATGCAAAGCGATGCCTCAGTGAATTCCCAGCTTTTCCAGTACTGGCTGAAGCAGCTTTTGTTGCATTTCGATTGTAGCTTTCTGCACAGGCAATCCTTCCGAACGAATCTTCTGATACGAATCGCTTTGACGTAGATTGGCCAGCATTGGGTCCCAGTCAAAATAATTCCATGCGATCCACCCTTTGTCTACTGTGCTTTTCAGATAAATGAAAGCCTTTTCCGAATTTCCACTCAGGGAATAACACTGGGCGAGACGAAACGAGAAATGCACATCCACATTAGCCGCATCCAGCATTCGATGATCGGGATTGAAGGGTACATCTTTTTTTACAACTGCATCTGACTGGTATCGAAGGATACGGGTTGGCAAAGTATCAGGAAGCAGGTAGGCAAGTTTCTGCCCTTCATCACTATTCCCGAGCAGCAGCTTGAACCAGGAAAGATAAAACTTTCCCCAGTATTTTTCCGGATAGTCCGAATTCAAAGTCTCCAGTACATCCATGGCCTCGGGATGTCTTCCGGCCTGAAAGAGTGAACTGCTGTAAGTCAGCTTCATATAATAGCTTTCCGGAGAGAGCTTCAGGGCATATCGCAAAAAGAGCTCACTCAATCGAAAATTTCCGCTTTGACGCAGGACCAGACCAATCATTCCAATCTGTCCAACATTGAAACGATCTGACTTAATTTGATCTGCAGCAATTCGCAGAGTGAGATCCGGTCTGCCCTTGTAGAATTCATATCGAGTTTTCAGGTCAATCAAAGGACCATAATCCGGACGCAATGCGAGGCCGCGGTCCAGGTAGTACCGGCAGAGCTCAAGATTCCGCGAGTCAAAATCAATGCCAAGGTTTATTGCCTGATAATGCAGATACGCAAGCCCGTGAAAAATCTCAACAGAAGGACCCGTTTCCAGGGCCCGCTGCAAAAACGCTTTGGCTTCCGCAAAGGACTCAGACTTCCCTTGCTCCATTTCACCGATCCCTGTGAGCCCCTTTAGATAGAATTCAAAAGCCTGCACATTCATCCTGACAGGCGATTCGTTTGGCTTTATCTGGAGCCAGGACAATAACTGCGTTTTGATCTGATTCAGAGCGCTGAGAAAGTCGGACGAGGACAGGAGAAGCGAATCGGAGTATTCTTTTCCAGACTTGATCTCGATCAATGAATAATTGAGATTCATTCCGGCTGCTCCCTTCTTTAAAGAGCCTTTGACAAAATAAGCTCCTCCTGCCTTCCGCGTTGCTTCCAGAGGCGTCAGCCCTTTGGTTAAGGAACCCTGCACATCGGAAAACGGAACTATCATGAAATTCTCCTGTGCCAGTGTCCGGGATAATTCCATGCTGAGTCCGCGAGAAGCAAAATCCATTTCCCGCTGGTCTGTTTCGTTTTCAAACGGAAAAACGGAAAGGAAAACCCTGTGCTTTTCCATACTTACGGATGTAAAGGGCGATTGCGGCGGTCCAAGGATATTCAATGCGACAAAAATCGCCGCCGACAGGAGCATTCCAATCAGCAACGCCACAACAATTTTCTGCTGCTTCATCCGTTTCGAGAGCCGGTAAAACAAGTTGGGCGGTTCGGCAAGTGTTATATCTACGGCATGTTGTCCTGCCGGACCCTCCGCCGGCACTTTGGGCGATCCATGGGGCGGTTCGGTATGCAATGAGCTTTGTGGAAGGATGGCTTTGAGTTTTCGCAACTCTTCGGCAAATTCAAGAGCAGATTGATATCGATCGTTTCTGGATTTTGCCATCGCGCGCATAATGATTTCATCAAACATGCGCGGTATTGAGGGTTGCAATTGACTCGGAGGAGTTGGCTCAAGTGTAGCAATTTCATGCATGAGATCAAGCGCGCTTGCGCCATCAAATGGGAGCTTTGCCGTGGCCGCGTGATAGAGCACGGCGCCCAGCGAGAAAATATCAGTTAGCGAATCGAGAGCTTCAGCCCTGGTTTGTTCGGGAGACATATAATTCAGCGTTCCAATCAAAACGCCTACTTCCGTGAGATCGCTCAGGTCGGAGCGGTTCCCGATGTTTTTTCGCAACGCAGAAGGCAGGCTTTTCGCAAGTCCAAAATCGAGGAGTTTCGCCTGTTGATGGGATGTTACCATGATATTGTCCGGTTTTATGTCCCGGTGAACCAGGTCCGCGTCATGCGCGGCCGAAAGCGCCGTTGCTGTCTGGATGCCGATGTCGAGCAGCAATGGCAGATCTACAGGTCCGCGTTGAATCATTCGCCGGACGCTTTCTCCATCGATGTGCTCCATCACGATAAAAGAAGCTTCCGGAGTTTCTTCAATCGAGTGAATCGTGATAATGTTCGGATGATTCAACCGGGAGGCGGCCCGCGCTTCCCGGATCAGGCGCTTTCTCGCGTCGTCCTGTCTCATCACACGGGGAGGCAATACTTTGATCGCTACTTTCCTGGCGAGTTTCAGGTCATTGGCGCAGTATACCTGGCCCATGCCTCCTTCTCCCAGTTGCTCAGTGATCTGGTAATGCAGGATTTCCTGACCTGGTTCGAACGCCTTCATTTCGCTCGACCCGGAATCCAGTTCGTTGCTTCCACTGAATAAACGACTGCCGGCGAAAGAAGCCATCAGAGATGATTTTCGTTCCAGAATTCGGATCAGAGCTCTCTTGATTTGTTTGGAAAGATCAATAACAAAGTTCCGGTCCCTGTAAACCAGACCGTTCGCGCCGGCTTCGGTGTATTCTTCAATCCATTCCTCATGGACCGTCGGTAATAAGACAATAATAAAAGCATCGGTGTGCCTGTGATGTATGCCGGATACAATTTCCACTTTCTTTTCATTGTGAGAAAGCAGGACGAGATCAATCTCGCTTTGCACAACCCGGCTCGACAACTCATCCGACGAGACGAACTGAAAGTTGGTTTCTTTTATTTCCGAAAACAAGGATTGAACGTCTGAAATGATTTGCGGCTCCGGAGCAACCAGGAGGACTTGAAGTGTCGGGTCGGACTTATGATCTGTCATCCTGCTCTCCAGGTTGTAGCATGAGTAGAGGAATGTGCTTTTTACTAAACTTACTCACGTCTCTTAGAAAAATTCCTCTCGCTTCACTACGGAGCACATTGTTCAATTGATCGGAAATTGCAAAGTCAGAAGCGCTGATACGAGAGCCCTCCGATCAACTTTTCCATTTTCTCATACTTTCAACTCTGGTGAGTATTAAGGAATGTTTGATTTCTGGTCGTTTTCAAATTTCGTGCGAAGCAGGCTGGATGCCTGCTCCAGTCCGCAGCGCCGGACTCCAGTCCGCAGCGCCGGACTGGGCACTGTAACGTAATTGAAACAGGAAAGGCGGCCCGGACAGGCCGCCTTCCGTTCTCCTTTATGGAGAGAGCGCTTTAAGGGTTCCAGTAATAGCTGAATTTGATCAGGAAGATATTGTCGCTTTCTGCTTTCCAGAGGCGGCTCAGGGATTGACCGAGTTGAAAATCGCCATTCGGTTCTTCATTTGTACGTGTCTGGGTCCACACGAAATAGATAGCCGATCCCGGCCGGTATTCCCAGCGGAGAATGGCATTGCCGCGAAGAGATTTGAAATTGAAATTCGGATCGCCAAATGTAAAAGCAGTCGCAGGACCGCTTCCGTCAGGATCGATCGTCACATCTCCGGAAGTGATCACCGGATTACCGTAGACGTTGAAATCATAACTTCGCGCGCGTGCAAGTTCCTTGTACTGGTCGTAGCTTCCGGATGAAATGAGCGGTTGGCCGTAAAGCTGTAAGCTTAAACGTGGTGTGAATGTCCAGTTCAATCGAAGGCCTGCGCTGAAAGTGTTTTGATTGAGTGCGCCAAAAACGTATCGAGTTCCATACGTGTGAGTTGCGTACTCATCTACGAAATTGCCGATCCATTGTGCCGGCGTCCAGTTGCGTTCGAAGGCCGGATTTACGCTCAGAGAGACGTTTGCCATGGGCTTCCATTCGACTGTTCCCCGGACGGCGCGATAATGAGAAGAGTCGGCTTCATAAAGATTGGCGCCCAGCTTGAACACCACCTGTTTTCTGCTGTCCGTGCTGCCAAAAAGGTTAACTTCATATCCCGGCAGATTCAGAGTTTGCGGACCACCGCGAGTCCGCGTGTTGTTGATCGTTTCTTCCGGATTCCATGCAAGCGAATAGTCTATGGAATAGTAGTTGTGAAACTGGACGTAACCAAAATGAAATAATCCGGACCAGTTCGTGTCTCCGCCAAAATCCATGGTGCGAAAGGTCGCGCCCCCCACCTCTGCGTATCGATAGAACTTA
>Ga0247727_10004415_pt1 | contig 29854 bp, 30 predicted proteins | sample WisWelCaveWW1625_FD_202498 | JGI IMG/M metagenome (GOLD analysis project Ga0247727, IMG submission 202498) | Biofilm microbial communities from Wishing Well Cave, Virginia, United States - WW16-25 | ecosystem: Environmental > Aquatic > Deep subsurface > Groundwater > Cave microbial mat | place...
TGACCCGCGAATACGACCCGGTCTTCAAAAAAGACATCTCCATCGTCAAAGCAGATTTTGAAATCCTGCGCGAGTACGTAGCACAATTCCATGAAGGCACGTGGCCCCCACATTCAGGCACGCCCGAAAACAGTGAAAAGGAGGTTCCCTTCTGCCCATGAAAGAAATCCCTCCTCTCAACGCGGCGGCATTGCTCAAACGCTACGGCTTGCGCGCCGATAAAAGTCTCGGGCAAAATTTTTTGCAGGATTCCTTCGCACTCGAAAAAATTGTTGCCGCCGCGGAGATCAATTCAACGGATACCGTACTGGAGATTGGTCCCGGCTTGGGAAGTTTGACACGCTATCTGGCTGTCTCTGCCAAAGAGGTCGTTGCGGTCGAACTGGACTTAAAAATGCTCCAGCCACTGAAAGCGATTCTCACCTCGTATCAAAACGTTCGCGTCATTCAGGGAGATATTCTCAAACTGGCTCCCGATGAGTTGGTCACAAAACAGGATTATGTTGTCGTTGCGAATATTCCGTATTACATCACATCGGCTGTGATACGTCATTTGCTGGAAAGCAAAAACAAACCGCGCCGAATTGTGCTTACGATTCAGAAGGAAGTTGCGGAACGCATCTGCGCCCAGCCCGGCGACATGAGCCTGCTGGCGTTGAGTGTGCAAGTCTATGGCGAGCCGCGCATCGCGGCGCGAATCCCTGCGGACGCGTTCTTCCCCTCCCCAAAAGTGGATTCCGCTGTCTTGTGCGTGGATATTTATCCAACTCCCCAAATAAAAACAGAACTGCTCAAAACATTCTTCAAACTGATCAAAGCCGGTTTCAGCCAGAAACGAAAGATGTTGCGAAATTCACTTTCAGCAGGCTTGCACATTTCTCCCACCAACGCGGCTGAATTACTAACGCACGCCAACATTGATCCGCAGCGCCGCGCGGAGACTTTGAGCATTGAGGAATGGGAGATACTGAGTGAAAGAATACAAACTCAATCAGATTGAACCAAGGTTTCGCAAAAATCTAAATTCCCTCATCTATTAACAAAACGATTTTGTTTCGAGGCACTTTTGTTTCGCATGTATTCGCAGCCCACCGCGTCGCCGTAGAGACCCAATCTCCCCCAATGATGTGGAGATTGCTTCGCCACCGAAAAACAAAAACGGTGACTCGCAATGACATCAAACTAGCGCTTGCTTAACAATTCCTTCTTGAGTTGGTCAACGCTCGAAAAACGTCCATACACAACGGGTAATTCAGAAACCTGAATCGCAAGACGGTCTGGTCGTTTGGATGCCTGTTCACGATCGGTGAGCGGGTAAAAGTAATCCAGCGATTGCTCAAGGCGCGATAATATTTTTTCACGAAACGCTGTTAAGTTTTCGGGGGAGCTGACAAGGACAAAATCGGCAGGGCTAAGATGCCCTAGAAAATCATCCGGCGATCCCGTTTCCTTCAGTGCATTCTGGATCATAAGGCTGATTGCGCGCAACACATCGTCTGACGCAACAAACCCGTAAGACTCGCGAAATGAATCAAGATGATCTATGGAAATATGCAGTAATGCCAATCCGCTTTTGTGGACGACCTCAGAAAGACGCTCATCCACCAGCGCGCCTTCGGGAAGTCCGCTGACGGGGTTGGTCAACGATGCCTGGCTGACTCGTTTTAGGGCATTGCGTACACGCAGACGAAGTTCCTGCACATCGAAGGGCTTGGTGATGTAATCATCGGCGCCCACTTCCAGTCCCTGTAGGCGATCCACGCGTTCTCGTTTTTCCGTCAGAAAGATAATCGGGATTTCATGGGTACGCCGGTCCGCGCGGACGCGGCGAGCCACCTCAAATCCATCGATATCCGGCAGGCGTATGTCAAGGATCAACAAATCCGGCAAGACCGTTTGCGCGGCACGCACGCCATCTTCGCCCCAATTGACAGTGAATACTTCGTAGCCCTGCACGCGGAAATACGCGTTCAGCATTTCGGCTACATCGAGATCGTCTTCAACGATGAGAATCTTCGATTTGGCTTCAGCCACATGTCCCCCGCTCAGGCGATCGGTTCTTTTTGGATGACGAATTCACAAACCGCGTCACCGAGAGCAACACACTTCGATTCGTTCACGCGGAACTCACTGCCGCCGGAAACCCATTTGAGCGCCTCCTGCAACAAACCTGTGGCAAGATAACATACCGGCTTGTCTGCGTTGGTGCGCCCCCAACAAACGGGGCATTTGTGAATGGTGTAAATCAACTCGGAATCTCTTTCCTCCACAGTGCTGTGTTGGTCACTCAACTGAGAGAAAATTTTTGCCACAGCCGGCAAGCCGATTTTCAACTTGGCTTGCAAAGGGAGGACAACGAACGCCAGGTCTGCCGCGCCCGCCAAGGCGCCGAAGTTCTTCAACGCGTCAGAGAAGGTGGCGCGTCCGGCACGCAGAGCCAGCCCGCGGCCGCCGCGAGGTCCGTACATTTCCTCCAAGGCAGTGCCGATGGCTGAAAGTTCGGCAAAGTCAAAACCTTTATCCAAATTATCAATGGGATAATTATCAATATAGTTATTCAAACCACCAAGATTAAGGATGGCATTGAGTCCATTTTTACCCATCACCTCTTCCAGTGATTTGATAATGATCAAGCCAAATTTATTCGGGTAATACAGACCGGTTTTTTGAATTGGGCTCATAGAATTCTCCGATTAGATCAGTTTCGCCAGATCTTCGGCGGCGCGCCGCATATCCAGGAAGATCAAGCCCAACTTTGCCTGTTCGCGCGCCAACGCGGTGAGAACAGCCTCTTCCCCCACCGACATCAGGACAACATATCCTTTTTGACCCTTGATATAAACCTGCTCGAGCGTGCCGCGACCTAATTCAGATGCGATTCTTTCGCCGAGGGACAACATGGCGGCGGACATGGCGGAGACGCGGTCTTCCTCCACACCCTGAGGCAATGCCGAGGCGATGCTTAAACCATCCACGCTGACAACCGCAGATGCTTCGATATCGGGCGAGGACGCCTGTAGTTCGCGCAGGCGATCTACCATTTGTTGCGTACGTGATTTCGACAAAACAGCCCTCCTCTAAGGGGGTAACATCCGCCAAATTTGGCTGGACGCAGTAATCAAGAGTAAAGATATTTTAGATTACGGGGTAAAAAGTGTCAAGCCGGCATATTCAAAACAATTGCTCATTAACAGAACTGCAAACATCACCATGCTATAATCGCGCAAAACACAAAATGAATAAAATATTTCTTTACATTTCAACAATTCTACTTGCTCTCAACCTTAACTCCCTCAACTCGGTTTTCGCACAAAGTGAGGTAGAACCAGATAGCGGCGCAATCGTCTGTGCGCCAGATGTATATTTGTCAGCGCCAGGCGATTGCCTTCCTTTGGGTCCATCAGTTTATATCACTGAAATGGCTAAGTTAGGATTAACATTTCCCCCGCGCCTCCTCTCCACCCAGAAACCAGACCAATCCCTAGCACAACTTCCATATTTGTATTTTCACTTGGAAGAAGACAATGTTCCCGTTTTAAGCGGACCCGCGGGTGCGGAAACCGGTCAATCGTATTTACCCGGCTTTGTCTACGTCTCTTACATTGACCGCGTGGATACCGGTCACGGGGTTTACTACATGCTCCAAAGCGGAGGTTGGATTCTTGGGAAAGGCGCGCGCGTTTCTGAAATTTCCTCTTATCAAGGGCTTGAGTTTGCCTCCACACCTTACAACGCATTCGGCTGGTCGTTTGAATACATTCCGGTAAAACAGGCGCCGGGGTACAACACACCCGAGACCGGTATCTATTTGAATCCGTTCATTGACATTTTCCAGGTGTACGCGACACAGAATGTTGACGGGGCAGATTGGAACATGATCGGTTCCGGTCAATGGGTGGAAGCGCGCAAAGTGGCAATCGTCAACCCAAACACGACACCTCCCGAAGGCGTGACTGCCGGCCGCTGGATTGATGTGGATTTGGCAGAACAAACGCTTGCCGTGTACGACAATTACGAGTTGGTTTTCGCAACTGTCATCGCCAGCGGACTCGAACTGTTCTGGACGCGTCCGGGCTTGTTTCAAATCTACCAGAAAAAAGAAACCGAAAATATGCGCAACAACGACCCGACCGATTTTTATTATCTCGACAATGTTCCGTGGACGATGTATTTCGATAAGGCGCGCGCACTGCATGGAGCATACTGGCGCACGCGCTTTGGCTATCCTCAATCACATGGATGTGTAAATCTTTCGGTCGGCGATTCACATTGGCTATTCAACTGGGCGCATGAAGGTGATTGGGTGTATGTCCACGACCCAACCGGATTGACGCCCACGGACCCCGCGCTCTATCACGACTGGGCGTATTGACACAATAATAATCTGCATGGTAAACTCTCGCCCGCTTGTTAGTACTCCCCATGAGTATGAAAATGGTCCCGTGGTGTAGCGGCCTAACATGCGGCCCTGTCAAGGCCGAGATCGCGGGTTCGAATCCCGTCGGGACCGCCTCCATATAGGCACATTACCAAATACGCGTTCCACATTTTCATTTCTAAAACAACCAACTATAACGCCAAAAAAAAATCATGAGGGTCAGATGCCCCTCCTCCCACCGCATTTGCGACTACGAGCATCGTAACAAACTTTTGACTCGGATCGGCGTCATCCATAATAAACGTGATCGGATCCGCCCACGTTTTTACGTCCATCAATGCTTCCAAAACACTACTTGTATTTATACTTGCATACACCGCATCGTGTTCACTCGCGGTTGTAACTTCGCTATCTAGAACAGCATCCTCGTCATGAATTGCACCTACAAAGCGATGTGTTGCATCACTTGCCGCACCAACACTCCAAGAGTCATGCACGGTGGGTGCTCCTACCGTATGCTCGACTTTACAAGCCGAAATTATAAATACACCCGCTGGGGTGCCTCCCAGTGAACCTGTGTTGATATCTGTGCTTGTATCCGTCTGTGTCAGCACTGATTGCACGCTCCATACCCCCCCTTTCATCGCTATAAAATAATTTCGGCAAAGGGTAGGAGGCACGATAATTTGATTGAGGGTAAATCCATCGGCGTTGTGCGATACAAAATCCCAACGCGCTCCCAGTACTGATCCTCCTGCGGCTACCATACAAGATAGACATTCGGCATCCGTGCAATAACTATCTGTGTCCATTGTCGCAGAGCCTTCATCTGATCCACCTGTTAGGGTTCCCCGTTGCGTTGGGGATACAGCAAAACCCAAGCCAAGCATTTCATTTCCCGCCCGTCCGCCAGGTGCAGCTGCATCTATACTAGCTGCGACCAATGTTACAACATCTGGTTGGAATGCAAGGGCTGCTGTAATCACTTTATTTCCTGTTGAGGATGTGTCCAGCCAAGTTCCAAATGCAGCAGCATCCAAACCTGTATAGATGATATAACCAACTCGATAGTCTCTTGGCATAACATCATCTACAATAAGTCTGAATCCATCAGAGAGCCATGAATCAAAGTCAATCAACCCGTCTGTTGCAGTCCCCACATCACAACTGACGATGCACGCTGCATTACTATGATAGGAACCCCCTGTGGCTGCTGCAACGGCATCCTGTGACTGAGACACCACACCAAAACGCACGGTGCTGGAAAGAGCTGCCCCAAACCCCTTATATCGTGTGGCACGCCCTGATGTGTCCACATTCTCTGTACGCCCCACCATGAAAAACTTCACCACACTCACACCCGAAATAGTGATCGCTGGTGAAGAGGGTATCACATCAATGGTTGTTCCAATTGCTCCGGTACCTGTATTGAATGCACCCACAGCACAACTAACTGTCATGTCGGTTTATCCTTGCTATGATAATGATAAACATGGTGGAAAGCACAGAAATGACAAGATAGGGATACAGGCAAAACCAAAGGAGTTCCATCTTTAGTCCACCTGCCGCACTGCAACACAATCAATTTTCGTGTCTGTGAAATTGTAGATGAACCCAATATATAGGGTTTTGTTAGCAACCGTCGTGCTCGGCAGCAGGGTCCCGCGATAAATGGAATTCCACGCCAAAGTTTGCGCGCCACCATTGTCTTTGATTCGTACTATCATTTTATAGCCCTGTATCGGACTTCCGCCAGGCACACCGAATGTGGCTCCAGCCGCAAGCGCAGTGACCGTAAAAAGTAGATCGTTCAGGAATGACGTAGGCGTAGGTGTTGCACTGGATGTTATTGTTTCAGTAGGAGGATCATTGCCTACTGCGGAAGCAAGATATAGATTTGTCCCGTCTGACCAGAGTTCCAAATAGGTTACTGAACTGGCAACCAGGCTGATCTGTGGAATGTTTATGAAAACTGCATTCCATGTTGGGTTTCTTCCACCAGTTCCGTCTTGAATAAGTTTCAGGAAATATTTTTCGCCAGCAACAAGATTTGTTGGAGCCGCCATCGTTCGACTGCCAGCAAATGTCACCTGCGCGCTACGTCCCAGCGCAACATTCCAATTCACCGTTGCGCCGTCGGTCAATGTCTGATGAAGTTTCGTTGGCTCCTTCGCCACATAATAAAGATTTGTTCCGTCACAGCCAAATTCCAGATACGTGATTGCACTAGGAGTCTCATCAATCGGCGGGACATTCTTGAAGACACTATTCCACGTCGGGTGTCTTCCGCCCGTGACATCCTGGATCACTCGCAGGTAGTATCTGCCTCCCTGCTTGATATTTGTTGGAGCCGCCATCGTGCGATTACCAGCGAATGTCACCTGCGCGGATGCACCTAAATCTGTATCCCAATTGACTGTCGCTCCATCGGTCAAGGTTTGATGTGTCTCGGATGGATTTACATTGATTGGCTCGCTAAGAGTCTTGCCCGATAAAGTTTGTGAATCGGTTGTTCCAACTACCACTCCGCTTGGAGGAGCCTTGGTTGCCCAAGTATCCAGATCAGCATCCCAAGCCTGCACCTGCGAGCCAATGGCTACACCGAGATTTGCCCTGGCTGTTGCCGCACTTGCAAGATCGGATAGATTATTTGCCGATAGCAATGCCCCTGCCAGATTATGCTCAAGCACACTCCAACTTGTACCCACTGCAGCTTCTGTGCCACCCGCATTATCAGCCGTTGCGAAATAGACATCTCCCACATCTACGGACTTTCCGCTTGCACCACCTACTTTTCCAGCAACACTGACAATGTAAGAATCGCCTTTCAATGCTGCTGGGTAATTCGGATTAGTGCTTGCATCGGTGGAACCCTTGAAGTCCAACAGACCCACAACAGCCGCATCCACGTAAGCCGTGTCTGCGACGGTTCCACTTGGGGGGGTTTTGGTTGCCCACACATCCAGATCGGTGTCCCAAGCCTGGACGTTCGTGCCAATCACCAACCCAAGCAACGTGCGAATTGCCGCATAATCTGCCGCGGCGAGAATGGAGAACACATTGGTGCTACTGGATAATTCCTCCCAGTCGCCTGCGCCAGCAGTTGACCGAACCATGATCTTATATTGACCAGTTGCATCCACGATCTTGGCAAGGGTTACAACGCCAGTGTCTATCGTCCAGACTAGACCGCTTCCAGAAACTGTAATGTCTCCCTTATCCCCATTGGACGGCTCTCCGCCTCCTCCGCCCGTTCCCAATGGACCCGTTTCCGTGCCTGCATCGTCCATCACATACAAGCCGTCTGCCAGGAAATATAAAAAGAAATGATCTGCTGGGGGTGGATCAGCAGGTGAAGATGCCAGTAACCCTAATTGGATAATTTCATTTTCGATAACTGTTGTCATAGTAACTCCTAAAGGATCGTCAGCGACGCATCGCCGTTCAAGGTCAGACTAAACTCATTCAAATTGATGTAACTCTTGATCACCAATGACGCACCATTGGCAAGCGATAAGTCTTCCTGTAGGTTCCGTTGAAACGCCATCGCGCTGCCCCTGCCTACTCCATCACTCCCGATAACATGCGCCAATACCCTATCAATAGACCCAACAGAAACAACAGAAGTTTCGATCCTCACCGGATGACTGCTGGGCACCCAGTCTCCATCGGCGAAATACTCAATCGCTGCTTCAGTATCGCTCCAAGTAGTGCCGTCGAACGCCTTGCCCCGAAGCCTGAAAATAGGCTGGTCTTCTTTTACATTCTCAGGTGAAGCGGCAGTGCCATCGGCCTTCCAGCCAGTGATGTAAGGGGCAACATCCGCGCCGTATGCGACCATCTCCAAGTGTGGGGATATATCATCTTCACCGATCATCCAAAAACCGTATATTCCTAGATTCGATGGATAGGTAGGAATTGCCGTTATTTCACCAAGAATGAGCAATCGTAACAACTCATCAAAGATGAATTCAGGATCGGTAGTGATCGCGCCAGCGTTATCCGTGATGACAACCCGATCCCCGTCCAGAGTTGGTAAACTCCCACCACCTCCGCTTGAAGTGATCGAGCGCACATCAATAAAATCATTGATGGAATTGGGATCGCGATAGAGCTGTGTCTGGCTGTCATACAAACGCACTGCGCAGGATGGTATGCGCCCGGATGTAACGGGGGGAATATCTGCAATAGTGAGCAATTCTTTTGCATCCACCAAATCACCCTCGGTGACGTAGATCACGCCATCCTCGTCTGCTTCGATGAGAACGTATTTCGCTCCCGCTGTTGGAACATAGGATGATAGATCGAGCGTCTGATTTGCGATCCAGCCGAATGTGCTGTCACCCTTAATTATGATATCGCCGTAGATCTGCACGGTGAATCCGCCACCCTCGATGGGGAAGACAAAGAAGGGCAGAAAACGATCACGACCAATGAACAGCTCCTCGTGAGAATGACGCGAGATCTGTCCGCCACCTGCAGGAGCTCCGTAAGAATCACGAACTCCCTTGACGCGATAAATATCCTCGCCCACTAATCGCCCCACTTCCACCTGCAAGCCAGGGCGATTCGTTGGCGCAATCGAGTTATAGACCGTGATGACCTGCCCGTTCAGGGGATCGCGCACAAAAACGATTCCATCAACTCCCGTGGTGATCGTGCCATCCGCTTTGCCCATCACTTTATAGGAGATGTCAGTCCAGCCGGTTTGCAGTTTCTGAACTTGTTTAAGCGCTTTGCGCAATCGTGAATTGGTGCGTGGAATTTGCATTAGATATATCCTGGTACGATAACCTTCATGATCTGCAAACTAATAGGGATCAGATAACCGATGTTGCCTTCCTTGTTCACCCAGGATATGTTGCCGAAGTCATTGGAATAGCGGATGACGCCGCGCGCTGCGATCCAACGACTGGCAGTGGTGAGACCCCCAGCGTATGTAAAGCAATAATTTCCACCTGCAGGGAGTGTTGGAAGACCAGACCAGCTCGCCCCGCCATCAGATGACTTACCTCTTACACCTGCTGCGGCGTCCCAACCGGCCAGCATATACATTCCATCGGGGTGCAGGGCAAACTCAGGAGCGAAGATCTTATCGGTATCAATGTCGGAGAATGTCGCGCCGCCATCCGTTGAACGCGCAATCAGATCGCCATCGCCGTTATAAGCAATCAATACCTTGGATGTGCCTGCACGCCAATGACCAGGCGTTCCACCGGCGCCAGTGATGTTTGTGATATTGACAGCAGAGAGTTGTGAAGTTCCGCCCGCGGCAAATCTCCGGAACGTTTTTACGCTTCCTCCATTATTGGAAGTGATATATCCCCATTCATTCCCGCCGAATGTCAGCGGATTAGCGAACTGTCCAAGAATTGATAATGCCGCTTTTTGTACGAAGCCGTTATGATCTCCCAGCCAAAAATGCTTGGCTACTTCGAACACGGTTTGATTCCCTGCTATGAAGGCGACCTCTTCCGGTTTGTTTGGATTGAACCCCAGCCCGCTGATCCCTTCATCGCCACCCGGTTCATTTGCGACAAGCCATGCAAGATCAATCACTTTGCGGAACTGCGCACCCAGCGCTGGGGCATAATAGATCGTATCGAGCCACCTGGCAAAGTTTTTATCATATACTCCAACCCAGACTGAGCCGTTGGGTGTCATAAAGACCATGACCCTGCCATTGCCTCCCTGCGTGATCCATGGAACATCAGCTGTATCGATCCCCGCATTCCAAAAGACCCATGTTGGCGATGTTTCGTGAAAATTTCGTGTGTATAACAATCCTTTATTATCATCCACGATCAATACCGTTGACGGTCCATCGGGCGTGGATGAAACATCACCGGGGAATATAAATGGAAGATCAGGCAGTGTTGGAAAGCCGGGCATCGCAGGGATCGAAGTATCCTCCACGTCAGGGATATCGCCATCGGTGTTGATCTGCTCGAAGGTCTCGGCTTCGAAGTTAAGTTCGGGGTGCATGAAGCCATCCTCGCCAGAGAAATAAAGCGCAATGCGGCGCGGGATGAGATTGCCTTCGAAGGCGATCTCACGCGGCGTATCTGTTGTTTCCATCGTGAGTGCACAGAGTTGACGCGGCCATAGATCGATCATGCGGTTGTTCTGCGCCAGGATCACAGGCACATCGGGAAATTCATTGATATGCCAGCCGAGCGCGAGACCGGCGAGTGAATTGGATTCACTCTGCGATGCCGCAAGCAGGCGATCAATCCCCATCGGGTCCCCATACCGCCGCGGCACATGGCCGGGTGACAGACTGTACAGCGTGATCACGTTGCCCGATTCATCCACTTGTTGCGATGAAAGCGTGATGAGCGATACATCTTCAACGGTGACGCGTTGCAAATCTATGCCTTCCTGCCAGTCATCATCGGTGAGCTGCATCACAGTGGGCCAGTCACGATCTGCTGAAGGGACCATTTGCGGATCCACTTCAACGAACAACCTGCCGAAACGATCCACGCCAGGCGATGCCAGCAAATGCGATTGTGTAACGTCGACTAATTGACCGCCGATCATCGAAGCCAGTGATTTCCCATCGGGCAGAAATTTTGTATCATTGCTCGGATAGAAATCCATCGTCTCGATGACGGTCGAATGCCAGTAAAGAATATGCCAGAGCACGCGGTCAACCGTCATGGATGGAATCACCGACCACGAATCGGGCGTGTTGGTTGCGAATGTCAATTCGATCGGGAATGCTTTCACCTTGTTGAGCCAGTAGTGCGGACCCTGCACTGTGAAATGGACCATGCCCGTTTCACGATCCCAGCGGATGGATTCTCCCATGATGCGCCCAACACACACAATATTTTCACGGTTCTCTATTGGACCGATGGACTGCTTCGTCTCGCCATACCAATCCTCAGCGAAGAGCACCACCAGCGACCGGTTACGGATCTCACTTAAACTGGCTTCGGCTTCCATGGTCATGTCGAACATCCAGCCGCCCGTCTCGTAATCTGCGACCGCTTGTGACAGTTGAAAGACCGTAGCGGGCTGGTTCTCATCGCGGTCATACACAAAGACGTAACGCACACCTGTAGTGACCTTGCCGTTTGCCGCGGTGACTTCGCAATAGACTCGATAAATTCCAGGAGCATCATACGTGATCGCGGGCGTGGCTGTTGCCATGCCGCTCGATGCGCTCGAACCTGGCGCGGTCCACGCGAAGGCTGAGATCGTTGAATCAAACACCCATGAGTCGGATGCGTCGAAGTCCACATCCACCGTCGCATCATCCAGCCACAAGACTGCATGGGATCCCATGATCGGCACGGGGTTGAAATCCGTGTGCTGATCATCGTATTCCACATCCACATCCATCGTGAGCGCGCTGTCTGCGATCACTGCGTGCTTTGCCCACAAATCGAAATCATCCACGACTGTGAGATAACAATTTGCCTGCCAGTTGATCTCGCTGGTGAGACCGATATAAAACACGCCAGCGACCGGGTCCTTGCGGATGCGGCACATGCCCAGGTCATACGCGCCCGCACTGGTGCCAACATACAACGTCATGCCAGGCTTCACATCGCCGAGCGTGCCTGAGCCTGTATCGAATGCAATCGTATGGACCAGATCGGTGGATGTGGGAACAATATCCAGCCGCGCTGTGTAGATCGTGTTATCAATTTTGAAACCACAATAGAGCTTGCTCCATTGCGTGTCGGAGCGCTGGAGCGCCAGTTCATCAACAGTAATTTCACGCGCCATCTATGCCGCCACCAAATTGCGGAATGTGACCACGTAATTTTTGCGGCTGCCAAACCAGCGACCCATGCCATCATTCGGACAGATCATCTTCGCTTGAAAGTCTGCATAGGTATCATCGTCCACCTTGGTGCGAATGTAGACCACTGCTGATGCACCCGGGCAGAAGGTTCTCAATTGGGTATATTCCTCGATGGAAAGCAATTGGAATGTCCACGTGACAACCTTCGAACCAACGCCACGTGTCCCGCCGCTTCCCAAATTCACCACACGCGCAAACGGCATGAAATCGAACTGCGGCAATGGGACTGGCGTCGCCAGAGACTCAAGATTCGTCATGCCAACTTCTGTTGTGCCAATCATAAACTCTGCCATAATTTTCCTATTTCGCTCCCCTCTCCAAATTCGTCTTTTGAATTTGGGGAGGGGCTGGGGGTGGGGCTATGCGCCTCCCAATGCACCGATGAGCGTGTTCATGATCTGCTCATTGTTCTCGGCGATCATACTGCTCACCTGGCGCGTCGTGAGACCGCCCGCGAATTGCATGGTGATGTTTTGCTGATTCGAATTAGCCATATTGTTCACTGGTCTTGCCATCATGCGCGCGATATCATCCGGGTTCATGCTTTTCCTGAGACCCGATTGATATCCGCGACCACTGAAGAGTCCAAGTTCTTCGAATACCGTACTGTCGGAGTGAATGCCAAGTTTATTTTTTATGGTGGTCAAAGCTGCAGCTGCAGCCTTTGCCGCCGCAGCGATCAATGACGGAATCCCAAGCAGCATCCCGTTGGCAAGACCAGAAAGAATGTTCTTCCCAATCTGACCCCAGTTAACATTTGTGAATGCCGAAGAAATGTATTCACGCACACGTGTCAGCGACGTGCGCAGAAAGTTCATGAAATTCGACCAGGCTTGCTGGAAGCCTGATAGACCATCGAAGATCGCCGATAATCTTGCCTTGAAATTATTCAACAATTCTTGAAGAATGGTAAGTGTTGTGGCTGTATCACCCTGCAGGAACGCCATAAAAGCCTGCCATAATTTCTTCATCACCAGAATCGCTCCGTTGATCACATCCCGCATTCCAAAAATATTGTATTTCCACGCCAGATATAGAATGCCAACAGCGATCGCAATTGCCGCCAGGACGAGCAGGATTGGAGCCAGCGCAGTAAGTAGCGCACCGATTGCAGGCAATAATGTTCCTGTTATTACGGCTCCGACCGTTCCCAATGCCGCTCCAATCACAGGTAAAGTAATTCCCAAGCCACCTAACATGGTAACAAAAGCTGAAATGCTCGAAATCGCGCTGATGATCGTTCCGATAAACATGAGCACGGGTCCGGCAAGCGCTACAAGTGCAAGCAAAACCATGATGGTCTTCTGCAGGAAAGGCGGCATTGCCGAAAATGTTTCAACCATTTTGGTGAGACCTGCGATCAAAGGCAAAAGCATCGGAATGAGCGCCCCGCCAACAACCTCTTTCATATCGTCGAATGCGTTTGTTAACTGTGCCATCTTGCCAGCGGTGGTGTCCCCCGCCGCCTTCGCCAGCCCGCCGAACTCAACTTCTAATTCCTTTAGGATAATATTTTGAGCCGAAGCAATATCATTGACCGCCATGAATGCCTTGATCTGGTCTTCCTGTTCGTCGGTCAGCATGACACCCACACGCCGCAAGGCTGTTACGCCCTGAATAGGATCATTCAAAGCCTTACCCAATTGCACGGATGCGCTTTCGATGCTGCCGAATTTCTCTGCCATGTTGAGCATGGCTTCCGTTGCCATTGGGAAAACATCCTTCCCGATCTTGGTAAAGGTCAACAACATGGATTGACCCGACATAATTTCATCGTCGGAAAATTTCGTAACCTTCTGCAGTTCGGCAGCCATCTTTTCGATTTCGTCTGCCGTTACTCCCGCCGCTCCCCCAGTGGACTTCAGGACTGCGTTTAATTCTGCCAGCACACTTTCAGCTTCAACGGCAGAATCAACGGATGCTTTGAAGAAGGCAACGATTGGCACAGTGAGACCCAGAGTCATCAACCCGCCTATTTTCTGCATCCCCCCACCGATGGCAAGCCCAGCTTGTTGAAGGTTTTTCAGGCTTGACATGCCTGAAGCCACACCAGATTTTATTCCGCTGGCATCCAGCGAAACTTTTCCGTATGCGCTACCAAGATTGATCGCCATCATTTACTCCAAAACAAAACAGACGTTCAACACGGATGCGAACCCGTGCAGAACGTCTGCCTTGTTGAGCCGTGCTGAATTTACGTTGTAATGCCCGAAGGTGTGATGAAGTGACCGCCTAACCTCGGGATCTGCTTGCTGATCTGCCCAATTATGAAAGATGCCTCGTTGTTCCAGATGTAAAGCACCTTTGGTGATCGAGCCTACATCTCGCTGATCGAATGCAACATGCGGATATTCTCGAACAGATCGAGCGCTTCCTTCTCGATGCCCTTTGTTTGCAGATAATATTGAAGGGTATCGCTGGCGTAATCCTCCATCGCAGTCAGGAACTGACGTGAGAACATCGGCTACTCTCGTTCGATAGGTTCCTCCGGCGACTCGACTAGCACTGCCTCTTTCGTGGTTCTCTTTCTCATTTGACCGTCTCCTTAACAAAGTGCTGCCACAGAATGAACACTGTCGGGAGACGGTCATCTCGGCGGCAACTTCGTTTTCTGTGGCAGCACTTAGCCATGAATCTAGATTTTGATTGAAGGCAATGTTCCTTAAAAAACAAACTGCCGCCTTCATGGATGAGATTGACCGTCTCGTTAGATTCATTGTAAGTCTGCTTTCATCAGTTGTCAAGGAGTTGACCAAGTTACCAAGTTCCATCTGCGTTGATCCTTATTCTTTTCTTTACAAGATTTTTCGCGCTTCGATAGCCGCGCTTTATTGCGCCGATCAGGCCTGTTTCTTCGAAACCTGCGAAGGCATCCTTGCCGTTGCTCAGGTTATTTTCAACCTGCCGCCCAACAACCAGACACGCCTCGTCTAATTGCCAGGCGGCGAGCTCGGTTTCGAACATAAAGAAATCGCTCGGCTTTTTTCCGTAGGCAGTCGCGGAGTTATATAGTCTCCACAGGTTTATTTTGTTCGTCACGAAAGGGACGGATGTTTTCCGCCTCCCTGTTCACGAAAGAGAAGATCGCCATTTTGTCGTCTGCTGGAATTTCACCCAGCAGGATATGTGCATCGTCTGCCTGCGCGCCGATCATTGGTTCCACCAGGCACAGCTCCACCAACACATTCAACATCTGGTTGAACTCGCCGGTATTCTTGGCAAGCAATTCCAGATCGAATTCTTTCGCACCTGTTTCTGATGCATCCTTTGCCAGGCCGATGATCGCATCGGGCAGCTTCCCTGTGAACATCAAATCGGTCATGCTCACATCACGCAGTTTGACATGCAATCCGCTGGGTAATGTCTGCTCATGAACGCGGCTGGCTCTCCATTCGGAAAGGTTTTTTTGTGTTGCTTGTTGCGATTGCTTCAACCGATCTAATCCATTATTTTTTGACATGGCTCCTCAAGGGTTTGCTGATGGGCAGTGTAGGAAACACCACTCGCCCATCAGCCTTTATGAATATCGAACTTATGCGGTCTCGAAATCAATGACCGTATTCGCAAGCGTCTGACCGAACACGTCGGTGACGCCTGGCACGATCACCAGGTGATCTGTCGCTGCGCCCAAATTGCTCGAAGGGTTCAGCGTGACAACCTTGCGATTCGTTGAAATCGTGCGCGCCACTGTCACGGGTACACCTGCGGCCGTGGTCAACATGATCCCTTCTTCCTCGCCTGAAGCGAGAGCATTGCTGAAGGTGAGAACAACATCCACACCCACAGCCACGCCAGTTGCACCATCCGCCGGAACGCTCGAAAGCGTGAAGGCGGGCGGAGTACCTGGCAGAGCGGGCAGATCGTCCGCAGTCTCGTTGGCAACCACATCGTATGCCTTGCCCGAAACTTTCACGCCGGTAAATTCCGTATCCAGCATAAAGAACTCGGCGCGCTTGAACGTGCCTTTCGGCGATGATGTGAGCTTTGCCTTGAAGATCTTGATGTGCACATCATCGCCTTCATCGCCCAGCGATTTCCCATAGATCTTGAAATACGGATACGTGGTCGAATCGCCCTGCAGGGTTGCGACCTGGTTCGGCGTGGAACCAGTCACGGCATAGTCGTGACCCGTCATCAGCGACAAGGCACTGAGCGGGTATCCCCCCTGCTTGAAGGTGCCTTTGACACCGATCGGCTGGGTCACAATGCCTTGCAGATCGTCGTTGCCGTAAAACTCGCCGGTCACGACCATCTCTTCAAAACCGAGTTCCAACGCGGCAGGCAGGCTCACGCGTACGGTCCCTGCCAGGTTCTCGATAATGATTTCTTTCAATCCGAACGGCTTATCGTTTTGTCCAGGTGTTGCAGTCATAACAAATCTCCTTTTTTCTAATTTCCGTTCCCCTAAATTCGTGCTTTCCGAATTTAGGGGAAAGCGGCGACATCGTCCCGGTGTTCTTCCGGGAAGCCGAAGGGGGTCAGGTTGGGTTGCAGTGAAGTTACAATTTCCTCACCACATTGAATCTCAACGAACCCAGTGGACAATCTAATGCCTGGTCTCGTTGTTGATACACTCCGCCTACATACTCCATATTCCATATCTGCCCGATCTGTTGTTCGTTGAGATCGGCAAACGCGAACGCCATCGCAGGCTCGATGACGGAATAACCCGAGCGTTGATAAAAATAAAGCACCGCCGTTGTGCGCACGCTCGTCAAATACGGTCCGGCGGAAACCTCATTCGGGATTTTGATTAACGCGCACGGCTTGATCTCCTTCGTGGTTGCATCGAATGCCGATGGCGTATCCTGCCTGTTGATCTCCTCCACGTCGTTATGAATACTGCCGGTCAACAGAGCCACCAATGGAGCGTCCGCTTGCAACGCTGTTTTGATATCATCACTCAGTGACATACAAACTCCAGCCTTCCCCCTTTAGGGGGAACGGGAAGGGGGTCATCATTCTGCATTCATCATTCATCATTTCGTCAACTTCTCCAGATCTTCACTGAAAAGCCACACAGCCAGGTTGATCGCATTCGGCAAAACAGATTTGGACACATCGCCGCCGAGCATATTTTCATATTGATCTAACTCCGCCCAATCTTGCTCGCCCTTCAACCAGCCGTTCAACTTCGATGTGAATTCCTTTTCAGCCATCAGCACTGCCGTCTTGTAGCACAGGCAGTTCGGGTGCAACGGCAGTTCAATCGTGCCAACTTCATATACCCCATCCACTTCCTCGCCTCCTCGGGCAACGTCATCGCATTTGTCTGTTTTCCCATGTGCCGGGCTCAAATTTATCTTCTCCGCCTTCACCCACGGCTGGCTCGCCAAAATCTTATCGGTCGCTAGTGCATGAGCCTTTGAGATCTCTGTACGTGAAAGCCTAAGCGCATTGTACGAAACGCCGCTTCCATCACATTCATCGCCGCGTAAGAGGCCCGTAGTATCGCCAGCTGCGATCTCGCTCTTCGTCCTTCCATACAACCGCGTCGAAGTCCAGCGCGGACAATCTTCATTCGCGCCCAGAAATTGTTCCAGATCCTTGGCGATATTCCACGCCGAATCGCCGTTCGTGATTCCCTTCAACAGTACGACATTGATTCCATCCTGCGCTTCGCGGTCCACGTTCCAGATCCGCGCTGAGAGATTTAATGAGTCGCCATACAAATGCTCACTCGCAGCATTCAAAAGCACCGACAACTGCGGCGAAAAAACACCGTCTTCCACAGATTCAAAAAGGTTTTCTTCGCGCTCTTTGCGCTCTTCGCGGTTCAAAAGATTTGGCAGTATAAGGCGCTCGTGTGCCACCGCCATCACCCCGAACGGAATGCTCGCCGCCTCCACACGCAATCGCTGAAATTCACTCTTCCAAATCTCGAACGTCTTCTCCCACATCTCCAGCAACTTGATCTGCACCTGGTAGCCTGTTGCGCCGTCCAACACCTGATCCTTGCCAGCCTTTTTCAAGATCAATGCTTGCGCCTTCTCGCTGAACTCGCCGAACAACTCATGCGTGCGACCTGTGAAATACAAATGCAAACGCACCACCGCTTTGAATGAAGCCTCGTACATCCGCGTCAACGGGATTTTCTCCAACTGCGTCAACAACTTCTTTTGCTGGCTCTTTGTTTCAACCATATCAAGCATTCAAAATCTCCATTACATGTCTTCCCCTAAATTGCGATAGCAATTTGGGGGAAGTGCCCGAAGGGCAAGGGGGTTAGATACTCACGCCTTTCAAATTCTGCGCGAACTGATCCACGCTGAAACCGTCCATGCTCAAAATATCGTCGTCAACGTTCCGTAGATACATCGCCGCCAGCGCCTGAATAATTTCATCCTTCACACCCAGCAACTTATAACGACTCAACGCATCAGCCAGATCGCGCAGGTCTGCGGGTGTGAGCGGCTTTGCTGTGCGCCACACGATTTCATAATCCACTGCATCCGGCAGGATGCCCGCCAACAACCACTGACGTTCCAACAACGGAGCCACGATCTGTTCGGTCAGCCACTCCCTTCCTTGCGATAACGTCTCTTCATATTCCTCTTTCTTCTCGCCGAGAATGTCGCGGTTCAACTCGCCGCCGTAGGCGATCAACTCCATCGGCACGTCGCTCGCGGTCATCATCGTCGCCACGTGATGGTTTACGTCGCCGATCTTGTCGATATTTCCATCGCCTTGCGTCACAGTCACTGTGCCAGGCTTGTTGGAAAACAGATCGGTCACGGCCGAAATTTTCCCGAACGCAGCCCTGTTGTTTTCTTTGTAAGCTTCCACATCCGAAGGTGAACCTTCGATGACGTGATGGCGGATCTGCGCGCCACCGATCTTGCGCCGCACAGCCACATTCAACTCGCCGTCCTGCACGCGCTTGAATGCGGATGTGGAAGCGGAAAACATCGGCGTGCCGTATCTCTGCCCTTCATCGTGATTCCATGGCGCATGGATCATCTGCCATTGTGCGAACCAGATCGCATCCTTCGGCGCCTCGGGTGTCATCCACGTGTCGCCGCTCATCCAGAATGCCTGTGCAGGGTTCTCGAATTCATCCTGCTTGTTGCTGTTGCGCCGCACCTGAAGCGTGGGCTTGCGGCTCATCTTCGTGATGTTCAACGCTTCATCCACAACAATTTCATAAAATGAATCGCCGTCGCGCGACGTTTCGCGCACCGCGTTCTCCAACACCTGGTTGATTCCCAACCGCTTCTGCAACTCAGCCGCGATCTGCTTCGCTTCGAGATTCTTTGTCTTCACGATGAACCCCGCCCGCACGATGTCGCGTGCATAGAAACGATGCGCCTTCTCCACGCGCGGGTCGGTCGCGTACATCGTGCGGCACGTCTTGATCGTGGCGATGCGCTCACGGTCCGCCTTCAACTTTTCATACTCCGCGGTCACCGATTCAACTCCTCCGCCTCGTTCGGTCGTGACCGCGCTTGGCGGATTGAAAAACGCGTTGATTCTCTGCATCAAGGTTGCCATAATTTACCCTTTGAAAACATCCTGTACCATGCGTTCCAGCTTCGGAAGGTTCCGTTCCAGCGTGCTCATAATGATGGCGAATCTTCCGCCATTCGATAATTCCAAAAACTTTCCATAAAAAACAGTATGTCCCAGTGTGATGATCAGCGTGTTCGCGTCGCCGCTTTCCACAGTCACGTCGCTCATCTCCGCTTTCGCTTCGGGTTTCACGTCGCCCGTCAGCGGACTCAGTCCGAATCCATCCACCGCGAAGAAGATGCCGCCGCGGGCGTTGCCCGTTCGGTCTTCCCAGGGCACTTCCTGTCTCGCTTCATCCTGGTTGGACTGTCCCCAGTAATTCGCAACGGCTTGAATGGCGATCAATGCTTTCTGACCGTAATCTTCCAAACCATCGGCGATCACCTTCGGCGAAACAACCCATTGAAAACCGCTGGCGTTCATTCTTCCACCACCGCTTCTGCGATCGTGCCAGCGATACGGTTCAACTGAATAAAAACGACCCTGATCAACTTCCCGTCGTAAGTCAGGCGATCTTCCTTCTTAATGTCCAAATCGTGCTCACCCAGGATAAACACTGTCTGCTGTGCGGACCGTGCGGCGTCGCTTTGCAATTTGAATCCACGTGCGCCCGCATACTCAATGCGCATCAACTGAGCAGTCAGCATGGACTCGCCGCGCCGAATCACCAGGCTTACTTCATTTCTTCGGCGGATCTTCCTCAAACGTTCTCGATAAAAAGTGGTATTCAAAATTCTCCAATTCTCTCCCCCTAAATATCCCGAAGGGTATTTGGGGGGATGCCCGAAGGGCAGGGGGGTCTACGTGATGTATTGCCCGTTATAAACTCTGCACGCTTCCAAATATTCTTTATCCACAGCTTCAGAATCTTTGCGTGATGAATCGCTCATACCACCCAAATCTTCGCTCACCGCGCCAAAACTGTATTTGATCGAATCGCCACTTTGCGCATTGGAGATCTTCGATAAAGCAATCGCCTTGGCTTTCAACAACACGATCTGCGCTTCATCTTCACCCAGCGTGGTGTAATCGCCGCTTGTGGCAACCCATCCCGCTTTGTATTTGAAATAGCGTGTCATCGAATAAGCCGGTGTGGGTAGGAACGTGATTTGCTTATTGGCAATTGTCCACTCTTCTTCGAAATCTTTGCTGAGGGGAATCAACCCCCCTTGCGAAACGATCACGCCATCCACACCCACCAGCGCATCGAGCGAGATCATCTTCAGGAAGTCAGCGGGCAGGTCATACGTTGCCGTGCCTGAGACGATGGCGAGCGTCGAGATCTTCGTCAGTCCACACCGGCGCGAAAAATCAAGGACCGCATCCTTCACGGCCTGCTCATACTGCGCAGACGTGGGTACACTATCCACCGCAGGAACTTCAGATTGCAAGAGAGTTTTCAGATCAGCGAGTGTAGTCATTTCAGTTGAAAAATTTTTTTCTAATTCCCCTTCCCCCGATTTGGGGGAAGGGGTTAGGGGTTGGGGGTGGCTCTTACGCCTGCGTCAACACATACGCCGCCTTGCCGCCGATTGGGGCGAGCGAAGCGTTGTACTCTTCGGCATAGTATTGCTCAGCCGCCACGAGCTTGCCGTTGCTGTAGGTCGGGAAGGGACCCTTGACCGTCATCGGCTGAAACACGCGGTGCATCACGATCTCGCGGTTCATCACCAGGAACCACGTGTCGCGCATCTGGGTGGTTGCGAAGACGGGCAGTCCCTTCACGATCATGTTGGCGAAACCAGCCGCGCTCAACAACGCGTTCGGGAACCCGTCGCGTTGGAAGCCTGTCCAGTTGCTCAGGCGTTCGGCGTTCGTCACACTGCACAAAATGGATGTGGGCTGGTAATAGCGGTTGGCAACCTTCACCGAAGCCACGCCGAGTTTCTTCACCAGGTCGGTGTAATCAGCATCGCTGATGTCCCATGTGCCGCCCGAGTTCGAAGCCACAGCCAAAGCCGCGGCAAGCGCCTTTTCGATCAAGGTCTTGTCAATGTCCAGTCGGATCTGGCGGATCAGGTTCGCCATCGTGCGCGTGACGGCATCCCAACCGAGTTGCGAGCGGCTGAACACGATCGCCTCGTGCGAGATGTAATCAGCCAGTCGCATTGCGCTCGCTTCGATGGTCTGACTGCTGAGCGACACCTTGGCGCGCTCGATCTCGGTGTTCTCACCTTTGCGTGTGGCGTGATAGGTGTAGGTCACAAGCACGTCATTCGCTCCAACGGCACCAGCGGCAAGGTGCTTGATCTTGCCATATTCGTAATCAATCACGAAGTCGGTGCCTTCCACATACGTGGTGCCTGCGGGGTTGCTGGTGACGACCACCGTGCCAGGCACGATGTTCTTGTTCGCCAGGTCATACCATACTTCTTCCGCACCGCTTGTTTCCAATTCATCGACCACGTCCACACTGTAGCCAGTCTCGCCAGTGAAGGCTTCGTAGAAGATTTTGGTCGGGGTTTGCTCCATGATGCCCATGTCAAAGACATTCGCGGCAACCAGGTTGGCAATGACCTCTGGAATAATCGTGCGGCTCACAGAATACGGCAGGTTGAGGTCTGTCGTCAATTCCGCTTCTTCAAACCTTTGCGATTCGTAGTAGAGACCTGCGGGTTGACCACGTTCATCAACTGTCTTGAAATACTTCTTGTCAAAGCATTCCAATACTAGCATCGCGAACATAGCACCGCGGTCCTGCCGCTTGCGAAGATCGATTTCAGAACGCATTTCGCTCTTGCGCAGCGATTCACTGATCTCGAAGGATGCACGCGCAAATTCGGGCGTACCCGTTTCAGTCTCCAGCACATTGCCGATTATCTTCACGCTCTTCCTGGATTCGTCCCAGCCCATGCCAACGAGCAATTTCTTTGAAGCCAGCTTGCCATATTCTTTGTATTTGCTCTCGGTAAATTTCTTCACCGCTTCGGGCGTGGTGAGTTCAGCTTCATTGAGCGAATCAACAAAAGCCGCGTTCAATTCCTTACCAAACGGAAGATCCTTGGTGGCTTCTTTGATCGCATTCTTGACCTCAGCCTGCTTCTGGCTCTCTTTGAAAGCCTTGGCGTCGCGCAGGGTCTCATCCAGCGCCTTGGCAAGATCGGCATTGGTATCAATGCCGAGTTTCGTGCGGATCGATTCCTCGATCTTCTTCAATTGCGCCTCGCTCATTTCCACAAGCTGGGTTTCGGTGAATCCTTTGCCGAACAGTTCAGGGTGTTCAGCCAGTAATTTTTTCAGTTCCTCTAACATTTCGTCATCTCCTTGTGAGTGATTTGATTCTTGTAATTCCGCCGCATTCTTGAACGACGGATCGCCAACCAGGTCAGCGCCGGTCATCGAGATCCAAAGCATCCTCTCAACTTTCTCCCCCTTGACCTTTTCGATTTTGGATTCCCCTATACCTCTAACACTGCCGCCTGGGTTTACGCCAGCCTCCATCAGGATCTCAACATCTTTTCCCTTGCTGGTTAGGATGAGATCGCCCTCGATATCGAGCCGCTCACCGTTCCAGTCCAGTGTGTCCCACCGCACTACTGTTTCAAGGTACTCCGTCTGTTTCTTGCCTTTGGTGATTGGATGTTCAACTTCACCGGTCAGTATTTTCAAACGTCCCTGACCCGCTGATTCGTGAAGATGCGATCGCCAATCAGCGACCAGCGCTTCAATGACAGCGGATTCATAAAGACGGTTGTTTCCATTGACTACATTTGCCACCATGAATCCATTGATTCGAATTCGACGTGTGCCTTTCGATTCATCCTTCGCCTCAAGCAGTCTCACATGGCTCGGGGCGATCGCTTCCTCGAATCGCTTCCCACTCTTCTTCTTGCTCTCAGTCACTACCGTCTGCGGTTGATACGTGAGCTCTACAATCTCCCACTGATCACGTGCCGCAAACACATATTCGCGCTGAGCGGAGCCGTCAGGCGCAGACGAAGCGTCTGCCTTCGAATAAGTGACCTTGTAATACTCGTCGGTCTTCAACGGGCTGGAAGAACCATATTCAGTAACGATCACATGATCGTCGAAGATCTCAGCGATATAACAGTTAAGACCATCCTCTTGATAAGGAAACAATGCGCGAAAAGCCTGGTTGATCAGGCTCATCGTATATTCCATGCTTCCCTTCACCAGCTCCTCGATTACTTTACCTTTTCCAATTTTCTTCATCGTTTATCTCCTCAAACAATCTCAACCATCAAACATTCCAACTTGCAAACCTTCAAACAGCGACTCGGCAGTAACAACAATTGCTTCACTGCTCGCGGTCTTCTGGTCGCCGCCATCCTCGGCGATCATTCCCACACCACCACTCACGCTATCCACATCATCGTCATGGCGTCCCTTCGGAAACGAAGTTGCCTCGCGAATAAAATCCAAGTTCCACGGACCACGCACCAGCTTCACGTATCCCTGCTTCGCGCGCAATGCCCAGGGACGTGCCCGCGACACTTTATCTTTATCGACAATAATCGCCTGTATCCTTACTTTGACAAGTTGCTTGTCCTTCAAAAAAGCCTTTACTACCAATTTTTGAAAGGCATTGCTCTCGATGCCCCATTCAGTGTTCAACTCAGCATCCGAAAGCATCGCAGTTTTTGCCAACGGTAGGAAGGCTTCAAGTTTGTGTTCCTTGATTCGATCCCGCAAAATCAAATTACCTTCCGTGTCCAATGCAACCGCAAGGGAAGAATTCCAATCGCTTGTTTGTGTCTCACCCAAAGCCAGGTCGCAATACCGAAACCACTGCAACCCTTCAGGCGCTTTCTCGATGATCCCAAAATCCTTATCGTCGAAGAACTCACCGTCTGCCATGCGCGGCAGTTGCTGGAAGATCGCTTCGAAGTCGAAATCCAGCATGTTCGCCCGCGTCGTTGCCAGCTTCTTCGCATCCGATCGTTCAGGCCACAATGGTTCCCCTGGCTTTCGACCAAGCACGTCGCCGTTCATCGGGATATAAATTCCGCGCAATAAATTCTCGCGATACTCTTCCTCGGTCTTTGGATATTTATCTTCATCCAAAGCGAGCGCAGGCAGGAAGACAACATCAAACTGATCGGCTTCAGTGTCGCTGATCATCAGAGTCAATAACTGCCCTGCCAGGTCTTCCTGGTCCCAGCGTGTGTGCATGATGATGATCGCCGCACCTGGCGTATTCGCCACACGGGGATACACTACGGATCGGTACCAGCTCATCACTTTGCTTCGATACGTTGTGCTCTCTGCATCTTCACGGCTCTTGAACGGGTCGTCGATCACGATCAGGTGGGCAGGTCGCCCTGTGATACCGCCTCCGATACCAGCCGCAAAAACGGACCCGCGGTGACCCTTCAAATTCCACGAAACAACCGAACGGCTCTCAGGGCTCAACTCGACCGGCTCATCCACTGCGGAGCGCTGTCCAAAGATATTGGCATATGCATCGCTTCCAACGTAATTCCGCATGATGCGGCTGTTCTCAGTTGCCAGGTCCGCGCCATAGGATGTAAGAATGATTCGCGAGTCGGGCAGGTCTCCCAACAGCCACGATGGAAACAGGCGGCTTGCCTGTTCGGTCTTTCCGTATTGCGCTGGTTCGCAGATCAACAGGCGGCCGATCCCCTCAGCCCCTTTTGTTTCGATAAATCGCTTCACCTGTTCAAGTTTTTCAGCCAGGTAAATATGATGCTTCGCGGGCTTATACCAGGGCGCCACATACATGCTGTAATCAATCAAATGACGACGCGCCAGCTCACGCTTTGCCATCTCGGCGCGTGCCATCTTGGGTGTCACACGTGCTCGCACTGCTGAAGAAGACATTATTCTTTCACGCCTCTTCTTCTTCCCCTAAATCGGATGCTTCTCCCGATTTGGAGGAAGTGCCCGATAGGGCGATGGGCGTCGTGTTGCGTCGTTCCAACTCATTGCTGGCAGATGATGCGATCTCCCTCAGCTCGTCGTCGCTCAAGTCGCTTTCGCCAATGCTCCCTTTGCTGAGCTTCTTGGCGATCTCAGCCGTGATCTTCGATGACGGTGTGTAGATGCCTCCCATCTCGAACATCAACTTGCGGTCTGCATGACCCTTGTAATCCGCTTCGGTGGCTACCTCCACCATCGCATTTAACGCATCCGGCAGCGCATCGAAAATGATCGAACCCTGTAGCATCGAGATCATCTCATCGATCGCCGGGTTCTTCTTCCTCCAGGTCGCGATCGCGCGGTCAGAATTTAACGCCAGGCATTTTGTTGCCAGCTCTTCCTGCGTATCAGGCCAGCGATACTTTTTCGGTTGACTTGCCCAGGCGATATACACTGCCACACGCCACTTCCATCCCCCTTCCATCAGTCGTTTGAATAAGTCCATCCAACGCGGAATAATTTCGCGTTCACCCATCGCGATCTTTTTTCCATCTTCGCCGTGGATGAAGTTTTGCTCTTTTACCCGTAATGCAGAGAGAGCCGCAAGCGCGGCTTCGCTCGAAAGCTTCTCCTCGTTCTGCGGAATCGCTTCCTCGATGCCAACCAATTCCATTGGCAATTGATAAACAGGCTTGTCCAATCGTCCGTTAGTCATTATTCTCTTTCTGTATTAAGGCGTCTTTCCGAACACCAGGTACAGCAACCCAATGACGACGAGTGTGATAATTTGCGGAAGGACTTTATCCCGCAGGTACGTCCAGAAATCAAAACGTTTTTCCAGCACCGCCTTGATCTTCTGCGTTGTCGTCAACAGATCAGTCTCGCGCTTTTCTTCCCGTTCTTCCCTTTTCCTGCGCACTTCCCTCAACTCACCTTTGAAGTCGTTCAGGTCAATACGGAAATCAATTTCATTTTTCCGTATACTTGAAATTTCACCGCGCGTATACCGTAGCATGTCGAAGATGGTCGCTAATTGATCGGCTAATGGCATCTTTACGAATGATTGTTTCTCTTGGTCAGATATTTCGATCATCCCAACACCAAATTTCCATACAGGCGAATACGGATCGTACCGACATGATCTTTCTTGCGGGCATTCAACAACGAGATCAATTCGTCCACGTTTTGTTCGGCTAACGGTTTAGATTACCTGCTTTGGGGCGGGCGTGGATTCGCTTTCAGATGCCGCAGATTCCCCAAAGTCAGGTGCATCTTTTGTTAGCCAACCATCATCGGTAGGCTGTTGTGTTTGCTGATAAGACCATTCAAGCAATTCTATGCAAGTTGAATTATTCAAACGCTTTCCAGTTTGCGAAATGAAATCGGCGGCAAGTTCATCGAGCATTTTATGTAACTCAACATGACGAGCCTTGTGATCCATTTCGCTTATTTTTTCAGTGTGTTTTACCATTTCAATCCTTTCGTTTGCAAGCGGTTGGCTAACTCGATATCGATCACGGTCACGCGCTCGGTTTCCAGATAAGTCAAGGCGGGAAGTTCCTTCGCCACGCGCGATACATACAATATGATCGGTCTTGATTCCTGTTGTTTGCGCGGTTGTTTCACCGGTTCACTCCGGGCGGACGCCTGGCACTCACACCAAGCATCCACCCAATCACTTATTTCTTCGCGGGTTGAAATCCCTTGATAGTTCCGTGTACGCCGAACGCACCAAGTATTGTCACCAGCAAAGTAAGGGCTACTGCAACCGATGCCTGTGCAGGCTCCGGAACCGCTGAAAGCAAGGCATTGAAAAACAGGACCACCGCGCTTGTAATGGATGCGGCAATCATCGCCGCCCAGCCTGTCAGGTCTTTGCCGAGTTTCGAAGAGACCGACTTCAAGCCTGCGGTAACAACGAAGATCACAACCAGCGAGATTATTCCTTCAAAGTCAACCGGCAATGTCAGATCTCCTGCAGGGGGTTCCTCGCCCTGGGCAAAGACTGGCGTCACAGTGAGCGCAAGCATTGCCAGCAAAAGGAACAGAAAAAAAATACGTTTGGTCTTCATACAATCATCTCCTTTGAATGTCTTCCCCCAAATCGTGATCGCCTATTTGGGGGAAAGCGGCGAAGCCGAAGGGGGTGGATTAAACGGAAAGCGCCCGATGTCAAGTGACATCGGGCGCTAACTCCGATAAGTTGCCCGTTACCAGAACGGGCGTGCTAAATTTGCCCCCAAATCTTAAACCCAAATTCCTCCCGCGTCAAGAGTCTAAAAATGCAAACACCGCGGCCTGAGGGGGGCAGGTCACGGCGTTTGCAATGGTGATTATAGAATGTTTTCAGGATTTGTCAATTAGCCACTCCCAGCATTCATCAGTCCCGCGTATTTCTACACGGGACCAAAATAAGCTAATTGCCTGTTCTTTACTTCTCTTTCGCATGATCAACGTTCTACCCGATCTCCCACTTTATTTCTTTCGTTGCATCTCCTACCGCTTCCGTTGTCATCTGGTTGTTGAACCATGAAACCAACCCATCGTGTTCACGCATATAGATTTGCGCTTGCATGATCAATATTATCAATTCCACCAGATGGTGCACATGCTTGTTGTTCGGTAACTCCTCTTCGATCCTCCTGTGCAATCTCAGCGCCAGCATCCTCAAAAAAACATCATCGAACATCGGCTTGTGGATAGGATCGAGCCACGTCCCCTCTTTATCTGAAACAACTACTTTTCGTTCATCAATTTTTGTATTCATTTGACGGGTGCCTTTCTTAACGCAAAGTCCTGCCACAGACTGACATCCTCCGGGCACCCGTCAAGGCGGCGGCGACTCACTTTCCGTGGCAGGATTTTACCTGTGAATATAGGGGGTTGTTATTCGGAAGGCTGTCACTTAAATGACAAAGCCGCCTTCACAATTGCCTTTGACGGGTGCAATGGTCAGATTCTACACCTGAATCATTCACAAAACAACCCGAACGTGCGTTCTAATTTGTCAAGTATTCCACCTGGCAATGCGATCCCTCGGCTCGATCCAGTCAAGCCCCAAAAATCGCAAGAAGTCCGTCTCATCTTCAAACCCAATAAGCCTTTCGCCGATCAGCGACTTAGTCTTCAGCGGACCTTCCCACACTGCACCATCCTGCACACGGAAATTATTCGGCAAAGCACCACCGTTGCGTTTCCTGGTCACGCACCAATGACTGAAGTCCGCTGGACCAGTGCGAATCACTTTCAGCACACCCCACGTCGCCGGTGGCAAGACAAGAAACAGATCCACCTGAATCCCCGCACACCCCAAATAAAATGACTTCAACCGATCACCGTTCTTCCCAAAGCGGATATCTCCATCCGCCGCCATCTTCGCGATAAGTTGATCCAGCGCAGTTTTATACTTCATCGGGATAGGCTTCCCAAACTCCGCCTTGGGCTTCGGCAACGGCGACAGATCCGGAATCGCCAGGATCTCGATATCCTTCACTTCGAACTTCTCCCGTCGAATGGATCCCGCGATCTCGATCCGCACGCACGCCGGTCGCAAATGCCCAACCAATGACTCTGCAACTTTCAAAGCCGCTTCATGTTTCATGCTTCACCTCTTGCTCCCTTCCCCCGCTCAGGGGGAAGGGCTGGGGATGGGGGTCTCCTACCTCCAATAAATCACTTCCAACTCATTCTCCAACACATCGTCTGCATACCGCTCGAAGAACTCAAGGAATTCATAGACGTTTTTGAAACCATCAGCCTTTGCAAACTGTTGCATGAAATCAAATTGCAAACGCTGACCAATCAAAAACACATAGTGCATGGCAGGGTAAATCCTGATCGGTTCCACACGCGTGCAATCCACCACCTTCAACAAACGGCATTGCTTCGTCCGCATCCCCGTATACAACTGCAACACATCCCCCGATTTCGTCGCCCTTTTCCTTCTTTTGCGAATCGTCTGCCGCTTGCTCCCATCCAAAATCGCCTCCACAAACCGCGCCTGAAAGTTATACGCTGGCATCATGCACCTCTTCCCATCGCCAATTCATAAGCAGTTTGCACCTGGCGAAACAGATCTACATTTCCGGTCCCTTGATTATCAGGATGATATTTCTTCGCCAAATCAAAATAAGCTTGCTTTATTTCTTGATTGCTCGCGGTCTCAGCCAGGTTGAAAACCTCGAACCATTTCTTGGTATCCGGGTCAGGCAATGCCGCGAAACCTTTGAACGCACGGTGGATCAGCGCAGGCGAACCGTCGCGCTCGATCTGCCGCAGTGCATCGAGTGTTCGACATAACGCCCACA
>Ga0247727_10004416_pt1 | contig 29849 bp, 28 predicted proteins | sample WisWelCaveWW1625_FD_202498 | JGI IMG/M metagenome (GOLD analysis project Ga0247727, IMG submission 202498) | Biofilm microbial communities from Wishing Well Cave, Virginia, United States - WW16-25 | ecosystem: Environmental > Aquatic > Deep subsurface > Groundwater > Cave microbial mat | place...
AGCAACCCGGCTTGTCGCGCGAGGTCAGGCACACCAAACCCGCCCACCCACACGCACACCTCAAATGGGAGCGCCGCGCCCGACTCGGTGAGGGCCTGGTTCGGTTCGAGTTTGGTGATGGCTGTGTTCTCTAAAAATATGATGCCCAGTTTATCAAATACCTTGCGGATATGGTTGCGCGCCCCCGCCGAGAGATTCCGCGCGAACGAACGGCGCGTGACGAGGGTGACATTCAACCCGCGATATGTTTCGGCAAGTTCGCTGGCCGTCTCGACCCCGGTGTTGCCGCCGCCGACGACGAGCAAGCGCCCACCGCGCGCCGCCACTTCCGGCAACCGCTCCGCCAGCGCGACGGCCGAGCCATAATCAAGCGTGTACGCAAAGTCGCGCGCCCCCGGCGCATCCGCCGTGCGGACGTGACTGCCAAGCGCATACACCAGATAATCGTATCCGATGTCGCGCTGGCCGCTTTCAGTTTGAACGGTGATGCGCCGCCCGGACAGTTGCAGGGCCGTGACCGTTCCTCGCAGAAAACGAATGCGCTCTTCGCCGCGCAGAAGGTCGGCGAGGGGATGTTCACGAATGCGCTGGTTGGCGGCCAGTTGATGGTTTCGCACTCGCTCGTTGAACGTGTCGGCGGCGTTAACGAGCGTAATGTCGGCGTCCGTTTTCTTCGACAACCGCATGGCGGCCATTAGCCCGGCATAGCCCGCGCCGAGGACGATAATGTGTTGGTTGGATTGTGACATGCTTCACCTCGTGTGTGTTGGTTTCATACATTAAGACAAACGAGGCGCGCAAAATGTGACAGGTAGCAGACCTGACAGGTTTCTAAAAACCTGTCAGGTCTTGATCGAGGAGGTTATTCTGCACCGCATACAACGTCGCCCCGGCGCGGGTGCTGACGCCGATTTTGTTGTAGATGTGCTGGACGTGATGGCCGACGGTTTTGGGGGAGATGGAAAGAGACCGGGCCATGTCTTTGTTGGAGAAGCCGCGCGAGACGAGACGCAACACCTCAATCTCGCGCTCGCTCAACTCGGTGGCCGACGCCGCCTTGCGCGTGGACACTCGCGAAGCGTGCCCGGCGGCGGCCAGCACCGCGTCGGCCGCCTTCTCGTCAAACTTGCCCGCACGGGCATCGCGGCGCAACTGTTCGGCGGCGGCTTCGGAGGCGAAGGCGGGGCGATGCGGGCGGGTCTCGGTCATCGCGCAATAAACATCGGCGGCGGCCAGCAAACGAGCGGTGAGGGGCAGGGCGCTTCCCGCCACACGGCGATGATAGCCGGAGCCATCGAGCCGCTCGTGATGCAACGCGGCCAGCGCGCCCAACGGCTCCAATGCGGGTGAGCGGGCGAAGACGCGCTCGGTGTAGTACGGATGCAGGCGCACCCGTTCCCACTCGCCCTCCGTCAGCGGGCCGGGCTTCCCCCAGATTCCGGCCGTCACGCCCACCCGCCCGATATCGTGAATCAACGCCGCGTGGCGCATCGCCTCCACATCGCTCTGCGGCAAACGACACTCGCGCGCGGCGGCCTCCGCCAGTTGGGCAACGTGGCGCGAGTGGCCGAGGGTGAAGGGTGATTTCATATCGGTGAAATCGGCGACGGCGTGACAGGCGGCGTCGAAGCCGTCGTCGTTGAGGTGGCGTGGCTGGCCCGGCTCGGCGTTGAGCACCGCGTCCCAAGTTGATTCGGTGTTGAGGGGCGCGCACAGGTCGGGCGCGTGCTGGCAGAAGGCATCGGTGAGGGCGGGATCAAACTGTCCGCCGGAGCGTGCGCGCGCCATCGCCAGCGCGGCCTCGACCCCGCTGAGAGAGTAAAACGTGGCGACATCCTGCACGAGGTGTATCACGCGAATTGGCAGGGCGAGGTCTTCACCCTTGAGTCGTTTGGGCGTGCCTTTGCCGTCCCACCGCTCGTAGAGTTGCCATAGCATCGGTTGCAGGCGGTCGGGCAGGCCGAGGGTGAGCGCCACCCGCTGGGCGACTTCGCAGTGCGAGTTGTGATTCGGCTCGGCCAGGCTCGGCCCGAGGGACATCAGGCGGGCAATCATTTGCAGACGGGTGAGGGCGGGCCGGCCCTTGCCGGTGTTTCGAAAGACGAAGCCCATCATCGCGTTCATATCCGCCGTGTCGAGCGTCATGCCCTCGGCCACCGCCAACTCATCACCGAATAGTTCAGCATCGGAGTGCGAATTGGCGGTGCAACCGACGTGCCGCAACAGCGCGAGATAAAACACGTCGTGCTGTTCGTCTGCGCTCAGGTTGAGGGTCTTGCTCAAGTTGGTGGCCAGCAGCGTACACTTCAGCACCCATTCCATCGGCTGGCCGGTGCCGAGGTCAATAGCGAGGGAGAGCGAGGCTAGGAGTTCGGCGAGGCGGAGGTGTAAATTTGCGGCCACGCAGCGATTATATGCCAAATCGCCTTGGCAGAAGTGTGGCCGGAGAATCACCTGCGCCCTAATTGAATCAAATCAATTAGGGCGCAAGCGGAATGCGTTTTTGCTCAAGAGTCAGTTGGCGTAGACCCGCGCCTGCGTGGGATGCAACATCGTGATGCTGGTTTCGTCAATCATGCCCATGAACGGGTGGCAAGCCGGACGGCTCATGATTTCCTGGGCGGCGCGTTCGGCCTCGGCCAGGCTGTTCCAGTGGATGATGTCGAGCCACTGGCCGCTCTCGCCTTTGAGCAATTCGCGGCGCACGTAGCCGGGCATCGAGCGCAAGTCGGGCATTATTGCATCGGAAGCGCGCAAGAAGGCGGCCTCGTCTGCGGTGGGTTTGAGTTTAAAGAGAGCGACTTCAACGGTGAGTGAGGACATGCATTTGCTCCTGTGATTGAATGGTGTCCACAGGATAGCACCCACCCCTGACAACCCTATGTCAGGAACTTTGACAGCTTCAAAATCTCGTCACGAATCATGGCGCGCAACTCCGGCGGCGCTAACGGTTCCGCCGCCGCGCCCCACCCTAACAGCCACGTTTTCAACTCGTCCAGCGTATTCACCCGATACTCCATGATAACGCCGCCTTCATCGGGGTCGGGCGTCTCGCGCACAAAAGCGTAGTGCTGGCGCTCGCGCACCCACCGCGCGGAGGCGGGGGCAAAACGGATGCGGGCGGTGAGGGTTCCGGCCTCAGCACGGGAAGCTGTGCGCGGTTTGAAAGTGGCTTTGAGCAGTCGGAGGCTGTCCACACGATCGAGGCGAAAACCGCGCACGTCGCACCGTAAACGGCAGTAGCCGTCCATGTACCAGGCACCGCTGTAATACGACAGCGCATGGGGTTCCACTTCGCGTTCGGTCACTTCATTCTTATTGAAACTGTGATAACGCAACCACACCACGCGCCGCTCGCGGATGGCGGTTTGCAGAGTCGCCAGTTTCGGCTCGTCCAAATCGAACCGCGCGGTCGGCGCGACAAAGCCGATAATTTGGGTGAGGCGTTCCACATCGGCGCGCAAGTCTTTGGGCAGAACGGCGGCGATTTTCGCCAGCGCGCCCTCGGCGTCGGTGGGCAAGCGGCCAGTGGTGTGTGTGACCAGCATCTGCGTGCCGAGAAACAGGGCGCGCGCCTCCTGCGAGGTGAAGCGCAAGGGGGGCATGTAAAAGCCTTCGGCCAGTTCGTAGCCCTCGCCGGGAAGCGACACAACCGGCACGCCGCTTTCGCTCAAGGCGAACATGTCGCGATAGATGGTGCGCTCACTCACTTCAAACCGGCGCGCCAAATCCTGCGCTCGCACGCGCCTTTTACTTTGCAGGAGCAGGGTGATGGCGAAGAGGCGGTCAATCCGATTCATGGTCTCACGCCTGATGAGCGAGTTACGATGGCCCCGCTCATTTTATTGGCTGGCCGTGCCCAGGTCAATGGCGAGGGAGGGCGAGGCCAGGAGTTCGGCGAGGCGGAGTTCTGAGCGAAGCGACGTCATCGCCGCTCATTATACTCACGCGAATCAAAACGGCCCGGCTCATTGAGCCGGGCCGCTCCGTCATCCACCAGCGCTACTGTTTCTCCGTCCGCTCCAGCCCATCAAAGACAATCTTTCCGTCTTTGATAATGGTCAGGCCATCGGTGCCTTCATCCATCATGTTGCCGTCGCGGAAAACTTGGTAGGCCATTGTCACACGGCCATTCGCCTCTTGAACCTGGCTGAACTTAAACTGATGGCCCATGTCCGCGAGGCGCTGAAGAAAAGATTGGATTTGGCCTTTGCCGGCAAACTGACCGCTAGCGTTGGCGAACAGGGCTTCATCTGCCACCAGCGCCATTGCGCTTTCGACGTCGCGCGCATTAAGCAGATTGTAGAAGTTCTCGAAGATCGTGATGGGTTTTCTGAGAGAGAGGGTTGTCATGATGATGTTCCTGTGATCGGAAAGACCTGTCAGGTCTTTCATTCTATTTGACAGTGAACTCTTGAACCATACCCAGCACAAAATGCGGGGCGTGGCTGGCGGGGTCGGGGAAGAAGCAGAACAGCGCATAGTGGCCCGGTTCCAGCGTGACGTTAATGTATTGATGCGCGCCGGGGGCAATGCCGGTGATGCCGCCCAGGGATACGGCCGGCGGCGGCTCGGTGGGCGGCGTGTTCAGATAAGCCTCCGCCGTCACGCCCTCATTTAGTTTTACAAAATACGCCTCATGCACCTGCGCGCCCAGGTTGTTGAAGCGGATAACATGCGGGCCGGCCGCGATGGAGCCGGACACGCCTAAGGCGAACTCGGTGAAATCAACGCTCAGGTCAGATTGCGGTTCGAGCATGGCCGCGCCACTCGCCTCGGTGACGGTGAGGGCCTTAATCATGCCGTTCAGAAAGCCCGGCACACCCTCGGCGTTGGGGATGACGCTGATGAGGGCATAGTTGCCCGCGTCCAGATTGACAATGGCCGAGGTACTGCCGCTGGGGTCAGGGGCGTTGGGGCCGCCATAGGCGATGGCCCACGCCGGAAAGTTCTCCGGATCGGCTTCGAGCGCGGCCTTCAAATCGTCGGGCGTCTTGCCGCCGTCAAGTTTGACCAACTGAATGTGGTGGACGCCCTGGCTGTCGTTGGTAAGGACGATTTCTGTCCAGCCCGCAGGAATTGAATCGGGGCCGCCGAAGCCAGAGTCCTGCGCCGTGAAGGTGACGTTGTGGATGTAGGCCATCCATTCCCAGCGCTCGGTGGAGTCCAGCGTGATCTTGCCATCCCGAACGATGTTCAGGCCGTCATTGCCCACTTCAACCACTTCGCCGTTGACCAACACTTTGTAGTCGTAGACCACCCGGCCATTCGTGTCGCGGAAGTTGCTCAAGTCAAAGGTGACGCCGTCGTTTATCACGAGTTGCAGGCTCGCGCGGACGTCTTCTTTGCCCGTAAACTTGCCATACGGATTGACAAACACGGCCTCATCGGCGATGAACGTCATGGCGGTGTCAAGTTCCTTCTTGTTCACGGCCTCGTAGTAACGCTGGATGATGGTGGCCGGGTCGGGCGGCGCGGGCGTGGCCGCCGGGCCACAAGCAGCCAGCACAACGCTTAAGGTCAGCATGAGGGTTAGTAAGATGCGTTTGGTGTTCATGGTTGTTCTCCTGGTTGAAAAGATGAATCGGGTTGCTCCTGGTTCGCGGTCGGGTTGGAGGGCTGTTCGTTGTCGGCGATAGTTTTTGCAAACTCCTTTGTCGGTGGATCTTGGATAATGGAAAAGGGTTCAGGCAGGACGATGAAGTCTGGTTCAGGGGCCGGGCCAGGGGTACTGGCCTCCCAGCAAATGGTGTAGCAAGTGGTGGTGACAATCGTAACGGTGCGTTTAATGGTGCGGCGCATGGCGGCCTCGATTAGATTGCGGAGACTGTAGCATCCAACGCCTTGCCGGATATGACATTTCTTGCCAGAGCGACTTGACACTTGCCCGCGCCCAACGCGGGTTGAGTCAGCAGGCCGGGCTCCCACGCTCGGCCCGGCGGCATGGGAGCCGCCTCCGCTGACATGTTTTGCGTGCACACTTGCCCGCGCCCAACGCGGGTTGAGCAAAAAGTGAGCAGGGTTTGGCCTTTCAGGTTATGCGACAATGGGAGTAAACTTTGTCTGAGTCATCTATGCCCTCTGCCATTCCGCTTTCGTCTTTCGACACCTTTGGCGACCTGCTCAAGCACCTGCGCCGCCGCGCCCGCCTCACGCAAAAGGAACTCTCTATTGCGGTGGGCTACAGCGAAGCGCAAATCAGCCGTTTGGAGCAAAACCAGCGCCTGCCTGATTTGGCGACTCTGGCCGCGCTATTTGTTCCTGCGTTAGGATTGGACGATGAGGCCGAGATGGTGGCCCGCCTGCTTGAATTGGCGGCTCAGGCGCGCGGGGAGCCGCCGCCCTCCGGCCGCCTCACAATTTCACGCACCGTCGCCCAACGTGTGACCGAAGAGTTGGTGGAAGATGACGCGCCCGGCAACTTGCCACTGATGATGACGAGTTTCATCGGGCGTGAACGGGAGATGGCCGAGGTCAAACGCTGGGTCGCCGACTCGCGGTTAGTGACTCTCATCGGCCCCGGCGGTTGTGGCAAGACCCGGCTGGCGCTGGCCGTGGCGGCGGAGTTAACGCCCTATGACGGGGTGTGGTGGGTTGAGTTGGGCGCGATCACGAGTCCGGCGATGGTCTCTCAGGCCGTTGCTTCGGTGTTGGGCCTCAAAGAAGCGCCGGGCCGAAATCTATCCGAGACTCTGGCCGAGGCGCTGCGACCAAAAGAGGCCCTGTTAATTCTGGACAACTGTGAACATCTGGTGGAGGCTTGTGCACTTCTCGTTGCGTCTTTATTACCAGCCTGCCCCAAAGTAAAGGTGTTGGCGACGAGCCGCGAACCATTGAACCTGCCCGGCGAGACGGCCTGGCCCGTGCCGCCGTTGGCCGATTCGGAAAGCGTGCGCCTGTTTGCCGAACGCGCGCAGTCGGCGGCCCCGGATGTTGAGTTGCGCGATGACGACGCCAACGCCGTAACCCAAATCTGCCGCCAGTTGGATGGCATTCCGCTGGCGATTGAACTGGCCGCGGCGCGGGTGCGGGCCTTGTCGCCGGAACAAATCGCGGCCCGGCTCAATGATGCCCTCGGCCTGCTCAAGTCACATCAGCGCGGCATTCCAGCCCGCCACCAGACTCTTCAGGCGACGCTGGATTGGAGTTATCGTCTGCTCGATTCGGCCGAGAAGGTTTTGCTCAACCGGCTATCGGTTTTTGCGGGTGGCTTTACGCTGGAGGCCGTGGAGGCCGTGGCTGCTGACGCGCCCTCAGCCAATACTTTAGATTTGCTCACCGCACTTGTGGACAAATCGCTGGCGCTGGTGGAACATTCAACCCCGGCGGCGCGCTACCGGCTGTTGGAGACGGTGCGGCAATATGCGCGAGCGCGGCTGGCCGAGGCCGGCGAGGCCGAGCGTATTTGTGAGCGCCACGCGCATTTCTATCTGGCATTTGCAGAACGGATTGAGCCGAAGCTGTTCAGCGGCGAGCGGGCGCTCTGGTTGGAGCGGCTGGAGCAGGCCCAGGATAATTTACGCGTGGCTTTGGAATGGAGCCGCTCGACGCCTTCGGCCAACGCGTTACTCACCCTGCGGCTGTGCGGCGCGTTGCTCTGGTTCTGGCATTTTCGCGGTTCCTTCAGTGAATGGCGCACGCAGATTGAAGCTACGCTCCAGCCATTCTCGCTGGCTGACTTTGTAGGTGAGCCGGAACTGACCAGCGCGCTCGGCAAAGTGGTGTGGGGCGCGGGGGTGTTCGCCTGGGGCCAGGGCGATTTTGCGGTGGCGCGAGCGCGGTATGAGGCCAGCCTGCGACTCTTCCGGCAGATCCGTCCTTCGGACCATCTGGCGCATGCGCTCTCGAATTTAGGTATGGTGGCGTTGAGTGAAGGCCATCTGACCGAGGCTCACGCGCTGACCACCGAGGCCGTCACATTGGCGCGCGAGGGCGGCTGGGAGTGGGCTTTGGCCCTGTTGCTTTACAACGTTGGGGCGGTCACCGATGCCCGGGGCGACGAGGCGGCGGCCCGCGCGTTTATGGAAGAGAGCCGGCAAAGGTTTGGTCAAATTGGCGACCAGTGGGGTCAAGCCATTTCGATCTTGTATCTAGGTTTAATGGCGGCCCGCCGGGGTGACGAGGCCTCTGCCCAACCGCTCGTCGCCGAAGCCTTAGCCATATCACGCGTCGAGGGCGATGCGTGGGGCGCTGTAGCGGCGCTGGCCCTGCTCGGGCAAATCAGTGAACGGCGAGGTGATTTTTCGACGGCGGTTGATTTGTATTCAGAGTGCAGGGCCCTCATCCATGACCGGGTGGGCGACAAAGCGACTCTGGCAATTGTGTTGCACGGGTTGGGCCGGGTCGCCTGGGCGCAAGGAGAATCACAGCGCGCGACGCAGTTTTTTGTCGCCGCGCTGTCGTTGCGAAACGCGACGGGTGGCACAACGCCGATTTCGCTGACCCGCCGCGATGATTTGGAGCGCGATCTGGCCGCCGCGCGCGCCGCGTTGGGCGAGGCCGAGTTTGAAGCGGCCTGGAGACAGGGCCAAGTACATGCGAACTCTCCCGAAGCGTTAAGCGTCTGACGTCGCCTCGCTCCGCGAAAACAAAACGGCCGATAGCGTGTTTGCCATCGAGCCACTTGTTCCTCGTTGTGCCGCCGGTGGCTTTATGCGCGCAGTACCACTTCCAACGTCTCGGCGGTGGGCTGGCCCGCCAAAAAACTCGCCATCTTCGGCAGGCGGCGGCGTTGAAAACCTTCAATGCTGGCCTGCGCGTCGGCTTCGGTTTCCCACAACACCAGCGCCGTGATTTTGTTTTGCGTCGCATCGCGCATCACATAGATGCCTTTAAAGCCGCGTTCCTGGCTGATGTCGGGCAGCAGCATTTCGCTGAAGGCGTTGGGGAATTCGTTGGATTTTTCGGGTTGGATGTTGGCGGTGATGATTCGGGCGTACATGGGTGATCTCCTTGACGTGTGATGATACAGGTGCGACGCACCTTGATGGCTCAGTGATTTCCATTAACGGACTGTTCGAGACGGCGCTTGAGTTGCGCTAGGCTGACGGCCACAGCGCGCTCAAGCCCCGCGCTGCCTGCCGCGCCCACCATCCGCTCGGCGGTGGGGTTCTGCGGCTTCCAGTGAAAGCGTTGCGTGAGTTGCGTGCTTGAACCCTGCGGCTCCAGCACGAACTCCCATTCGGCAAAGTTGAAGTAGCCCTGGCCTTTGGGGATGCCGGCCTCCCACGCGATGCGGCGGTGCGGTTCGAGCGCCGTAATCTTCGCCACGCTGTACGGCTTCATGCCGCCCAACAACCCGGCGATGAAGTGCCGCATCATCCCCAGGGTTTGGCCGAACGTCACCGGCGGCGGCCCTTCCTCACACTTGAAGGTCGCGCCCACGCCCTGAGCCTGGGAAGTGAGCGGTGTGATTTTGCTCACGTTCTTCACCCATTCGGGGTGGTGGGGGAAGTCAGCGAGGTAGGCGTACACTTGCTCGACGGGCGCTTGAATGGTCAGGCTTTCTTCTAGCACAGGCCGGGCGCTCGCATGGTCGCCGTCGGCAAACGCCGCCATGCCCAGGTGGGCCAGCGCATCGGCCGCCTCGGTGTTCTGCGTTGTACCACGCTCACGATGCATCGCCAGGCTGGCCTCGTACAATTCGCGCGCCCGCTCGAACTGCCCGAAGGCGCTGGCCACCCAGCCTAAACTGTCTAAGGCCAATGCCTCACCTCGCCACCCCGCGTCCGCTTCCGCGTGTTCGCGCCAGAGTGTCAGACTCGCCTCAAACAATTGACCGGCCTCAGCATAATCGGAGCGCCGGATGGCGAGCAGGCCCGCCGCGTTGAGCGCCAGCGCGCGCGCCCGCTTGAGAGCCGTGTGCGATGCGCCAGGCCGGGCCAGCAGTTCTGCCAATCTATCCCGGCCCTCGGTTAGATGACTGCGATAGGTCCAAAACCGCCCCAGCGCCGCGCCCATTCGAAGGCCAATTTCAATCACTGTGTCATCGCCGCTTTCAGTTGCCCAACGCAACGCCGCCCGCAGGTTGTTATGCTCCCGCTCCAAGCGGTCAAGCCACAAGCCTTGTTGCGGGCCGACGAGATAGGGTTCAGCCGTTTGGGCCAGAGTCAGATAGTGTTGGGCATGAGCGCGGTGCGCGGCAACAGACTCGCCGCTCGCGGCCAGTTGCTCCAGCGCATATTCGCGCATCGTCTCCAGCATCCACAGGCGCGGCTCACCCTCGGGGTTTTCGTCTTGCCGGAGCAGGCTCTGGTCAATCAACGCCTGCGCCTGACTCAATACGTTGAGAGGCAATTCATCGGACAGGTTGCCCACCGCGTCAGCCGCTTCCAACGAACAGCCGCCCACAAACACGCCCAAGCGCCGGAACAAACGTTGCTCGCCCAACTCCAGCAGGTTGTAACTCCAATCGAGGGCCTCGCGCAAACTCTGGTGGCGCGCGGGCAAATCGCGCGGGCCATCGGTGAGCCATTGCAGGCGGTTTTCCAAACGCGACAGCATCGCTTTGGGCGGCAGAAGTTTTATGCGTGCGGCGGCCAGTTCGATGGCGAGGGGCAAGCCGTCGAGGCGTTGGCAGATGTCGGCCACGGCCTCGGCGTTTTGGCCGACGGCGTTGAAATCGGGCTTGATGGCCTGGGCGCGTTGGGTGAAGAGCGTCACGGCCTCGGCGGCCGGGAGCGGCGGCACAGGGAATTCGTATTCGCTGGAAAGATGCAGTGAGGCGCGGCTCGTCACCAGAATTTTTAGGCCGGGGCAGGCGGCCAGCAGTTCGCTCAACCGTGGCGCGGCGGCGGTGATTTGCTCAAAATTATCCAACACCAACAACCGCTTGTTGGACAGGAAGCCCGCGAGTTGTTCAAGCAATGGGCGTTCGCCCCGCCCGAGGGCGGGCCGCACGCCCAGCGTTTGGGCAATGGTGGGGAGAACGAGATTGGGGTCGGTGATGGGAGCGAGAGAAATAAAATAAACACCCGCGGCGAAAGTTGTTGATAGATTACGCGCCACTTGCAAAGCCAGCCGGGTCTTGCCCACGCCGCCGGGGCCGGTGAGGGTGACGAGACGCACAGCGTCACGTTGCAATAAGGCGCGCAACGCGGCCAGGTCTTGCTCGCGCCCGACGAGGGAGGTGGGGGGCGCGGGGAGGGTGGAAGACATGGCAGGATTATACGCCCGGCCTCGGCACATCAAAAAGCGACGTGGGCGCGCTAGAAATCGGCGCAGGTTGCGAAAACAATCAGAAACCCGTTTTCCGCCAAAGGCGAGAAAACGGGTTTCTCGGCCCACTTCTTGGACAGAAACTATCTACCCAATCCTTTCCGGTTGCGTTATACTGCCAACGAAAGCCAAACCTGCCTGCTCCGCTTCACAGATGTATATGTGCCTTCGGCCATAATTTTTATTCTTCCAACTGGCTGGAAAGATGCTCAACGCCAATCCCATTCAATCGTATGTAAACCCTTAGGGTCTTCGCGAAGCAGACCCTAAGGGTTTTGACTCGTCACGAGATAATGGTTAAGCCCAACCTCAAAGCCATTGTGTTCGATGCCTACGGCACACTCTTCGATGTTCATTCCATCATCGTCCTGTGCGAACAACTCTTCCCGACTCGGGGCGAGGCTCTGAGTCGGGCTTGGCGAGCCAGGCAATTGGAGTACACTTGGCTCCAAAGTCTGATGGGTCGTTACGAAGACTTTGAGCAAGTGACCGAGGCCGCCCTCCGCTTTGCCTGTCGCTCACTCCACCTGCCCTGCGAACCGGCGACCCGCGCACAATTGATGGACGCCTATCTTCACCTTGACCCCTTCCCCGATGTCCGGCCAACGTTGGAAGCCTTGTCCAACTTTCCGTTGGCGATTCTGTCGAACGGCTCACCCCGGATGTTGCGGGCCGTGGTGGAACACGCCAGCCTCACCCGCGCTTTCGCGCACATCATCAGCGTTGACGAAGTGAAAGTGTATAAGCCCAGCCCGCGCGTCTATCAACTCGCCTCCCAAAAATTGGGCCACACCCCCAGCGAAATCGGCTTTGTCTCGGCCAATGGCTGGGATGCCGGCGGCGGCAAAGCCTTTGGCTTCCAAACCTATTGGCTCAATCGCGCTCAGGTGCCGGAGGAAGAACTGGGAGCGGGGGCCGCGCCTGATAAAATCATAAACACGCTCACCGAATTGCCCGCGTTGATGTAGACTACAGGCCAGAAACCCGGTTTCTATCGGCATTAAGAAAATGAACTTGAATCGGTGTCAACGGATGCTGAACGGATAAGCAGATTCACCCGCGCCAGAATGTGCTATCTGTTTATCTGTTACAAATCCGCTGACACCGGACTCAAAAAGTAAATTTTTATGGACCCGATTACGCCCATCATCAAACGCTGGCAACACCAGGCCGAGACCGACCCCGATGGTTTTTGGGCGCGCGCGGCGGAGGCCTTGCCCTGGTTCCGTAAATGGGATCGCGTCTTCGAGTGGGCCCCGCCCACCTTTCGCTGGTTTGTGGGCGCGCAGACCAACATGGCTTACAACTGCCTCGACTATCATGTGGCGCGCGGCTGGGGCGGGCACACCGCGCTGATTTACGCCAATGAGCGCGGCGAGCGGCGCGTCTTCACCTACACCCAACTCAAACGCGAGGTGGAGCGCGTGGCCGCCGCCCTGCGCGGTCTGGGCCTGCACAAGGGCGACCGCCTCACCCTCTATATGCCCAACTCGCCTGAAGCCATCACGGTGATGCTGGCCGCGGCGCGCATCGGCGCGATTCATTCCATCACCTTTGCCGGGTTTGGCGCGGGGGCGCTGGCCGACCGCATCCGCGACAGCGGCTCACGACTGGTCTTCACCGCCGATGTCATCTATCGCAAAGGCAAAGATGTGCGTCTCAAAGAAATTGTGGATGCGGCGTTGGAATTGGGGGACACCCCGGTGGAGCATGTCATTAGCCTGCAACGCACCGACGCGGCCATGCCGATGACAGCGGGCCGTGACTTGAGTTGGCCTGAGTTTCTCGCCAAAGCCGCCGGGCACAGCGGCGCGCATGTCCCGATGGAATCCAATGAGCCGCTGTATATCCTCGCCACCTCTGGCACTACCGCGAAACCCAAACTGGTCGTGCATACCCATGGCGGCTATCAAGTTCATATCCACAGCATGGGCCAGTGGGTCTTTGGCCTAAAGCCGACCGATATTTGGTGGGCGACCTCCGACCTGGGCTGGGCGGTGGGTCATGCCTATATCGTGTACGCGCCGTTGCTGGCGGGGTGCACCACCGTCGTCTATGAGGGCGCGCTCGACCATCCCAGCCCGGATACCGTCTGGCAACTCATCGAGGAGTTTGGCCTCACCGGAGTCTTTACCTCGCCCACTGGCGTGCGGTTGCTGATGCGCTATGGCGAGGCCCACGCGCACAAATTTGATTTGTCATCCTTGGAGCGGGTGGTGTGCGCGGGCGAAGTGCTCAACGCCCCGGCCTGGGAATGGTTGCAGAAAAAAGTGTTGCACGACCGGGTGCCGGTGATTGACCACATGTGGCAGACCGAAACCGGCGGCCCGGTCTTTGGCAATCCATACGGGTTGGGGATGTTGCCCATCAAGCCCGGTTCGGCCACTATCCCGATGCCTGGCATCGAGGCCGAGGTGCTGACCCCCGAGGGCCAGCCCGTCCCCGTTGGCGAGAAGGGCATCATGGTGCTCAAACGCCCGTTTCCCGGATTGACCGCCAGCTTGTGGGGTGAGCCGGAGCGGTATGGCCGCGATTACTGGCAACGCATTCCGGGTGTGTATTACACCGGCGACTCGGCCCACATAGATGAAGATGGCTACGTCTGGTTTGCGGGCCGCGCCGATGAGATTATCAAAATCGCCGCGCACCGCCTCGGCACCATCGAAGTGGAGACGGCCTTCCTCAAACACCCCGCGGTGGCCGAAGCCGGGGTCACCGGCCGCCCCGACGACCTGCGCGGCGAGGTCATCTCGGCCTTTGTGGCCCTCAAGCAAGGTCATCAGCCCTCGGCCCGACTGCGGCAGGAATTGCTCGCTACGGTGCGGCAGGAATTGGGCGCGGTGGCCGTCATCGGTGAATTGAACTTCGTCAACATGTTGCCCAAGACCCGCAGTGGCAAAATCATGCGCCGGGTGTTTAAGGCCGTGGTGCTGGGCCGTGACCCGGGCGACATCACCACCATCGAAGATGAAGGCTCGGTGGAAGACGCCCGCCAAGCCTGGCAAGAGATGAAGGCCGAGATCACGGGAATCAAGACCGACGAGTAACCCTCCGATGCTGAACTATCTCACCCACGCCCACTCACTCTCCGAAACCGTGAGCCAGCTCGTCACTTTCACTTTACAGGAGATCCCTCATGCGTTTGTCAGGCACCGTCACCATCAAAGCCCCTCGCCAGAAAGTCTGGGAATTTCTCACCGACCCGCATCAGGTGAGCCAATGCGCGCCCGGGGTTGAAGCCATTGAAGTCACCGAGCCGGGCAAAAAATTTCGCGCCACCGCCGGGATTGGCTTTGGGGCGATCAAGGCCAAGTTCACCGGCGAGGCCGAATGGACGGAACTCGACGCCCCCAACCGCGCCAAAATCAAAGCGCACGGCAACGCGCCCGGCAGCGCCGTAGATGTATTAAGCGAGATGATATTGAGCGATGGGCCGGACGGCTCGACGCAGATGGCCTATACCGCCGACATCACCATCCTCGGTCAACTGGCCAGCCTGGCCGCCCGGATGATAACGCCGGTGAGCCAAAAACTCACCGAGCAATTCTTTAGTTGCGCGAAGCAGAAGATTGAAAGTTAGCGTTGGGTGTTCGAGTTGGTGACCCACTCATAACTCAAACTCCAACTGACCAACATGAAATTCGGGCCAGTGCCGCTTGACCAGGCCGAAGGCAAACTGCTCGGCCACAACATTGCCGGGCCGGACGGCAAACGGCTGTTTCGCAAGGGCAAACCCCTCACCCTCGCAGACCTCGCCACGTTGCGCGGCTTAGGCCGCGCTTCCGTTTATGTGGCTGAATTAGAACCGGGCGATGTGGATGAAGACACCGCCGCCCGCCGCATCGCTCAGGCGGTGCGCGGCGTGGGCTTGCGTTTGCCGGGGGCCTCGTCCGGGCGGGCCAACTTGTTGGCCAACGCGCTTGGTCTTTTGCGGGTGGGTGCGGAACGATTGGCGCGGCTCAATGCGTGTGAGGGCGTCACCCTCGCCACGCTCCCCGCTCACACCGCGGTGCGCGCGCGGCAAATGGTCGCCACCGTCAAGATCATCCCGTATGCCCTGCCCGAACACACACTGCGCGAGGCCGAAGCCATTGCCTCGGAGGGTGGCCCATTGATTCGGGTGGATGAATTGTCGCCGCAATCGGTTAGCCTGATTTTCTCCGGTTCCGACTCCATCCGCGAAAAACTGGCCGACGATTTTCAACCGCTGTGCGAGCGTATCGAGGCGCTTGGCGCCACCATTGCCAGCACCGATTACATTCCATTGGAAGATGAAGCCGGCGAAGCGACGCTGGCCGAGACCTTACGGCAACGCTGCGCGATGGGCGCGCGGCTGATTGTGTTGGCGGGTGAGACCGCCATCATGGACGCGCAGGATATTGTGCCACGCGCGGTGGCGCGGGCGGGCGGCCGGGTGGAGAGTCTGGGCGCGCCCGTTGACCCCGGCAATTTGCTGATGCTGGCTTATCTGAATGACGTGCCGATTTTAGGCGCGCCCGGTTGCGCGCGCAGTCGCAAAACAAACATCATTGATTGGGCCTTGCCCCGCCTCCTGGCCGGTGACCATCTCACCCGCCGCGACATTCTCGCCCTGGGCCATGGTGGCCTGCTGGAAGATGCGCCAGAGCGCCCCATGCCGCGTAGCGCCGTCAACCGCTCCGCGTGAATCGGATGGATAGCATGGATCGTATGAAATTAAAAATTATCCGTTGACCAAGGGATTTCATGTCAGTCCGCCAACAAGCCATTCAACGCGCGCAAGAAATTGTGGCCCTCAATCCGGTCTATCTTGACACGGAGACCACCGGCATTGATTCCGAGGCGCAAATTATCGAAATCTCCATTTTGGATTCGGATGGAAGCGTGCTGGTGGATTCGCTGGTGCGGCCCACGCTTCGCATCCCGCGCGACGCGACGGCCGTGCATCATCTGACCGAGGCGATGGTGAAGGATGCGCCGATCTGGGCGCAACTTTGGCCCACCGTGGAACAAGCCCTGACGGACCGGGCCATCGCCATTTACAACGCTGAGTATGACCACCGGCTGATGCAACAATCGCACCGGGCGCATCGCCTGCGCTGGGCCTGGCCCACCACGAGTTTTGTGTGTGTGATGTTGTTGTATGCCCAATATCGCGGCGAGTGGAATGCGCGCCATGGCAACTATCGCTGGCACAAACTGGAAGAGGCGGGCGCGCAGTGTGGCCTGACCCTGCCCAATGCCCATCGTGCCCAAGCCGATGCGCTATTGGCGCGGGCGGTGTTGCACGCGATGGCTAACGCGCGAGGGTGATGGGATTTATCTGGGGGTTATCGTTTGGTTATGGAAGCCTGAGTAGCTCGCGCTCAATTTCTTCGATGAGGAAAGGGAGATTGGGTTGAGTGAAGCTCAAGCCAGGCGCCGGGAGGCGGTTGTGTTTGATGTCGGGTGGGGTGTGTTTGTGATGAGAGTGGGTGGAAGCGAGATCTGGATTGTTCGGATGTGGCCACGAGTCATACCAATAGAGTTTGGTTTTGCCCGGATAGTTGGCGCGGCAGTATTCGGTGGCATCTGGTAACAAGTTTTCTGGAAATGACAACTGGCTTTGAGTTATTTCATAACGATAGGCTTCAATGACCCCGCGTTGGAAATCGAGTAATTCATAAACGCATAGCACAATGTCATCGCTGAAAGCCACCCAACCCGTTAAGCGGGCGGTGTCCAGACCCGGAGGCGCTATGACGAGCGTGCTGACTCGAATGGCTGGGTAACGAATTGGCAGGGTGTAAACAAGGTGTTCGTATTCGGCACGGACGAGCATGGACGTATTAGATAGTGTGTGTCCGAAAAGTGGTTTTAGAAACCCGGTTTCTCGCCTTTGTCGGAAACCGGGTTTCTGAGCTAGATAGGGATCAACACGCGACGCAATTGAACGGGCAATGAAAGCTTGGTCAACTGTTCACGATAAGAAAATTCGCGTTCCAACCAGATCCTGTACAGACCATGCCATTCGAGAAAATCATCGGCGTAAGGCTCTTCACCGTTATCAAATTCAGATAACAGCCCCGTTTCCATCGCCTGATAAAAGTCGCGTGACAACACTCCATACCGGTCTTCAAACGAGCGCATTTGCCACTCGAGCCAGTGCAATTCACGAACGAAATGTTGGAGTTCCATGATTTGCCTCCAGTGTTCAGGAGCTTGGGTCAACCTTACGCATTAATTGGCGCACAGCGTAGGCTGACGACAGTGATAAGTATATACCTACTCGTCACCTCTAACAAACCCGGTCAACAAAAAAAGGCGCAGTCGCCGATAGGGGTCAATCTCGGCCAGGCTTCCGAAGTCCGCGCACAATAGGCTCAACGTATTCAGGCCTCAGGCGCGGACTTCGGAAGTCTCAGGGTCCGGAAAAACACCGGGCCGCGTTTGCGCGGCCCGGTGTTTTGGTTACGGTTTACTTTTGCTCATCGCTCTCAATACGTCGGCAGTCTCGGATCCACCTCGCGCGCCCAGGCGTTGATGCCGCCCTTGAGATTCTTGAGTTTGCGGAACCCGGCGGTGCGGAGCAACTCTAGCGCCTTCATCGAGCGGCCACCGGTCTTGCATTGCAACACAATCTCTTCCGCCGAGTCGAGTTCGCTCATGTGCGCGGCCAATGTGCCGAGCGGGATAAGCGTCGCGCCCTCGATGTGGCTAATCTCCCACTCGTGTGGCTCACGCACATCAATAATCTTCAGGTGATTGCCCTGCTGGAGCCGCGCTTCCAACTCTTTGGGCGTGATGTCCCAACGGGTGGCCTGCTCTTCCTCGTGGTCGTGGCCCGGCACGCCGCAAAACTCTTCGTAGTCAATCAAATGGTCAATGGTCGGATGTTCGCCGCAGACCGCGCACTTGGGGTTTTTGCGGAGTTTGACTTCCTCAAACGACATGCTTAACGCGTCGTATAACATCAGCCGCCCGACGAGCGAACTACCGAGGCCCAGAATCAACTTGATGGTTTCGGTGGCCTGAATCGTGCCGATGGTGCCGGGCAGGATGCCCAGCACCCCGCCCTCGGCGCACGACGGCACCAGGCCGGGCGGCGGCGGTTCAGGAAACAGACAGCGATAGCACGGCCCTTCTTTGGCATAGAACACCGAGGCCTGGCCCTCAAACCGGAAGATACTGCCATACACATTTGGCTTGCCCAACAACACCGCCACATCGTTGGTGAGATAGCGGGTGGGGAAGTTGTCGGTGCCGTCCACGATAACATCATAGGGGCGCGCAATTTCCAGCGCATTTTCAGACGTGAACGGCTCGTTGTATGTAACGACTTCAATGTCGGGGTTGAGGTCCAGCATCCGCGCTTTGGCGGATTCAACTTTCAACTGGCCCACATTGGCCGAACCGTGAATGATTTGCCGGTGCAGGTTGGTGTGGTCCACCACATCGTAATCCACCAATCCGATTTTGCCGATGCCGGCGGCGGCCAGATAAATGGCGAGCGGCGAACCCAGCCCGCCCGTGCCAATCAACAACACGCTGGCCGCTTTTAAACGTTTCTGCCCGGCCAAGCCCACCTCGGGCATGATGAGGTGACGGCTGTAACGTTTAATTTCCTCGTGGGTCAGGTCGAGGGCGTTGGGGTCAAGGCGTTCAAGAACTAAACTCATGATAACTCTCCAGAAAAAAGGAAGAAGGATTAAGAAGGGCGGAGAGAAAGATTGCTCCCTTCCTCCTGCCGGCTTCCTCCTTCCTCCTTTGGATTGCCGCCGGAAATTTCTTCCAACTGTTGTTTCAACTTGGCGGCGTTGGTCACGCCATGATTCACACGGCGCGGCTGACCACTGGGGTCAATGATAAATGTGGTCGGGATAGAAAGCACGCCCCACTGGTCGGCCAGGTTGGGGCGGACGGTGGCATCTATTTCGACGACTTGGAGATTATCGGCCAACTCCGCTTTGAGCCGCTCCAGCGTCGGGCGCTGGGTGGTGCGGCATGGCACACAGTCGGGTGTGGTGAAATATAAAATGGCCGGCACGCCCACGCGCAACGTTTCTAGTCCGGGCAACATTGCGACGCGCCCGCGTGACAAGCGCCATAACTGCCAGCGATTCCACATCCAATACACCCTCATGCCGAAGGCGATCAGGGCTAACGCCAGAGCAAGGCGGGTAAAAATATCCATCTTACTTGGGCCTCATACCCGGAAAGGTGCCAGCGGGTGGGGCCTTGGAAAAGCCGGGCAGGCGCAGACGATTGAGCCAGTAATACACGGCGCACCCGGCACAAAATCCGACAAATAAATTGAGCGCGGCTAGCGCGATGACCAACCAGGCCAGGCCCCAACCGACCGCGCTGAAACCGGCGAAGAACGCCAGCGCCGCGCCCAGCAAAACTACCACGCCAAAGCCTTGGGCAAAGACGTGCGGTTCCGGGTTGTCGTTGAGGACATCGGGCTTGACCCAGCCGCGTGGCTTGAGCAAGTTCGCGTAAACAACTTTGAAGCCGGGTTGCTGGCGGGCCGTGCCATACGCCATCACCAACATCACGAAAGCCACCAGCCAGGCCGCGTTGGCCACAAAGGCGGCGATGAGCAGGCCGATGATAAAGGCTTGATTGACGCGCAGGGCGGAGTGATCAACTTTGCTCATGATTTTCCTCCCGCAATGCTTGGCACAATCATCAGCCGATCGCTGTCCTTCACGGGCGTGGCCGCGCCATTGCCATGGCGGATGTCTTCATCGTTGAGAAAGATGTTGACAAACGCGCGCAGTTCGCCCACCTCGTTATACAAGTGTTGCTTGAGATTGGGGTGGCGCGTCGTCAAATCACTCAGCACCGCGCCGACGTTTTCACCGCTGACCGGAATCTCGGACTGGCCGTTGGTGTAGGGGCGGAGCGGGGTGGGGATGCGGATGGTGGGCATGGGGTCGGTAGTCTCCTAAAACTTTGAGATTGGAGATTAGAGATTGGCAACGCGTAATCTCTAGTCTCCAGTCTCGATGCGCTCTTCATCAAACGCCGAGTGGTCTTCGCGCAGAAGCCATGAGCGCGAGACGGTGGCGCGGCGTTGGGCGATGGTGGTGATGATGTAAGAGTACCAGGGCAAGGCCCAATCGCGGTCCATGCCGGACGGTTCAGCGGGATGGTCAGGGTGTGAGTGAAAGATGCCAATCACATCCAGCCCGCGTCGCGCCGCGGCTTGTTCGCCTTTGAGCATGTCCTGAGGCGTAATCATATAGCGATGATATTGCTCCTCGGCCTCCCAGTGATTGTCCAATGGCAAAATATCAGCAACAGTCTTGTCGTTATCTGCCGCGCTCCCCAATAGCAAGCCCGCGCCCTCATTGGGGTAAGCGGCCTCACCGTGGGTTTGCAGGGCGCGAAGAACGTTGGAGTGAATCGTTAACATGATTGGTGGTAAATGGTAATCAGTAAATGGTAATTACCATTTACCATTTACTAATTACTATTCTTTCCAAAACCGCTCACTCACATATTTGTACCCCGCATCGGGGAAGAGTGTGACGACCACGCCCTCTGTGAGCGTTTCGGCCACTTGCAGGGCGGCCACCGCCGCCGCGCCGGCCGAGATGCCGACAAACAAACCCTCTTCGCGGGCCAGGCGGCGAGTCATGGTGTGGGCGGCCTCGGTGCTGACCGTGAGTTGTTCATCGGCCACACTGGCGTCGTAGATGCCCGGCACGATGGCGGTTTCCAGATGCTTCAAGCCTTCCAGGCCATGAAAGGCCGAATCCGGTTGAAAGGCGAGTAAGCGCACCTCCGGGTTGAAATCGCGCAAGGCGCGGCCCGTGCCGACAAAGGTGCCGCTGGTGCCCAGGCCCGCCACAAAGTGCGTCACGCGGCCCTCGGTCTGGTCAATGATTTCGGGGCCGGTGCTGTAATAGTGGGCTTGCCAGTTGGCCGGGTTGTTGTATTGATTGGCATAAAAAAATTGGTCGGGGTGCGCGGCGGCCAGGGCGCGCGCTTCGCGGATAGCGCCATCGGAGCCTTCCAGCGGCGAGGAGAGCGTAAACTCCGCGCCTAACGCGCGCAGGATGCCGAGACGTTCCGGGCTGGCGTTTTCGGGGATGACGAGCCGCACGCGATAACCCAGCGCACTGCCGAGGGTGGCATAGGCAATGCCCATATTACCGGAAGTCGAGTCCAACAAAATTTTCTCGCGGGTCAGCAGGCCCTCAGCCTCGGCGGTGCGGAGGATGTTGAGGGCCGGCCGGTCTTTGACCGAGCCAGTGGGGTTGAACCACTCGGCCTTGGCATAGACTTCCACGGTGTCGGGCAGATGCGTGGCGAGGCGGCGCAGGCGGAGCAGGGGCGTGTTGCCAACCAAATCGGCCAGGGAACGCTGGGCCACCGGGCGAGCCAGTTGAAACTGAGGTAAGGTCGTCGTATTGAGCATAAACAAAACCAAACAACAAAAAAAGCCGCCGTCCCATTATGAGGGACGGCGGCCATTGGGTCTGCTTGGCAAGAGGTGTTGAAATCAGGCGCAACAAATCACAGACACGGGCTACCGTCTCCGTCTGCTACACATGCAGGCCAACATCGTCAACACGTTTGTCATGGGTGGAAGAACCTTCGTGTCATTATATGGACGGGCGGGGGGCTGTCAAGAGGCAACCTTTTACTTGCTGGTGGAGGCTTCAACAAAATTTCAACCTCAGTTGCGGCACACAGGCGCTGTGCTATGATTGCCACACTTTATACAAAATTCATGTGGCCTAACCATGAGCAACCTTGACCAACTCTGGGATGATGTGCTTTCGGAAGAACCGGCCCGCATTCGCCGCATCTGGTTTGATTTGACCGACGATGAAGGTAGCGCGGTGCTGGCCCATTTGCGCCGGATGCGCGCTGAACCCGATTGGCATCCCGACCAAAAACGGGCCGCCGCCGCCGCCCTGCGGGCCATTGAAGAAGCGGCCAATAAGTTTTAGCACAGGAGACACCGATGGCCTCCGATACTCCCTCACAAAACTCCGAGCGTTTCCAAACGGCGGTGACGATTCTCATCGCCCTCCTTTCCACCGCGGTGGCGCTGGTAGCCTCGCAGGCCGCCGTGCTGATTGGCAACACCACCGAGGCCCAGCACAACGGCGTGCTGGCCAAGATTAATCAGGAACGGGTGGATGGCGGAAGCCGGGTGCAATTGGCGCGCAATCAGCAAGCCTATTATGACTATGAGTATAAATACTCACTCTCCACCCTCACGCGCGATTATGCGGTGGCGGCCGAGAGCGCGGGCCAAACCGCTTATGGCACTCGCCTGCGATTGGAAGCCGCCTCGCTCCGGGAAGAAAGCGACCTGGCCTATTTCTCGATGGAAACCTATTACCTGGCCGAAGATGCTGAGGGCAACCTCACCGGCCTCGACACCGAACGCTATATTTCCGACGGGCGCAACAGCGCCGAGATCGGCCAGCACCTTGACCTGCGCTTTGACGACAACTTCGCGTTAGCGGAAGCCCTGCGCTCACAAGCGCTGGGCCTCAGTGTCAGCATCATCGCGCTGTTTGTGTCGGTCATGTTTTTGACCTGGGCGCAGATTACACGGTCACTTTTGCGTTGGGTATGGCTGGTGGCTGGGTTGCTCATTGCCCTGGGGGTGGGAGGCGTCTACCTGGTTTCGTGGATTTTGAGTCTGGCGCAAGGATAATGGCTATGACCAGCGACAACGCCGAATCTAAATCACCCACTCCCGCGCCCCCCGAGCGCCCAGCGAAGCCGGAGAAATCCGAAGTTTTCAAAAACGGCATCATCATCCTGCTCACCATCGTCAGCATCTTTGCCGCCAGCATCACCTTCTTGCAAAATTACGCTTCGTTGCTATCCGAGAACTATGTCCAGCAAAGCGAGTTTAAGGCGGTCGAGGCCACCGGCGATTATTTCCGCGTCGGGCTGGAGGCGGCCCAGGGCATTGCCTTGCAGGATGACCACGCCGATTACATCCAGCGGGCGGTGCGGGCCGACACCAAAGCCCGCGCGCTGCGGCTGGGCGGCTACCCTGTTCTGGCCGCCGAGTATGACGCCGACGCGCGCCGCTGGCGTGAAGCCTCCGACGAACTTCTGGCCGAGATGGACGGGCAGTATCCCCTGCTGACCGACTACGGCGACAGTGTGGATGTCTACAAAGAGATTTTGTCGCGCGATGCCTATCTAAAAAACGAACAGCAGTATGTCCTGCTGGCCAAGTCGCGGGCGTGGAGCAGCAAGGCCAACGGTTTGGTGGCGGTGTTGTCCACGCTTTCGGTGGCGCTGTTTCTGGGTGGTCTGTCGCTCACCATTGGTTCGCGCGTGCGCTGGCTGTTGGGTGCGTCCAGCGTGGCCCTGACCGGCATCTGCTTCTTGTGGATGCTGGGCATTCTCATTTCCCCGGTGCCCGATATTTCAGATGCAGCGCTGGAGCATTTCGTCAGCGGTCAAATCAGTCTGAACATTTCCGACTTTCGGGGTGAAGACGCGCTGGAAGCCATCGCGGATTTTGATGAGGCGATTGCGCTGGCCCCCGACTATGCCCGCGCCTATGTCTTTCGCTCCTTTGCCAACACCGATTCGTCGTTGACCGATGTGCATCTCAATACCAGCCTCGCCATCGCCGACATGGAAGATGCCATCCGGTTGGGGGACGATAGCAACACCGCGCTGGTTAACTTAGGCTGGTTGTATTACCTCAACGGTCAATACAACAACGCCCTCCGCACCAGCGTGCAGGCGGTGGAAAATGAAGATGACGAATGCTTCGCCGAATTTAATTGGGGCCTGACCTTGTTGGCTATGAAGCGCGAGGAGGAAGCCAAAGAGGCCTATCGGATTGCGATTGAATGCGCCCGAAACCAGACCGATGAAACCTGGACGCCGTATTATTTGGATGTGGGTGTGCTTGATTTGGAAGATTTGCGCGTCGCCCGCCCGGATTTAGAAGCCACGCTGGAGGCCTCCATCCGCCGTCTCAAGAGCGCGGCGGCGACACTCACCATCTTTGGCGTGTTGGAACCACGCCAAACTGACGTCCTGCTCACCGAGCCGGCCTTTGGCGAAAAGGTGGATGATAACAATGCCGTCATAACCCCGGCGGAAGAATATGAGCAGGGCGTGCAAACCGTGTATGCCTCCTTCGGTTATGAGAACATGACGCCCGACACCCGCTGGCTGGAGCGCTGGCTCCGCGACGGGCGCGAGGAACTGGTGATTAACCACGACTTTTGGGAAGGGGCCGACACCGGGACGTGGTGGATCGGCATTTACAATTCCGGCGGGCTGACCTCGGGCGAATATCAGGTGGATGTGTTTATCGAGGGCAACCTGCTGACCTCCGGGCGCTTCATCATTTTGCCGGGCAACCTGCCCGATATGACCTCCCAGGAAAGCACGGATGTGGGCGTGACCATTAACCACCCGGTGGAGTGGAATGAGACCGACCTGGCCGATAACGAAGTCTCCGTCGTCGCCGCCCGCGACCCGAACGGCCAGGATTTCTTTGGCGTGACCGCCTGGACGGCCACCCTCGGCACCGAGCAGGATATCTTTGACTTATTTAATCTGAACTTTGATGCGCTGGATGGGCGTTACACCGATGTGGTCTGGTATGACCCCGAAGCGTTTACGGTGGACGCCCACGATGGCTGGATAAATTACTACAGTTACACCAACGACGAAGGCGCGCCCATTTATGGCGCGGTGGTGGGGGTGCAGAACTTTGACCGCGACACCACCTTTATGCTGATGATGGAAACGCACGATGATGAGTGGGATAGCAAGTTGGACTTGATTAACGTGATGTTGAGCCGGATTGAGATTAACAAATGAGTAGATTCGCTCTAATCCGCGAATGAGCGTTTATATGGAAAATGGGCCTCGGCCCATTTTCCACGAAACGGCCTGAATTCGGATTAGAGCATTCACATCGCGGCTACACACTTCGCGCCATTGTCCGGTTTCACGCTTTAGCCGGTATTTGGCTCATCGCATATTCGGCCAGCGCGGTGATGGTGAGGCTGGGGTTGACGCCGGGGTTGGCGGGCATGATCGAGCCATCCACCGCATACAGGCCAGGGTAATGATGAATCTGACAATCCAGGCCCACCACGCCCTCGCTGGCATTGCGCCCAATGGGACAGCCGCCGAGGATGTGCGCCGTAAAGGGAATGTTGAGCAGGCTCTCGGTGAGCGTGGCGGCCGGGATGCCATTCATTTTTTTTGCAAATAGTTGCGTCACCCGATGTCCAATGGGGATACGGGCCGGGATAGGATGCTCCGGGTCGCTGTGGGAGACCAGGCCGCGTCGCCACAGGGTCCACAGACTGCGGCCCGGCTTAAGCCGAATTTGATTATCTTCCGTTTGCATGACGAGCAGGATGGTGGCGCGCCTGGCCCAGCCGGGCAGAATATAAGTTTGGATGAAGTCTATCGGGTGGGTGAGATATTCCCAGGCCGAGCGCACAAGCCGGGCGAGCAGGCCGGTGGTTTCCAACATGGGCCCGCCCAGGTAGCGCATCAAATCCGACCCGGCCGGGTAGCGCACCGGCTCGATGGCCGTCACTTCATCCGCTTGAAAAATAGAGGTGATGGCGATGCCCTGCGAATAATCGGTGAGCGAGTCGCGGCCCACCACCCCCAGCAACGATTCGCTGTTGGTGCGAACCACATCCCCCAGGCGCGGCGAGAGATTGGGCAGGGAGCGGGTCACATCGCGGCAGCGAAACAGCAGGCGCAGGGTGCCCAGCGCGCCCGCCGAAAAAATCACATTGCGCGCCCGCACCCGTTGTTCAGATTGGAAGAACCAGGCCGTTGAACGGCGATAGCGAATTTCATAACGCGCGCCATCGGGCTGGCCCTCCGGCAGGGGGCGCACGTCACTTACCTCGCATTCGGGCCAGACGACCGCGCCCCATTTCTCAGCCAGATAGAGATAATTTTTGACAAGCGTATTTTTAGCGTTGTGGCGGCAGCCGACCATGCACCCGCCGCAGTGGATACAGCCGGAGCGGGCGGGCCCTTCGCCGTTAAAGTAAGGGTCGGGCGCTTCGACGCCTGGCTCGCCAAAGAACGCGCCGACGGGCGTGGGTTGAAAGGTGTGGCCTTGCCCCAATTCCTCGGCCACTTCTTTAAGCACCACATCGGCGGGCCACTGGCGCGGGTTGACGACCACGCCCAACATACGCCGCGCGGTGTCGTAGTAGGGTCGCAGAACTTTTTTCCAATCGGTGAGATGACTCCAGGCGGGGGCCGCGAAAAGTTTGTCGCTCGGCTCCATCAACACATTGGCATAGCCCAAACTGCCGCCGCCCACACCCGCGCCGTGTAACACAAAGACATCCTTGAACAGGCTGATTTGCAAGATCCCAAAGCACCGCGCCGCCGGAAACCAAAGGTATTTCCAGATATTCCAGGTGGTCTTGGCAAAATCCTGGTCGCGGTAACGCTTGCCGCGCTCCAGCGCCAGCACGCGGTAGCCCTTTTCGGTCAGGCGCATGGCCGAGACACTGCCGCCGAAGCCGGAGCCGATGATGAGGTGGTCGAAAGTATCCATCAGTTCTTAACCACGAAGAACACGAAGAAAGTAATTCACGAAGGGCACTAAGAAAAAATCTTTGTGTTCTTCGTGGCCTCCTTCGTGGCCTTTGTGGTGAATCTTTACGCTAACTTATCGGCAGGCTAAAGCCAAAGGCGCTCCCGATGCCCTCCGCGCTCATGGCCGTGACCGCGCCCCCATGTTCGGTGGCGACATATTTGGCCAGCGCCAGGCCCAGGCCCAATCCTTCCGCGCCGCGCTTGAGGGGGTCGGCCATTTGCGAGAAGGCATCCCACAGGCCGGGCAGTCGGTCGGCCGGCACGCCCACCCCGCTATCTTTGACTTCAAAATGTAGCGTGGTGTCGGTGGCCCACACATGCACCCAGATTTCGCCATCGGGCTTGTTGAATTTGATGGCGTTCTGCACGAGGTGGTGAATGGCTTCGGTCAGGCGCTCTCGATCGCCGCGCAGAGCGGGCAGGCGCTCTTCGATGTTTTGATGCACGGTGTAACCTTTGCCCGCGGCCAGCGCCGCCAACGGCTCCACAGCCTCTTTCACGACCACCCCAAAATCCAGGGCGGCGCGCTTCAGTTCGCCCTGTTTGCTGAGGAAGGTGGCGAAGGTGACGAGGTTATCCACCATCTTTTTCAACACCCCCACTTGTTGGGATAACTCGACCAGTTGCTCCAACTGTTCGGGCGTGAGGCGCTCGACGCCGTGCCGCTGGAGCAGTTGAATGGAGAAGACGATGTTGGCAAACGGCGTGCGGAGTTCGTGGGTGATGACGCCGATAAAGGCCGACTTAAGTTTGTCGAGTTCCTGCAAATCTACGTTGGCTTTTTCCAGCGCGGTCTTCGCGCGTTCCAATTGCAGATTGAGTTGGCGCAGGTCGGAGACCAGGCGCGCGTTTTCCAACGCCACCGCGGTTTGGTCGGTGAGCGCGCCGAGCAGGAGCAGGTCGTCGTCAAAGTAGCGGTCCCCCGAAGTCTTCGGGCCAAGCGCCAACAGGCCCGCCCATTCATTTTTGGCATAGATGGGGACGTAGACATCCATCTGTTGATTCGCCAACCACTCATGCGGATCCGTTTTGGTGGCGCGGAACTGGGGCAGGAGGTCAATATCGTATTGAGTGAGGGCGCGCCGCTCCTGGCTGAAATAGACGGCCACCGGATTGGTGGCGGTCAGTTGGCCGCTGGCGCTGGCGGCGCTACCGTGCTCCTGCCCGACCCGCCACAAGTGAAACATGGTTTCGCCATCGGCATTCTCGGCCTTATCCACCAAAAACAAGGCCCCATGCCGACTGCCCAACGCCTCACGGGTCAGGCCCACCACCAGCGCGGCCAACCGTTCAATGTCCAGGATATTGCTGATGCTCAGGCTATATTCGCGCAGGGCCTTATTGGGATCATAGCCCACGCCTTCGATAAAATGACTCACACGGCCACGCACCCAGTCGAGCAAGGGGTTAACCGCGATGACAAATAAGGCACTCACGACCAACACAAACACCACGGGCGCGTAGGCGACCGCATCGTTGGGCTGGCTTTGAAAGACCCCATAGATGAGGCCCAAGAGCAGGGCATACACTAAAATGGTGATGACCGCGCCCGCGAAATAATTAAGCACCAGGCGCACTGCGCGGCGCACATCGGGCGGGCGGTGAACGAGGAGGAGGTAGGCCGCCAGGCTCGCGCCGCCCACTTCCAGGCCCGCGCCCAGCGAGGCATAGCCAATAAACCGCGCCGCGCCCCCAACAATCATAAGCAGGATGACGGGAATCCAGTATTTGAACCGGTTGCGGTGGAGCGGGTTGCGCGTTTGGCCGTAGGTGCGGCCGGTGAGGATGGTGGCCAGCCCAAGGAGCAGACCCCAGCCCACCAACAATAGACCAGAGACAAAGGTGGTTTGGGTTAAGAACTCGGGCAGATTAGGGAGGCGACCGCTCCGCAGCCCAAGGCCCGCCGCCAGCCAAACGAGGCCCGCGCCCCACCAAAGCCAGCCGTGATCGGTGACGCGGAGAAAGGCGCGGGTGAGTTGGAGAAAGATGAGGGTGATGGCGAAGGTGATGTAGAGCGCGACGAGGGGCAGGGCGGTGGCGGGCAAGGCCGGCCACCCACCCAGCAGCGCGATGACTTGAGTGAAGGACCAGGCCGCGCCACCCGCGCACAACAGCAAGAGCCACAACAGCGGCCAATCTTTCCAGCCGCGCGTGCGGAGGGTGAGGCCAAGAATGAAGGTGTAAGCGAGGCCAATGGCGAGGGCGAGCAGGACATCCGCCGACATGCGAGGGAGTATAGCATGGCCTCCACAGGCGTTGATCGGCGAGGTATAATTTGCGTCATGAGGCTAATTGGGCTTCACCCATTTTCAGGAGGATACCATGCTCAAAACCATCTTTTCACGCATTGTCATAGTTGGCCTGGTCGGCGGTCTTATGATGTCGGCCACCCTGGTCTTTGCCCAACCGGCCCGACCGCGCCGGGTCGTGTGGGAGGCGAGTGTGCTTCCCTGCACACCGGCGGTCTGCGGGGGATTTTCACAAAATGTGGCGACCCTCACCGTAGACCACGGCAAGGTCACCGTCTTTGACGACGGGAAAGTCTGGGTGGAACTTGAAAACGTGCGTGTCCTTGCCAGCGGAGCCTTGGCGGCAAATAAAACGTTGGAGGCCTTGTTTGGCTCATTCACTACGCTGGTGACCGAACACACTTTGTTGGGCACGATCACAACGACTGCGGGAGGCGATTATGCCGGGCCGATTGAGGTAAACGGATCTCCCTTCGTCTTCGCTCCTGGGAGCATGGCCGCCGGGAATTTTGTCTTCAATGAGTCACAGGTGCGGTCAGAGTTCACAACGGGATTTGTGATTGCTAATTCTTCTCCCAATCCAACGCGCACCCCGCCTCCATACCCATATCCAACGCCCACTCCGCCTCCATACCCATACCCATAATCTACTGGACTTACGCAGGCAATCAAGCTGATCCAAGAAACTTCACCACAAAGGCACAAAGACACGAAGATTCTTAAGCGAAAAGAACTTTGCGCCTTGGCGCTTCGTGGTAAAAGACCTAATTGCGTAAGTCCAGATCTATTCGGCACCGTAAGCACATCTGAAAAGACGCCCCACCC
>Ga0247727_10004417_pt1 | contig 29844 bp, 24 predicted proteins | sample WisWelCaveWW1625_FD_202498 | JGI IMG/M metagenome (GOLD analysis project Ga0247727, IMG submission 202498) | Biofilm microbial communities from Wishing Well Cave, Virginia, United States - WW16-25 | ecosystem: Environmental > Aquatic > Deep subsurface > Groundwater > Cave microbial mat | place...
TTCGCGAGGTCGGCGGGATCGTCCGGATAGATCGCGGGAGCTGGGTACTTCTTCTCGAGGTAGGCGCAGATCACCGACGAGTCGGGGACCACGACGTCTCCGTCCCGGAGCACGGGGATCTTGCCCATGGGGTGGAGCGCGAGCAGCTCCGGGCTCTTGGGGGAGACCGAGACCATGGGCTCGGTCTCGTAGGGGAGAGTCTTCTCTTCGAGCACGACGCGGGCCTTGCGGACGAACGGGGACCCGTTGACGCCGTAGAGCTTCATACTGGCCTCCTCTCGGGCGGAATCGGTTGCACTCTACCCAGACGACGGACGAGCCGAGCCGGAACGACAAGAATCGGGGCTACTTCTCCCGCTCGCGGCGAGCCAGCAGGCTGCGGCGCTTCTCGAGCACCTGGTCGGCGTCGGCATCGAGCGCCGCGAGCACGGCGTCGATCTCGCGGCCCTCGCGCACGGCCGCCTCCGCGTGCCAGGCGATGCGGCTCGCGATGCGTTCCCACTCCGGCAGCTTGGGGGTCGGGCGCACCTGCGCGAGCTGGGCGCGGAAGGCCGCGACGCGCGGGCCCGCGAGCGCCGGGTCGTCCCAGGCCGAGCGGCGGGCGGGCAGGTCACCCGAGAGGCGGTGGAACTCGGCCTGATGCGCGGGCTCGGAGAGGAACGCGATCCACGCCCAGGCCGCCTGCTTGCGCTCCGACTTCGCCACCAGCGCGAGGCTCGCGCCGCCCGCGAGCGAGACGCCGGGGCCCGGGCCCTCGAAGGCAGGCAGCGGCGCGGTCGCCCAGCTCTCAGCCAGCTCGGCCGGCAGCCGCGCCGCGAACTCGCGCAGGTTCCACGGGCCCGTGACCAGCGCGCCGAACATGCCCGCCGCGAAGTCCTGGTGCAGATTCGCGAGCTGCGCGACGCCCGTCTGCGGCGCGAGGCCGCGCTCGAACAGGCTCAGATAGAACTCGAAGGCTGCGCGGAACTCCGGGCTGCGGAAGTTCCCGTAGCGGTCGCCGTCGCGCAGCAGCTCGGCACCGTGCTGGAGCGCGAGAACGACGGGCACCTCCCACTCGCCGAGCGGCAGCAGCAGCGCGTGCTGCCCGGGGCCGAGCCGCGCCTGCACCCGCGCCGCCTCTGCTGCCCATGCCGGCCACGTGCTCGGAAGATCGCGCACGAACCAGTCGCGCCGGTAGAAGAGCAGGCGCGTGTCGGCGTACCAGGGCAGGGCGCGTGTTACGCCCTCGACCACGGCGGCGTCGAGCACGCCCGGGAAGAAGTCGCGCGCGTCGAGCGCCGGCGTCTTCGCGAGCCAAGGCTCGAGCGGCTCGAGCGCGCCTAGCGCCGTGAACTCGGGGATCCACGTGTTGCCGAGCTGGATCACATCGGGCAGCGCGTCGCCCACATAGGCCGTCAGCAGCTTCTCGTGCGCCGCGCTCCACGGGATCTGTTGAACGCGCACCGTCACGCCGGGGTGCTGCGCCTCGAAGGCCGGCACCAGCGCGCGCACGTGCTCGCCCTCGCGCCCGAGCGCCCAGAACTCGACGCTCGTTTCCGCCTCGCGCCCGCCGCCGCAGGCGCAGAGCGCGAGCGCGAAGAGGAAGGGGCGCGTGCGGCGAGCTCGAGCGAACCGCAAGTGTCACTCCACAAGCCAGCGTAGTCGCCGGAGCTCGTGGCCGGCGAATCCGCTCGCGGATGCTAGCGCGACCGGCCGCAGCCAGAACTTCGCCAGCTTCCGATCGCGCTGCAGGTGAACGTGAAGCGTCTCCCGCCCGTCGTTCCCGAAGAAGAAGAACCGATACGGGCCGATTCGGCGGATCGTCGGCACGTGGTCACCGTATCCGCTCGCGGATGCGGTTCGCCGGAGTGCGTTCGTGTCCGCTCGGTCGCTCAGAACCCCTCGGGCACGAGCAGGTCACGCCGCGCGGTGCCGTCCACCGGCACGCCGGGATCGATGCCGAGCAGCATCGTCACGGTCGGGTGCAGGTCGATCGCGTGCACGAACTCGGCCTCCTCGCCCTCGGCGATGCCGTCGCCCCACGCGTACAGGATGCCGACCATGCCGGGCACGCCGGCCGGGTAGCCGTGCGTCGCCTTCAGGAACAGGCCCGCCGAGGGGAACTCCGGGCCGGCCCGGCCGAGCCAGCGCAGTGCGAAGGGCCAGCTCGACGCGTCCTCGATGAAGAAGGGCAGCTTCGCCGAGACGATCAGCGGCGCCACGCGCGGCCCCGTACCGAGGTGCGCGTAGCTCGGCAGCGCCTCGCGGCGTAGCACCTCGAACTGCGGATAGGCCGCGAGCGCGTGCGCGGCGGGCTCCACCGCGGCCGGGTCGTCGAAGTAGAGGAACGAGGTGGTGCCCGTAGAGACCGCCCGCGCGGGGATCTCGTGCTTGCGCAGGATGCGCTCGATGTTCACGATCCGCGTGACTGGCGCCATGCCGTGGTCGGTGGTGACGAAGAGCGCGGTCGCGTGGCGGCCGGGCCCGGCCTCGATCGCCCTCATCACGCGCGCCACCGCGGCATCCATCTGCACGACCGCCTTGCGCGCCGCGGAGGACTGCATCCCGTCGAAGTGAGCGGCGGAGTCCGGGCCGCGGAAGTAGGCGAGGATCAGCCGCGGACGCTGCCCGGCCGGCAGCGCGAGCAGCCTCGCCACCTCTTCCGCGCGATCCGCGTCGGAGGGAACGCTGTCGTGGTCGCTCGTCTCGTCGACATGCGTGGCGAGCGGCCCGCGCGCGTACGAACGCGCGCCATACCAGTCGAGCGCGGCCGCGCGCACGCCTTGCCGCTCGGCCGCCTCGTGCAGCTGCTCGCAGCCGGTCGTCCAGTCGTCGTCACGGCTGTGGTCGTAGAGCACGCCGCGCTCGTCGAGAAACTTGTTCGTGACGATGCCGTGATGCTCCGGCCAGCAGCCCGTCGAGATCGTGAAGCCGCTGATCAGCGAGATCGTCGGGAAGGGCGGCACGAAGGCGTGCGTGAACGCGCCCTCGCGGCGCATGCGTTCGAAGGCCGGCACGGGCGCGAGCGCGAGCAGCGCGGGCGCGACGCCGTCGAAGAGCAGCACCACCACCGTGCGTTCCTGCGGCGTGGCGGCGAAGGCGGGTGCCGAGAGCAGGGCGAGGGCAGCGACCAGGACGGAAAAGCGGCGCATGCGGCCCGGCAGGATAACGGGCGCGCCGGGCTGCGCCCTCGATCGGGAAATCAACCGGGGGAGCCGCCCGGCGGCAACTCCGACAGGCAGAAGCGCGCGGCGTGCAGCCAACAGCTGGGGCTCGTGCTGTGATCGGCGCTGCGCAGGCTGCGCACGCGCTCTTGCCCGCCGCGCGTGTACGCCGCACGCAACAGCCGCTCGCCTTCGGCGCTGCGCGCGCCTGCGCAGTCGAAGATCCCCACCGTCGAAACGAAGCGCGCGGCAACCCCAGCCGGCTGCCTCGTCACGAGCAACATGTGCCCGCCGCCGAAGCCCTGGCCTGGGACCGCCACCGTAAGCGGCAGCAGCAGGCGTCCACCGAGCGCGAGCGCGTCCAGCCAGGCGGGCAGCGGCTCCGTCGCACCTGCGTTCACGAAGATCGCGTCGAAGGCGCCGCCGAGGGGCGCGCAGCCGTCGCCCGTCACCACCGTGGCGCTGGGCGTACGCGCGAGGTTGCGCCGCGCCCGCTCCGCGAGCCCGGGGTCGAGCTCGATGCCCACGACGCTGCCGCCCGGCACCGCCGCGGCTGCGATCGCCGTGTAGTAGCCGACGCCGCAGCCGATGTGCAGCATGCGCTCGCCCGGTGCGAGCCCGAGGTCGTCGAGCCAGCGCAGCAGGCCCACCGGCTCGCCGTTGTTCAGGTTCCGGCCCGCATCGAGCGCGACCAGCACGTTCTGGTAGAGATGGCGTGGGTCGGCGTCGGGCGTCCACTCGTAGCCGAGGCCCAGCTCGACCGGGCGGAGGATCTGCCACGGCCCCGGCCCCAGGAAGTCCTCACGCCGCACCCGGGCGAGCGCCTCCACCAGCCGCGCCGAACGCACCCCGGCCAGCGCGCGGATCTTCTCCGCGAACGCGCGGCGCGCCGGGTCGATGGGTTCGCTATAGGGCATCGATGACGAGCCCCGGACGCAGGGCCGCCAGCGCCTTCAGCAACACCGAGCGGTGACACTCCTTCACGTCGGCCTCATAGCAGAGGAGCGCGGCGTGCTCGCTGCGCGCCGCTGCTAGAATCTCGTCGAGTACAAAGGGTGTACGTGCGAGATGCACGCGGTAGCGCGCCAGGATCTCCTCGCTCGCGGCCCCGCTCTTGCGGTTCTCGCGCGGATTGCCGGCGCTCCGCAGGTGGACGTAGCGCAGGCCCTCCTGGGTGAGGCGCTCCGCCAGCTTCTTCTGCGCGAACTCGGGACGTCGGCTCCAGGGCAGCTCGCGCACGTCGATCACGGCCCTGATCGAGGCCGAGCGCAGGCGCTCGATCAGCGCGTCGATCGTCCGCCCCTGGTAGCCGATGCCGGCGATCCGCACGCCGGCGAGCGTAGCGGGGCGATTCTAGAGCGCGGGCTCGGCCGGGCGCTCGGAGCGCCAGTAGAGCCAGATCGACCCCGCCGCGGCCGCGCACAACAGGTGCCAGGCGGCGTGGCCCTGGAGCAGCGAGTGCGGGTCGCAGAGCGCCCCGTCGGGCCGGCGCGACGGAAGCCAGAGCGCAAAGGCCGCGAGGAAACACAGCAGCGCGAGCACGAGCCAACGCCGCTCCTGGCGCAGAGCGAGGCGTCGGCGCCAGACCGCGCCCTCGCCGAGCACGAATCCGGCGGTCAGCAGCCCGAAGACCACGTCGCTCGACACGCTCGTCCCGAGCTTGCTCCACCCCGCCGCTGCGAAGAGCACCGCATAGAGCGCCAGAAAGGCGATCAGCGAGAGCGACGCTGCGCGTAGCGCCGCATAGCCAATCGCGAAAGTCACCCACAGGTACATCGAGAGCACATCCAGCGTGCCGCCCCAGCCGGTGAGCGACGCGTGCAGGAACATGCTGCCCGGCCCGAGCAGCGCGACGGCCAGGCTCGCGAGCGTCGGGAGCAGCGTGCCGGTCGTGAGCGGGTTGCTGGTAGCCGTCGTGCGCCCCGCGCGCAGCCGCCCGCGCGCGGTGGCGATGGCGAGGCCGACTGCGACGAAGCCGAGGTTCGAGAAGGTGTTCGCCGGCTGGCGCACGAGCCCCGGGCGCGGCGCCTCGCAGAAGCAGCCGAAGGTCTCGAGGCAGCGGTTCGGCGCGCCCGGCCAGCCCGCCAGTGCGAAGGCCGCTAGCACCCCCAGCGATGCGACGACGGCAGCGGCGGTGATCCACAGCTCGGGGTAGGCGGAGCGCCGCATGGCGCCGGCACCGTAGCTCGACGTCCGATTCCGTCGCAGAGCGTCGCGCCGCACGACGAGGCCCGCGAATCCGCAGGGCACGTTCGAGCTCGAGGGCTAGTAGCCTGGAGAGTCGCTGAGCTCGCCCCTCGGTCCCCGGCTTGACAGCATGCCGGATTCGACATACTCTGCGCTTCGGCTCGTAGGGGACAAGCCGCTGGCCTGGCTGCGCGGCGAGGTGAAGACACCGCCGTTCTCTCGGGCGGCCCGAATCGAGGTGGGATTCCTGTTGAGACGAGTGCAGCAGGGCGAGAATCTCGGGCTGCCGCGCTCGCGCCCGATGCCCTCGATCGGCGCCCGGTGCCACGAGCTGCGCGTGCGAGAGGCCGAGCACAACTGGCGCCTCGTCTATCGCGCAGACTCCGATGCAATCGTCATCGTGCACGTGTTCGACAAGAAGACACAGCAGTCGCCCCGCGACGTGCTCGCAAGCTGTCGGCGGCGACTGCGCGCCTACGACGACACCGCGCATGAAGGAGAGAACGAATGAAGGCTGCGAAGAAGAAACGGCTCGTGGCACGCGGCTGGGCGGTCGGCGGTGTCGAGGAGTTCCTCGCCCTGGGCGAAGACGAGGCCTCCTTCATCGCGCTGAAGCTCGCGCTCTCGAACCACCTGCGGAAGCAGCGCGCCAAGCAGGGGCTGACGCAGACTGAGCTCGCCCGGCGGCTCGAGTCGAGTCAGTCGCGCGTCGCCAAGATGGAGGCGGGCGATGCCTCCGTGAGCCTCGATCTGCTGGTGCGCTCGCTGCTGGCCGTGGGCACGACGCGGCGAGAGCTCGCAAGGATCATCGGGGCTTCTGGCCGGACGCGTGCCGCCTGATCCGTCTACCGCCGCCTCAGCACGACCATCGCGCGGCCCACGACGGGCCCGGCGCTGACGCCCTCGACGCAGAACTCGCTGACTCCGGTCGCGCGGCTCGACTCCGGGTGCCACGACTCGATCGCGAAGGCGGGGCGGGCGCCGACCCGCTCGGCGAACGCGCTCGCGGTGTAGCCGCGCAGGTGCACTTCGGCTCCCCACGCGAGGCACCGCTGCGCCCCGGCGTCGCTCACGTACACGGCGTCGTTCTCGCCGCGCACCGTCACCGCGCAGCGCGTCATCTCCCAGCCCTCGTCCGTCGTCGTGACGGGCGCGCCCGAGCGCGCCTGGAAGGCGAGGTCGAGCACGTACACGCCGCCCGGTCGCAGCGCCGCCGCCATGCAGCGCAGGTGCGCATCGGCTTCAGCGTCGCTGTGCAGCAGGCGGAACGAGCTGAGCGGGTTGCAGGCCGCAGCAAAGGGATCGGGGGCCGAGAAGGCCGTCATGTCGGCGCAGAGCGTCGCGAGCGGAGTCGCCTCGGCAGCGGCCTGCTCGCGAGCGAACGCCAACATGGCCGGGCTGCGGTCGAGCCCGGTGACCCGATGGCCGCGCCGCGAGAGCAGCCTCGCGACCCGCGCTGGGCCACAGGCCACTTCGAGTATCCGCTCGCCGGTCGCGACGCCACAGCGCGCGAACGTGCGGTCGTAGAACTCGGCTTCCTTGCTGCGATCGAAGCCGAAGAGAATGTCGTAATACAGGGGATGGTCGTAGATCGTCTCCGAAGCCATGCGTCGTCTCCCGAAGCGGGCTCGAACCGAGGGCTCGAGCCGCGGCAGTGCGAGTGGAGGCGGGCCCGGGGCGAGCGATCGTTCGCGAGGGCGCCGCCCGATGGATTCGCGCGTGCTCGGCTCAACGGGAGATCATGACGCGGCCAGGATCCGCCGCCGGCCTCCGGGAGTCAACCCCACTCGATCGAGCAGGACCCTTCAGCGTCGCAGGTGCGGCGACGCCTCGATGCTGAAGTGGCGCCACTCGGAGAGCAAGGCTTCGAGCGGACGGACGGGGCCGGTCGCGAGCACGATGGGCAGGTCGGGGCGGTAGCCGGTGCAGTACACGCAGTGGAAGACGCCGAGCTCGCGCGTCTCGGCGAAGTAGCGAGCGAGCACGTCGGACGGGATCGCGACGGAGAGCACGACGTCGCGGCCCGCCGCCTCTTCGCGCCAGAACCAGTAGGCGTTGTGCGGCGCGACGACGGGTGGAAACTCGCGATCCCTCCCGTAGTACTCGAGCACGGATGCAAACACCCAATGAGGCGCCAGCATCACGGCGCGCTCGCGCTCTCCGGGCGGAAGCGCTTCCCAGACCTCCGCGACCTGGTCCGCGAAGCGCTCCCAGTCGAGGCGACCCGCCAAGAAGAGCGGGATCGCCTGCCCGACGTCCGAAGTCTCGATCTCGGGCTTCTCGCCGAGCGCTTCGTAGTACTCCCCCACCGCGCGCGGAGACAGGATGGGGAGAGCGGCGGGCAGCACCACGGCGCCGAAGGCCAGCAGCGCCCCGACCAGGGCGATGCGCAGGCCGGTGTAGCCACGACCCTGCCACTGGTCCCAGAAGGTGGCTCCGGCAGCCAGCACGACGGGGTAGATGCCGGCGATGCGGTCTGCGCGCCGATGGCCCGAGAGGAGGATCACGGCGAAGAGCGTCGCGAAGGCGATTCCGAGCGGACGGTACGGGCGGACCCTGTGCGATAGGAGAAGGAAGACGACTCCCGGCAGCCAGACCAGCAGGTTGGCTGGATTCGCTCCCAGGATCTGGATCTCGAGCGCCTCGAGCAGGGTTGCCGGGAGGTCGACGGCGGGGCGGCTGCGATAGAACGCGAGGGACGGCCAGTCGTGCTGCGCGTTCCACAAGAGATTTGGCGCTGCCAGCAGGAGCGCCAAGGCTCCGCCGATCCAAAGCCAGCGGCTCCGGAGCTGAGCGCGGAGCGGCGTCGCGAGGACCCCCACAGCGATGCCCGCTCCGAGCAAGGCGAAGGTGTGCTTGTCGAGCAGTCCGATCCCGGCGATGGCAAAGATACCGAGCCAGAGCCGCTCGTTGCCGGTGCGCATCAGCTCCACCAACAGGAAGGTGGTCGCGGTCCAGAGCAGGATCTCCAGCGCGTTCACGGAGTAGAAGCTGAACATCACGAGGGAGAAGGGCATCACCGCGACCGCGAGGCCGGCCAGCGTCTGGCCGAAGCTTCCCGCGCCGAGGCGCTGCGCCATCCGCCCCGCGAGCAGCACCGTCCCGGCGAAGCAGAGAGCCGGCAGCAGGCGGAAGGCGAGGCGCCCGTCGCCGAGCAGGGCCGTGCAAGCGGCCAGCAGCCAGGGCGCCAGCGGAGGGTGGTCCACGTAGCCCAGGCCGAGCCGCTGCGCGCCCGCCCAGTAGTAGAGCTCGTCGTGGAAGAGCCCGTACGGAGGCGTCCACGCCGTCGCCAGTTCGAGTGCGAACGCCGCGAGCGCCACGCCGAGCAGTAGCGAGGGTGAATGGCCTGCGAGGGTCAGGCGACGGCGCACGCTTCTGCGCCTCAGGGCGCGCCGAGGTAGTCCATCTTGCCGAGCTCGACGCCGGCCTGGCGCAGCAGCGCGTAGGTCATCGTCGAGTGGAAGAAGAAGTTCGGCAGCGAGAAGCCCTGGAGGAACGTCAGGCCGGTGAAGGTCATGGTCCGGCCGGGGCCCATCGGCAGCACGATCTCACGCGCCTCCGAGCCGTCGATCTTCGCCGCCGGGATCGAGTTCGCGTAATCGATCGTCTTCCGGATGCGAGCGCGCAGCTCGTCGAGCGTCTTCTCCTCGTCCACCCATTTCGGCGGCTCGACGCCGGCGAGCCGCGCCACGCAATTCTTGGTGGTGTCGCTGGCGATCTGGATCTGCCGCGCGAAGGCCAGCATGTCCGGCGCGAGCCGGAGGCCGAGGTAGTTGCTCGGGTCGAACTTGCGGGCCTTCGCATACGCCTCGGCCTTGTCGAGCCAGGCCAGCATGTTGTTCAGCATGCGGACGAAGACGGGGACGCTCGCGGAATGCATCGAGAGGGACATCGGGGGTCTCCGGGTTGGGCGCTGGGGCGGGAGCTTACCGCGTCGATCGCTCGTGACCGTCTTGCGCTTGCGGCCCTCCGTCCCGCTCAACTCGACCTGGCCTCGATCCGATGAGAGCGGTCGGAGCAACCGCGTGCCCGACGAACGACTCATCTTCCGGGGCTCTCCCTCGCAGTGGCAGAACTTCGGCGTCTTCCTGGCGGCCCTCCTCTTCGGAGCGTTGGTCTTCCCCCTGTTCTACGCCGCCTGGCGCTGGCTCGAGACGCGCTGCACCCGCTACGAGGTCACCAGCGAGCGCATCTCGCACGAGTACGGCGTCCTCTCGAAGCGGGTCGAGGAGATCGAGCTGTACCGCGTCAAGGACACCGGCTTCGACCAACCCTTCTGGCTGCGGTTGGTCGGCCTCGGCCACGTCGTGCTGCGCTCCTCGGACCGCTCGAACCCCCTGTTCGTGCTGCGCGCCCTGCGCGACGGCCGTGCTCTACGCGAAAACCTGCGCGGCGCGATCGAGAAGGTCCGAGAGAAGAAGGGCGTCCGAGAGCTCGACGTCTGAGCCGCTGCTCATCCGGACCTCGTTCAGCTGCCCCGCGCTTCCGCCATCAGCTCCCCGAGCCTGCGCTGCTGCTTCCCCGCCGCGTCGAAGTTCGAAGGTGCGAGCCAGCCCTCGAGCGCCCGTTTCACCGCCGGCCACTCGCCGTCGATGATCGAGAGCCAGCTCGTGTCGCGGTTGCGGCCCTTGCTCACCACCGCCTGCCGGAAGGTGCCCTCGAAGCGGAAGCCGAGCCGCCTGGCCGCCGCGACCGACGGCGCATTCAAGCTGTCGCACTTCCACTCGTAGCGCCGATAGCCGAGCTCATCGAAGGCGCGGCGCAGCATCAGGTACATCGCCTCCGTCGCCGCGGGCGTGCGCTGGAGCGCAGGCGAGAAGGCGAGGTGCCCGACCTCGATCACGCCCATCGCCGGCTCGATGCGCAGGTACGACCCCGTGCCGACGGGCCGCCCCGAGGCTGCCTCGACGATCGCGAAGAACTGCGGGTCCTCCTGCGCCGCCGCCTGCTCGACCCAGCGCGTGTACTCCGCCGCGGAGTCGAAGGGCCCGTAGGGGAGGTAGGTCCAGTTGCGGCCTTCGCGGTCGAGCGCGTGGGCGGCGAAGAGGGCGGAGGCGTGCTGCGCGGCGTCGAGAGGCTCGAGGCGGCAGAGCCGGCCTTGCATCGGCGTGCGCGGAGGGCGAGGGCGCGGCGTCCAGCCCGGGAGGGGGGCGCCGATGGGCTGGGAGAGGTGGTTGGTGGCAGGAGCGTCGGTCACGCCGCGATGCTAGGCGGAGCGGATCCCCACCACCAATCGATCGTACACTTTCGAACGCTAGCGGCCGTTAGCGGACAGAAGAGGGATGCTGCGACTCCGGAGCGCACGTAGTAGCGTGGGCTGCATGGGAAAGCACTACTTCGCATGGCCCGTGCTGCTGCTGGCGAGCGCTGTGCACGCGACCAGTGCGCCCGAGCCCCCGCCCGAGGCCGTGATCGCGACGCTGCCCTTCGCGCCGAGCCAGGAAATCAACCGCGTGATGGTCGATCTCGCGCCCGAGGGTTCTCGGCCCTTCGTGATGATGCTCGATACCGGGGCGTCTGATTCGGTGATCACGCCCGGGATGGCGCGCGAGCTGGGAGTGCGGGTGCGCCGCACCAAGGACACACCCTACCGCCGCTCCACCCGGCTCGGCCGCGATCTCCAGTTCTGGGTCGACACACGACGCAGCGACACCGGCTCGCGCACGGGCTGGGAGTACGGCCTGCTCGGCGCCGGATTTCTCGACGACTACGTGCTCGAGATCGACTTCCCGGGCAAAACGGTGCGCTTCCTCGATCCGAAGCGTTACCAGGTGCCGGAGCAGGTCGACGCGCCGGAAGAGCGCGTCGCAGAGCTGAAGCTGACTTCGTCGCGCCCTCTCGTGCAGATTCAGGTGAACGGCAAGCCACTCGAGGTGCTGCTCGATACCGGCGATCCGGGAACCGGAACGCTCTCCGGAAAGGCGACGCGCGACGTCGGCATCGAGGCGAAGGCGCTGCCTTACTTCGGGGAATCCGGAACGGTGGTGGGTCCGATGCAGACCCACCTGCTCGAGGAGAGCAGCTTCGGCTTCGCGGGCTTCTCGCTCGGTGAGGTCGCGCTGCTGGTAGCGCCGAAGGGCTGGTACAACCAGGGGGCCCCCAATGACTCGACGGTCGGCTACGACGTGCTCTCCTCCTTCGTGATCCGGATCGACTATGCGCGAAAGCGGCTCTGGCTGAAGCGCGTCGAGTCCGGCCCGATCCGCTTCAACGGCGCCGACTATGCCCTCGCCAAGCAGACCGGCGCGTTCATGACGACGGTGCCCGGCGGCCATGCGGTCTGGGCCGTCACGCCCGGCAGCCCGGCCGCGAAGCTCGGCGTGCGCGTCGGCGACATGATCGTGTCGAGCGAGAGCGTCGAAGACCGCGCCCTGCCGCCCGACGAAGTGCTGCGCCGCATCCTCGAGGGCAAGGAGCTGCTGGTGGCCCGCAAGCAGGGCGAAGTGTGGGTGGACACGATGCTGCCCGAGGAGCCGCTCTCGGACTGAGGACGCCCGCAGGCCGCGTTCAGGTTCGAGAGCGCAGGTAGTCTGCGACGGCCTGGATCGCGGCCGCGCCCTCGGGAAGCAGTGCGGCTTGGAGGTGTACGTCGTGGAACGCCTCCGGCAGCACCTCGAGCGAGACGTCGACCCCGGTCTTGCGTGCGCGCTCGGCGAAGCGCAGCACCTGGTCATAGAGCAGCTCGACGCTGCCCACCTGCACGAGCAGCGGCGGTAGGCCGGCGAGATCCGCGTTCGCGACCGTGAAGCGTGGATCGTTCGCAGCGCCCGGCCCGAGCGTGGCCTCTGCCCAGCCCGCGAGCAGCTCGCGGTCGCCGAAGTCGAAGGCCGCGTGCGCCTCCATGCTGCCGCCGCTCGCGAAGGGCTCCGTCCACGGGCAGATCAAGGCGGCCGCGGCGACTCGCGGGCCGCCCGCGTCGCGCAGTGCGCAGAGCGTCGAGACCACGAGCGCGCCGCCTGCCGAATCGCCCGCGACGGCGACGCGGCGCGGATCGACACCCGTCGCAAGCACGGCGCGCGTGGCGGCGAGGCAGTCCGCCTGCGCGGCGGGGAAGGGGTGCTCGGGCGCGAGCCGGTAGCCGACGCCGAGCACGCGCGCGTCGGCGCCGAGCGCGAGGCGCGCGAGCAGGTCGCGGTGGCCTGCCACCGAGCCGATCACGAAGCCGCCGCCGTGGAAGTAGACGATCGTGCGTTCGCGCGGACGGCCGCGCGGCGTGTGCCAGACGCAGGGGACGCCGCCCAGCAGGGCGGGCTCCACCTCGACCTCGCGTTCGAAGGGTACGCCCATCGTCAGCGACGCCTGCGCCGCGCGCAGCCAGGGGATGCCGCGGCGCTTCGAGCGCATCAGCAAGGCGCGCATCACGGACTGCGCCAGCTCGGTGCGCACGGGCCAGCCCGGCCGCAGTGGCCCGCGCGCGGCACGCCGCAGCAGCGTGCGCGCGACCCGGCCGACGGCGACCCCGGCGACCTCGGCGAGCAGCAGCGGCTTCACGCGCACGAAGGTAGCCGCGCGGTAAGATGCGGCGCTCGCGACAAGGAGGAGCTTCGTGCCCCGTTGGCTTCGCATCGCGCTCGGCAGCGTCCTCGGGCTCGCGCTCGTGCTGGCCGGGCTCTGGCGCTGGCTCGACGCCAGCGAGCCCGTGCCCGAGCAGACGAGCTACCGCATCGGCGTCGACGCGCTCCAGCGCCTCGCGGCCTCGCTGCCCGGCCCGAAGCCGCGCGCCATCCGCAGCGTGCGGGTGGCCGAGGCCTCGCTGCCGCGCGGAGTGATCTTCGCCGGTGAGCCCTTCACGCCGCAGCCGAACGTGCACCAGGTCTTCCAGCTGGTCTGGGACGACCGCTTCGCGCTGATCGACACCGCCTTTCCGCCCTCGCGGTTCGAGCAGGTGGGCGCGTTCGCCGACGGCTCGGGGCGCTACTACGGCGAGGCCTGGGAACAGGTGAGCGCTGCACTCGCCGCGGCGGACTTCATCGTGGTGACCCACGAGCACTTCGACCATCTCGCGGGCGCAGCTGTGCTTCCCTCGGAGCGCGCGAGCCACCTGCGCCTGAACGCACGACAGCTGGCGAACACACGTGCGCTCGACGACAGCGAGATCCCCGACGCGCTGCAGAGCGCGTTCACCGCGTTGCCGGAGGCCGAAGCGCAGGCGCTCGCGCCGGGCGTGGTGCTGCTCGCAGCGCCCGGCCACACGCCGGGCAGCCAGCTCGTCTACGTCGAACGCTCCGACGGCCGTGCGGCGCTCTTCCTCGGCGACGTGGCCTGGAACGCCGAGCAGATCCGCCAGCTCCACTATCGGCCGCGTCACGTGACGTACTTCCTGGGCGAGAATCGTGCGCAGGTGCTGGACCAGTTCCGCGCGCTGCACGAGCTCGGCAAGAGTCACCCGGAGATCGCGCAGGTCGTCTCGCACGACCCCGAGCAGCGCGCCGCGCTGCTCGCGGACGGCCTGCTCGTCGATGGCCTCGAGCCCGCGCCTTGAGCACACCGCCGGGCATCGACGCTGCCGCGGTGTCGAAGTTCTTCGCCGAGCACGTCGCGGGCGGGGACGTACCGCTTCGCTTCTCGTTTCTCTCCGGCGGGCGTTCGAACCTCACCTATCGCGTGGAAGGTGGGGAACACACGTGGGTGTTACGGCGGCCGCCGCTCGGCCATGTGCTGCCAACCGCGCACGACATGGCGCGCGAGCACCGCGTGCTGACGGCCCTCCGCGACACTGGCCTCCCGGTGCCGCGCACACGCGCGCTCTGCAGCGACGAGAGCGTCACCGGCGCGCCCTTCTACGTGATGGACTATGCGAAGGGCATCGTGATCGAGGAGGAGCTGCCCGCCGGCTACGCCAGCACGCCCGCCGAGCGGCGCCGCATCGGCACGGCGCTGATGCAGACGCTGGCCGCGCTCCACGCCGTCGACTGGCGCGCCGTCGGCCTCGCAGGCTTCGGCCGGCCCGAGGGTTACCTCGCGCGCCAGGTGAAGCGCTGGTCCGAGCAGTGGGAGCGCTCGAAGGCGAGTGACGTGCCGCTGATCCGTGAGCTGATCCGCCGCCTCGAAGCCGCGCTTCCGCACAGCCCGGCCGCGACGCTCGTGCACGGCGACTGGCGGCTCGGCAACCTCGCGCTCGATCCCGCGGATCCGGGGCGCGTCGTCGCCATCTTCGACTGGGAGATGGCGACGCTCGGCGATCCGCTCGCCGACGTCGGCTACACGCTCGTCTACTGGGGCGAGCCCGAAGACGCGCCGGGCTCGCGTGGGCCCGGCCGCTATGCCTCCGTCACCACTGCGCCGGGCTTCTCGAGCCGCGCCGAGCTGGTGGCCGAGTACTCGCGTGCGAGCGGGCGCGACGCCACCAGCATCGATTTCTACGAGGTGCTCGCGCTCTACAAGCTCGCCGTGATCAGCGAGGGCGCCTATGCGCGCTGGCGCGCGGGGCAGACGGCGGGCGAAGGCTTCGAGAACGTCGAGCGCGTGAGCGTGCCGCTCTGCGAGGCAGCGCTCGCGATCGCCGAGCGCTCGAGCCTGCCGGGCCTGAGCGGGCGCTAGCCCGCGGTCAGGAGCGGGCGCTAGCCCGCGGTCAGGAGCGGGCGCTGAGCCCGCACCCGGGCGTGGCCGCTGACTCAAGCGGTCCCCGCGCCAGGCCGAAGCCAAGGCGGGGGGGCGCGTGCAGACCGCCAGCGATCACCGCTACCGAAAGCGCCTGCCGTGCAGGCTGGAGGTGCCGAACGGCGCCTACTCGGGCATGGTGCTGAACCTCTCGCGCGGCGGGCTGTTCGTGCAGACCAGCGCGGCCGCGAGCCCGGGCGAAGCCGTGCATCTCGATCTCACCCTGGCGGACGCCTTTGCCATCGGCCTCGACGCGCGCGTGGTCTGGCGGCGCGTGGTGGCGCCGCACCTGCGCTCGGTCAGCGCGGGCGGCATGGGCGTACACATCCAGTACGCAAACGACACCTACTTCGGCTTCGTGGCGCGGCTCGCGGAAGGCACCCCGACCGACGCGCCCACACCGGCGCCCCGCGCGGCGGGGCCCTCTTTCCGCGTGCGGCTCCGCCTCGCGGGCGGCTCGCGCACGCGGGTTCTCACCGTCACGGGCGCGGACGAAGCCGACGCGCGCACGCGCGCGTGCCAGCAGGCCGGCCCTCAGTGGGCCGTGCTCGACCTCGAGAGGATCGAGCGCGTGGCCTGAAGCGCGTCGGCGCTGTAGAGCGCGAGCGCGCTCCAGATCAACGCGAAAGCGACTGCATGCGCCCGCGCAAAGGGCTCGCCGTACAGGAACACCGCCAGCAGCAGCGCCAAGGTCGGCGCCAGGTACTGGAACAGGCCCAGCGTCGAGAGCCGCAGGCGCCGCGCCGCGCTCGCGAACCAGAGCAGCGGCAGTGCCGTCACGGGGCCCGCCAGCGCGAGCAGCGTCTGCGCGAGAGGCCCGGCCGTCAGCAAGGCGCCCCCGGGTGGCTCTGTCGCGAGGCCGAGGTAGGCGAGGGCCACGGGCGCCAGCACGCCCATCTCGATCGCGAGCGCGGCGATCGGCCGCACCCGGGTGAGCTTGTGCATCAGCCCGTAGAGCCCGAAGGAGACCGCCAGCGTGAGTGCGATCCACGGCAGCTGGCCGTGGCTCACCAGCATCACGAGCACGCCGAGCCCGGCGAGCGCCACCGCGATGAATTGCGCGCGGCGCAGACGCTCGCGCAGGAAGAGCGTCCCGAGCAGAACGTTCACGATCGGGTTCAGGTAGTAGCCGAGTGAAGTCTCGACGATACGCCCCGCGCCCACCGCCCAGATGAAGACGCTCCAGTTGACCGCGATCAGTACGCCGCTCACCAGCAGCGAGAGCCGCTCGCGCCGAGAGCGCAGCGCCGCGGAGAGCTCGGGCAGCTGTCGCAGGGCGGTGAGCAGCACGGCCGTGAACAGCACCGTGCCGACCACGCGGTGCGCGAGCACCTCGGCGAGGGGCACGCCGGCGAGCGCCTTCCAGTACACCGGGAGCACACCCCACGTGCCATAGGCGAGGGCAGCATAGAGGGCTCCGGCGAGGGGCATGCGGCGTGGGTACTCTGGGGCGCATGATTCTGCAGCAAGGGCTCGTGAAGCGCCAAGGCGACTCAATCGCGCCGGCAGACGAGCGCTTCGATCTGCGCGTGTCGTGGCCGCTGCTGTTGGTGCACGCGAGCGTCCTCTCCGTCTTCTTCTCGGGCTGGAGCCCGCTCGGGCTCGCCGTGGCGGGCGGACTCGTCGTGCTGCGCGCCTTCGGGCTGACGGCGGGCTACCACCGCTACTTCGCGCATCGCTCGTTTCGCACGAGCCGCGCCTTCCAGTTTGCGCTCGCCTGGCTCGGCGCGAGCGCCGCGCAGCTCGGCCCGCTCTGGTGGGCGTCTCATCACCGTCTGCACCACCTCCACTCCGACACCGAGCGCGACGTGCACTCGCCGCGCCGGGGCCTATGGTGGGCGCACATGGGCTGGCTGCTGTGCCGGCGCTACAGCCTGGCCGATCTCGCCGCGATCCAGGACTTTGCTCGCTTCCCCGAGCTGCGCTTCCTCGACCGCTGCCCGTGGCTGCCCCCGCTCACGCTGGCCCTCGCGCTCTATGCGCTCGGCGGATTCCCGTTCTTTGCCTGGGGCTTCTGCGTGAGCACGGTGGTGCTCTATCACGTGACCTTCGCCGTGAACTCGCTGGGCCACCGCTTCGGTGGGCAGCGCTACGAGAGTGGCGACGAGAGCCGCAACAACCTCTGGATCGCCCTCGCGACGCTCGGCGACGGCTGGCACAACAACCACCACCGCTTCCCGGCCTCCGCGCGGCACGGTCTTCGGGGCCGCGAGCTCGACCTCACCTGGCTCGGGCTGCGCGGCCTGGCCGTGCTCGGTCTCGTCTGGGATCTCAGGCCGCCGCCTGCCGTCGCCCTCGCCGCACCGCCACGATGAGCGCCACGGCGCAAAGTCCAGTGAAGGCGTCCCCAACCCGCGCATAGAGAGACAGCTCGCTGTGGGGCGCCACGCGGCCGACCACGGTCGCCTGCGTCATCGGTTCGCTCCGCGTGAGCACGCGGCCCCACGGATCCACGATCGCCGAGGGGCCCGAGCTCGAGGCGCGCACCAGATAGCGACGCTGCTCGACCGCTCGCAGCGAGACCAGGTCGAACATCAGCGCGGCCCAGTCGGGGTCGTCGATCCAGGTGTCGTTCGAGGGCACGAAGAGGATCTCGGCGCCCTCGCGCACGCGCGCGCGCGCGGCTTCGGGGAGCATGGCCTCGTTGCAGATCAGCACGCCTGCGCGGCCGGCCCGGGTCGGCAGCGGGGGGTTCGTGCGGCCCGGCTCGAAGACGCGCACGCGCTCGAAGCGGCGCCTCAGGAAGTCGAGCCCGCGCAGCGGGAAGAACTCCGCAAAGGGCACGAGGTATTGCTTGTCGTAGCGTCCGGCGAGCCGGCCGTCCGGCAGGATCAGGAAGACGCTGTTCGAGTAAACCCCGTCGTCGTCAGCTGGCGCGACGCGTCGCGGCCCGCCCACGATGAGCTCGACGTCTCCGGCCGCGAGCAGCCGCGCGATCGCGCGCTGGTAGAGCGGCTCCTCTTCGAGAAAGAAACTGAGCGCGCTCTCGGGCCAGAGCACGAGCGCCGGCCGCTCGGCGAGCGCGCGCGCGGTAAGCCCGAGGTAGACGTCGAGGTTGCGGCCATAGTAGTCGGAGCGCCAGACCGATCCGATTGCCATGTTGCCCTGCACCACCGCGACCCGCACGGTCGGCGCCGCTTCCGCATCCGCGGAGCGGAGGGACCAGGCGCCGAAGACAAGGCTCGTGACGACGAGTAGAGCCGGCGCCGCGAGCGCGCCGAGCCGCGAGCGGAGCGGAGCGCCTTCGCGCGGGAGCAGCTCGGCCCACGCCGCGTTCACGGACGCGATCAGGAACGAGATGCCGTAGACGCCCGTCACGGACGCGATCTGCACCAGCTCGTTCCACCCGACCTGCGAGTAGGCGATCAGCGCCCACGGGTTCCCGACGAAGAAGCCGCTGCCGGTGAGCAGCCGGCCACGCAGCAGCTCGAAGACCGCCCAGGCCGCGCCGACCAGGAGTGGGCGTGCGATGGCCCCGCTTCGCACGAGGCCGCGACACACCCACGCGAAACCCATGTAGTAGAGCGAGCCCGTCACGCTCCACACGAACACCGCGAACGCGTAGCTCGTGAGCTGGGGCTGCAGGAAGTACGTCTCGACGGCGGCCGGCAGTGCATCGGCCACGAAGCTCGATGCGAATACCGCCCAGAACCAGGCGAGGAAGAGCCCCGCGCCGAGCCCGACCGAGCGCAGCGCCCAGAAGAAGGGCGCGAGCGCGATCCATGCGCAGAGCCGAATCGAATAGGGAGGGAAGGCGAGAGCATGGATGCCGCCGGAGAGCGCAGTGGCTGCGAGTGCGATCAGAAGGCGCTTCACCCCGCGCTGGGCTCCTGCGAAAGCCCCATCTCGGCGCGCAGGCGCTGTGCCTCGGCGCCGTAGCTCGCGGCGTCGCGCTCCGCGAGCGTGCTGCCGTTGGCTTCGAGGAAGCGCGCGAGGTCGAGGCAGATGCGCGCCTGCTCGGGGCGCGCGCCGAGCGCGGAGGCCACGCGGAGAGCCTGCTCGAAGCCGTGCAGCGCGCGTGTGCGTTGCCCGACCAGCGCGGCGAGCTGCGCGTCGAGCCGCAGCACCTCGGCCCGGCGCGGTGCGACCTTCCTCGCGAGCGCGAGCGCACGCGCCCGGCTCCGCTTCGCCCTGCGCGCTGCCTCGCGGCGTGCTGGTGCGTCGCTCGCGGCGGTGAGGCGCGCCACGTCGAGCTCGAAGCGAGCCACTGCGGGGAAGCTCTCGTGGAATGGCATGAGGCGCCCGGCCTTGGCGTGCAAGGGGCGCGCCTTCGCGAGCTCGGCGCCGGCCTCGTCGAGCCGGCCCCGACGGCACAGGATGCGGGCGCGCGTCGCGAAGCCCACGAGCAGCAGGCCCGACTCGCGCACTGCGTCCTGGTACGAGCCGATCTGCGCCTCTGCCTCGGCGAGCTGGCCGCGCTCGATCGCGAGCAAGGCGCTGGCGGAGAGTGCCGTGACGCGCGCCAGCTGGTTCGCGTAGCGCTCGGCGATCTCGCGCAGCCCCGCGATGCGACGCTCGGCCCGCGCGAAGTCGCCGCGCGCGAGGCTCCACTCGTAGTCCATGTCGAGCGAGGTGACGACCTCCCAGAGCTGGCCGAGCCGCAGCCCCTCGTCGATCAGCGCTTCGTCGATCGCATGCTCGGGCGACCAGTCACCGACCAGGAAGTGGTGGATGAAGTGCATGAAGGCGTGGTAGAGCCGCATCTCCCCCACGTGCCCCGCAGCCACGCGCGCGTCCGCGAGCGCGAGGACGCGGTGGCCCAGCCTGGGCGAGATGCCCGCATAGGTAAAGATGCCGTCTGCGCCGGCCATGATGGCGCCCGAGTTCGGCACGCTCGCCGGGTCGAGACGCAGCAGCATGCGCAGGGTGGACATGGTGTGGAACACGAAGGCGGGGTCCAGCGTCTCGGCCAGGCCCCGCAGCGTGCGGATCGCGATGATCTCGCGCTCGCGCTCGCTGGCGGGATGGAGGCCCTCGAGCGGGGGTGGCCAGTAGAGCCGCGGAATGACCAGCAGCAGCTCGACCCCGAAGCGGAGCCAGAGCCGTACGCCGTCGTCGCCGGTGTGGTCGCCGAGCGCGACGAGTGCGCGGTCGAAGCGCTCGACTGCATTGGCGAGCTGGCCGCGATTGAAGAAGGAGATGCCGACGTGCTTCTCGAGGCGCGCGCGCTTGGCTGGATCGCCGCCGTCGCCATGCAGCCGCACATAGATGTCCGCGGCCTGCTGGAAGAAGTAGAGCGCCTCGTTGGACGCCGCCGAGCGCGCGGCCTCGCTGCCGGCGCGGAACAGATATTCCTCGGCCCGTGCGATGTCGCCGGCACGGCCATAGTGGTATGCGAGCATGGCCTGGAGCCCCGGCACGTTCTGCGTCATCAGCCGCTCGAGCGCCTCGCCGGTGCTCCGGTGCAGCTCGTTCCGGACCGGCTCGAAGATCGTCTCGTAGGCGACCTCCTGGATCAGCGGGTGCTGGAACGACCAGCGGTCCTCGCTCCGCTCACTCGGCTGGACGAGGCCGGCGTCCCCGAGCTCCTCCAGCACGTCCGCGGCAGACTTGTCGAGCACCTCCTCGAGCACGGGCGCGAGGAAGCTCGCGCCCATGACCGAAGCCGCCTCGAGCACCTGCCGCTTCGGGCGCGGGAGGGCGTCGATGCGCGCCATCAACGCATCCCGCACCGTGCCGGGAATCACGACCTCGTGGATGCGCTCGGTCGCGAACAGCACGCCATCGCGCAGCTCCGCCGCACCTTCGTCGACCAGGGTGCGCACGACCTCCTCGGCGAAGAACGGGTTCCCCGCCACGCGCTCGCGGATCGCGTCGCGCGTCTCGGGGGGTAGCTCGCCGCCACGGAAGAAGTTCTCGATCAGGGTGCGGGTCTCGCCCGCGTCGAGAGCAACCAGCGGGATCTCCTCGTAGTGCCCCGCGTGATGCTCCCGGCAGCGCCGGCGGACGCGCTCCGAAGTCGCCTCGTGGTTGGGACGGAACATCAGCACGAAGCCGATCGGGTGGGCTCCCGCGAGCGGCAGCAGCGCCTCCAGCATCTCGAGCGAGGACAGGTCGCTCCAGTGCAGGTCGTCGAGGGCGATCGCGAGCGGCCCGCGGGCGGCCGCGACCGTGAGCACCTGCGCGACGGCCTGATGCAGCATGCGCTCGAGCGCGTCACCGCGCGTGGCCTCCACACGGCGGCGCTCGTCGGGCGGGAGTGGGATGCCGAGCAGGGTGGCCAGCGAGGCCACCACCTCCGGCGTCGCGGCGTCGCCCGCATGCTCGGCGAGCGCCGCGCCGAGCGCCGCGAGCGCGGCCGCATCGGGCTCGTCACCCGAGAGGCCGAACCACGAGCGGAACAGATCGACGAAGGGGTGGAAGCGCAGGTTGCCCCCGACCGACAGACAGCGCCCCTCGAGCCACGTCGCGTGCCCGCCCTCGGCCGAGCCCATGGCCTCGGCCGCGAGTCGCGACTTCCCGATGCCGGGCTCGCCTACGACGGCCAGGATCCGCCCGCGGCCCGCCGCCAGCGAGCCGAGCGACGCGCGCAGCAGGGTCAGCTCCTCCTCGCGCCCGACCAGCTCCGAGAAGACGGAGCGGCGCGTGCCGCTCTTCGCCTTGTAGACGCGCTCCTTGGACGAGCGCACGACGAAGGCCCGCACCTGGCGCTGCTTCCCCTTCACCTCGAGCGCACCCATCGACTCGAAGTCGAAGACGTCGCGCGTGCCGCGCCAGGTCTCGCCGCCGACCCAGATCTGGCCGGCTGGCGCCTTGTCCTTGAGGCGCGCCGCCGTGTTCACGGTATCGCCCACGACGTGGAACTCGCGGATCACGGGCCCCGTCGTCTCACCCGAGATGACGGGGCCGGTCTCGATGCCGATGTGGACGTCGAGCGGGCGCCCCTGCGCCTGGCGCTGGCTGAAGTGCGCCACCTCGCGCCGCATTTCGATCGCCGCATTGACGGCGGCGCGCGGTGCATCCTCCACCGCCCTGGGGACCCCGAACACGGCCATGATCGCGTCGCCCTGATGATGGTCGACGGACGCGCCATAGCGACGCGCGATCCCATCGAGCAGGGTCATGCACTCCCGGATGATCAGATAGGCGCGCGCGTCCCCCGCCTGCTCCACCAGGGAGGTAAAGCCAGTGATGTCCGCAAACATCACGGTCGCACGCCGCTGCTCGGTCTCCCGGGGCTCGGGCTGTCGAGGGTCCATCGTCTCCCCCGGGGCAATCTACTTCAGGGGGGGTGGGCAACGGAAGCGAGCCGGGAGCAGCCTTCCCTCGGGATCGCGGGCGCGCGCTGCGACCGATAGGCTGCCGCCCGTGCCGGCCTGGCTGCGACGCACTCCCTATCCGCTGCTCTGCACCCTGCTCGGCCTGGCCCTCGGCTGGCTGCCGCTCCTCGTGCACGGCCCGATCCCCGAGAAGTTCTATCCGCACTACATTCGCGGCGACATCACCGTGTGGGCCTACTACGGCTCGCGGCTCGCGATCGGCTTCTTCGTGGGCATCACGATCTGGCCGGCCCGCTGGTGGCTGCGGGGCCCGCTGCTCGGCGCCGTGCTCATGCTCCCGACCGGCCTGGTCTCGCTCTCCGTCCCGGAGTGCGGCCCACCCTGACTGGCCGCCAACGTGACCACCGGTTCGGTGGTGGGGCTGCTGGTGGCGGGGATCGCGCGGGTGCTCGAGGGGCGGGAAGCTGCGAGGCCGACCTGAATCGCCCCCCGGGACACATCCATACCAAGACGTGAAGCGCTTCATTGGGCGCTCCGTTTCGAGGTAGGATGCTCTGCGGCGAAAGGGCCACGAGGCCCGGAGCAAGCATGCGAAGCACACTCGGGTCTGTTGCCAGCTGGGCTCTTGCGATCGCGGCTGCTGCTGGGCCGCAGCCCGCGGCGGCCATCTGCAACGTGATCCCGGGCGCCACGCAGGAGTTCCGGGGTGCGCTCGGCACCACGAACCGCCCCTTCGCGAGCCCCGGCGACTTCGTACGCCTGGCCCTCCGGCGCAAGATCTGCGACACCGCGTCCACCGGCTTCGTGGACCTCGAGGGCGGCTCGGCCCGCAGCGACGACTACGTGGTGACGATCCTCTTCGATCCGCCCGTCGGCAGCCCGGTGCGAAACGCCGTGATCCTCGCCGAGGATTGCGGGGCTCTCGCGGGAGCGATCGCAACCTGCGACGCCACGCTCGGGGCCGGCACCGTCACCTGCGTGGACGCGGACGCCGGTCCCGGCGCGAGCGGCCTCGTCGTCCCGGATGACGATCATCTCTCGTTCCGCTTCCCCGACACCGACGACCTCGTCGGTACCGGCAGTGACGACCGTACTCTCACCGGCCCGGCGAAGGTCGCGGTCACGGCGGTGACCGCGCCGCTGCCCTGCGGCCTCGCGACGGCGCGCTGCGCGACCGCAACCGGCGTCGTTGCCTGCATCGATGAGCTGTTCGAGATGGACGGCACGTGCCGCACCGAGCCTGCCCGGATCGACTCGACCTTCCCGAGCTTCACGGCGCTGCCGCCGCCGAACAGCTTCCAGGCGATGTGCACTCCGGCGCTGGGTAGTCCGTGCACGGGCACGGCCAGCGAGGTCCACTTCACCGTCGACGACGCCGGGAACCTCCTGATTCCCATCGACTGGTCCGGCGTGCGTGTGTTCCTGGATGGCGTCCCGGTGCCGCGCCTCGTGCGCGGGACGAGTGGCAAGCCGGCGTTCGCGGGCCCGTCGACGGATCCCGTGAAGGTGCCGGGAGAAGGCCTGATCGCCTCCTACTCGCCGGAAGGCGTGCGCCTTCCGCCGATCTTCACACCCATCGTGGCCCCCGATCCGGATCTGATGCAGCCCGATCCCCTGGCGCTGTTCGGCACGGTCGATGCGCCGCGCGGCGTGAGCCGCATCGCGCGCCGCAGCCCGGTCTTCCAGGAGTGCAGCGCGGGCGAGAACGCCGGGCTCCCGTGCACGGAGAACGAGGAGTGCCTAGGCGGGAGCTGTGCAGCCACCAGCTGCGAGGGTGGCTCCAACCCGGGGGCCGCATGCGACGCGGACTCCGATTGCCTGGGCGGCGGCGAGTGCGGCCCGTCCCTGTTCGAGTTCCGCGATCGCCTCGACGCGGACGTCGGGCCGGTCGTGATCGCGAGCGGGCAGTACACGGCCGACGCCCAGACGCCGGTGCCCCTCGACGGCCTGCTCGAGACCTCCTCGGTCTTCGCCTTCGCCGTGAACGAGGTGCTGACGAACAGCTCCTTGAACAGCGACGCGGACGAGCTCGACCTGGTGATGACGCTCGGCGACCGCGCCACGGCGGACGGCACCCTGAGCGCGAACTTGAGCGCCGTGGCACGCGTGCGGCGCCCGCCCTTCCGCTTCGCGGCCTCCGTCGCCGAGAACGACGTGGTCGCCTACCTGGAGCCCGAGCCGCACGAGGGGAACACCGATGCGAACGCCGACGGCGACGTGGCCGACACCATCCTGCGCGTGTTCCGCACCAACCCGCTCGATCCAACGACCCCCGAGGAGATCACGAGCGGCCAGGATCTCTGCGCCGACGCCGAGCCCGTGATCGGGGACCGGTCGCTGGCACTCTCGGACGGGTTTCTCTTCTTCCGCAGCCGCGAGGCGGCGTGCGCGGCGCGCACGACCGAGCGGGTGACCGTCACCGAGGGCGGGGGAGAGGCGAGCGCCGGCGGCGCCGCGACGGCGGTCGCGGGGCCGCAGGTGCTGAGTGCAGACGGCCACTACGCGCTCGTCGAGTCGACCTCGACGGACATGGCGACCGGCAAGACGTTTGCGACGGCGGATCTCTTCCTCCGTGATCGCCTCTCCGGCTCGACGACCTGGCTGAGCCCGCGGATCGCGGGCCCGGCCAACGCGGGCGTCGCGCGCGGGCACCTCTCGGCGGACGCGTCGACGGTGGTGTTCGACTCGGCCGCGGCCGACCTTGTGGCGGGCACGCCGGCTGACGGCGTGCGGCGGGTCTTCGTGCGAGATGTCGGCGCGGGCACCACGAGCCTCCTCGGGGTGCCCGACCCGGGTGGGTTCTGCGCGCCCGCCGCCAGCTGCATGTTCGTCCAGTCCGTGAGTGCGGACGGCCGCTTCGTCGTGTTCCTCTCGCGGGCCCAGAATCTCGTGGAGCCCGATGATGGCCTCGATCACGTCTACCTCTACGACCGCGACGCGTCGACGTGGGAGCACGTCGACGTCGACGGCAACGGGGTCCTCTCGGACGGGAACGCTGCCGGCGCCGCGGTGAGCGCCGACGGTACGCGGGTCGCGTTCGCCTCCAACGGGACGAATCTCCGCCCCTCCGATACCAACCCCTTCGACGACGTCTTCCTGCGAGACGTGGCCGACGGCACGACCGAGCTCGTGAGCCAGGCGTCGGATGAGTCGCAGGGGATCGGCTTCAACACGAACCCCGTCATCAGCGCCGACGGTCGGGTCGTCGCCTTCCTGTCCGACGACAACGCGCTGGTACCGGGCGACACGAACGGGGCGTACGACGTCTTCGTGCGTGCCGTCGAGGCGGGGCTGACCGAGCGCGTGAGCGTTTCGAGCGACGGCTTCCAGGCCGAAGGCGCCTCCCAGACGGTGGCGCTCAGTACGGACGGACGCTTCGTCGCATTCCCCTCGGAGGCCGCGAACCTCGTGTCCTCGCTCGACACGAATGGCGCACGCGACGTCTTCGTGCACGACCGCGCCACGGGCCTCACCGAGCGCGTGAGTCTGCGGACGGCCGGAGGCGAGGCTGCGCTGGCGAGCACCAATCCCGTCTCGCTCAGCGCAGACGGGCAGATCGCGTCCTTCGGCTCGAGCGACACGCTGATGCTGGGCTCCGCCGAGGGCAGTGTGGACCCCGACACCTTCGTGCGTTTCCCGAGCACGAGCGGGGATCTCACGAGCGACGGCGACGTCGCGGACGTCGTGCTGCGCGTGATCGATACGAACCCCGTGTCGGCGCCGATGCTGCTCGGCCCCGCGACGCAGGTCTCCATCCAGGGCGGCGCCGCCGCGTTCGTGGGCGACGGCGTCGCGCGCTTCTGGGCGGAGCCCGGCCCCGTCGTGAGCCTCGGGCGCGCGGCCAGCCACGTCGCCCTCTCGTCGAACTGGATCGCCGCGCTCGTGCCCGAGGCGATCGAGGGTAACGGAAATGGAGACGCCGACAGCGACGACTCGATCGTGGAGAGAAACCCGCGCGGGAGCCCCGGCCCGGGCGCGTGGAGCTCGCTCGGCCAGGCGGCGGATTCGCTCCAGGCCGTGGGCGGTGCCATTGCGTTCCTGACACCGGAGTCCGCGCAGGGAGTTTCCGGCGGGACGGACCTGAACGGCGACACCGACAAGCTCGACCGCGTCCTCCAGGTCTGGGACGGCGGCACCACCACCGTGGCGCAGGCCGCCGAGGAGTTCGTGCTCGGCGCGAACCTGGTGGCCTTCCGCACGAGCGAGGCGGGCCAGGGCGCGGGCGGAACGGATCTCAACGCCGACGGCGACAAGCTCGACCACGTGCTCCAGGTGTGGGACCTCGTCACCGATCAGCTCGTGAACACGAAGCAGGCCGTGATCCCGTGTCACCTCGAGGCCTGCGACCCGCGCATCCCATACCGGGTGAGCGGTGACGTGGTCACCTTCCTCACGCTCGAGGCAGACCAGGGCGGGCAGGATCTCGACGCGGACGGCGACCCGGACGACGTCGTCGTCCAGACCTTCAACGTGCGGAAGGCGCTCGCCGTGGTGCTGGCGGAGCAGGACCAGGCGCGCGACGTGCTGGCCTCCGCCGACCAGGGCGTGTGCACCGGAAACGGAGAAGCGTGCTCTACGCATGCCGACTGCTCTGCTGGCGTCTGCCTGCTGCCGCCCGGCGCGTGTCTCACGGACACCACGGATTTCTGTGGCTGCGACGAGACGTGTCAGCTGTTCGGGTTCGGTGAGGTCGCCTGCCCGGTGGGGCAGATCTGCATCGGAGCGCCCGAGGGCACCTGTCATACGGTGGGTGCGGAGTGCAGCAACGACGGGCAATGCGGCGCCGGCTTCTGCGCCGACGTCGAGCAGGAGGTGCAGGACCTGCTCGGGCCCACGAACCGCCGCGACGAGGGCGAGCAGGTGTTCGTGAGCAAGGGCACCTGCGTCGAAGACAAGAGCGCGTCGTGCAACGACCCCAGCGACTGTCCGGCCGGCCAGCAGTGCAGCACGACGGACGGCTCGACGGGTGTCTGCCAGGTCGCACACGGCACCTGCGCCGGCGCGACCGACTGTCCGTCCGCCGCCGTCTGCCGCAAGAACCTGCTGGTGGCGGCCGCGGCCGACGCCGACGCCGACGGCGTGGCCGAGCCGCTCGACAACTGCCTCGACCTCGCGAACGCAAACCAGCTCGACAGCGACGAGGACGGCCTCGGCGACGCCTGCGACCTCTCGCTGTGCGGGGACTTTGTACAGACCTCGGGCGAGGGCTGCGACGACGGCAACCAGGCGAACGGCGACGACTGCTCGTCCGCCTGCGAACCCGAGGGTGCGGCCTGCAACGATCAGTCCGACAGCGACGGCGACGGGCTCGTGGATCTCGCGGACGCCGGCTGCACGAGCCTGGACGATCCCTCGGAGCGCCGAGCCGGCCACGTCTGCGACGACGGCCTCGACAACGACGGCGACGGCAAGATCGACTTCGGCACGCACCCCGCGAACGACCCCGGCTGCGCGAGCCGGGCCGACGCCACCGAGACAGTGCCGCCGAAGCCGAATCCGGGCTGCGGGCTCGGGCCGGAGCTGATCCTGCTCGCGCCGCTGATCGCGCTCCAGGCGCGGCTGCGGAGGCGCCGAGCAGGGTCCGGAGATGGGCGGTAGCGAGGAGGAGGTACGCAGTGCGCTTTGCAGCATTCCTCGTACTGGCGTGCTGCTTGCTGACATCTCCAGTCGGTGCGGAGCCGAGCTTCGAGGGTCTCGGGTTCCTGCCCGGTGGAGCGTTCAGCGAGGCCGAGGGGGTCTCGGCAGATGGCGCTGTCGTGGTGGGGAGGAGTCCGTGCAGCCCCGGAGAGTGCGCATTTCGGTGGACTGCAGGTGGCGGGATGCAGGACCTCGGGACCCTCCCAGGCGGATCCAATCCGAACCGGGCCTACGCCGTCTCGGACGATGGGTCGGTCGTCGTTGGGGAGGCCGGTGGTGGCGCCGGCTGGGAGGCGTTCCGCTGGACGGCGGGCACCGGCATGCTCGGTCTCGGTGACCTGCCCGGAGGGGCCTTCGCGAGCTTCGCGCGTGGAGTCTCGGCCGATGGCTCGGTGGTGGTGGGCTACGGCCAATCGGCTTCATCCGCTCCAAGTTACTACGAGGCGTTCCGCTGGAGTAGCAGCGATGGCATAGTGGGACTGGGAGATATTCCAGGCGCTCCTTTCACGAGCAACGCGGAGGCCGTTTCGGCCGACGGGTCCGTGGTCGTAGGCTGGGGCGGGTCCAGCGCGTTCCGCTGGACGGACGCGCACGGGATGGTGAACCTCCCGTTCTTGAACGTCGCCCGGGGAATCTCCCGCGACGGCTCGATCATAGTGGGCGTCGGCAACATCAACTTCTCGGGCCTCCGAGCCGCGCGCTGGACATCGTCGGAGGGCACGGTCCTGCTCGATGACGGTTCTGTCTACAGCGACTCCTCGCAGGCCATGGATGTCTCGGGCGATGGGTCGGTCGTCGTCGGAGTGGCAACTGGCGTATCGGGGAGCGAAGCAGTCGTCTGGGATTCGATCCACGGGTTGCAAAGTCTGACAGACCTCCTCGTCGATCTCGGCTTGCAGGTGACAGGGTGGAGCCTGTTGACGGCGACTGACGTCTCGGATGACGGACAGACAATCGTGGGGTGGGGTCCGAGTCCGAGCAGCAGTTTCGGCGAGGCCTGGCGCGCCATCCTTCCCGCCGCCTCCGAGTACGCCGTCTTCGTGCCGAGCAGCGCAGAGGCGGGCTCGGTGCTGGGCGGCGCGGGGGTAAGCGGTGGCATCGACGTCGCATTCAACGAGGTGACTCAGCGCGGCGCGCTGATCGCCGGGTACGACACGCAGACACCCCAGGAGCGCAGCGACTGCGTGGCCGCGGGCGACTGCGAGCCCGTGAACTTCGCGGTGCCCGGCGCCGAGACGCAGCAGTGGCAGCTCCAGTTCGTGGGCAGCTTCCAGGGCCTCGCGACGCTCGCCTTTCGCTACGACGCCGCGCTGCTGGGAGGTTTTCCCGAGACGCGGCTCGCGGTCTACCACTTCGTGCACGGGCTCTGGAAGCGGCTCACCGGAACGGTGAGCACGTCGGGCGACACGATCACGGTGACGGTGCCCGAGGAGGACGGTTTCTCACCCTTCGTGATCGGAGAGCTGCCCGCCTGCCAGGACGGCGAGGACAACGACGGTGATCTGCTCTTGGACCTGGCGGACGGCGGCTGCACGGACGCCGAAGATCGCTCGGAGGTGCCCGACTGCCAGGACGGGCTCAGCAACGACTCGGACGGGCTCGTGGATTACCCGGCGGACCCGGGCTGCACGGGCCCGACCGATCCGCTCGAGACGAATGCGGCGAAGGCCTGCGACGACGGCGTCGACAATGACGGCGACGACCGGGTCGACTATCCCGCCGACCCGAACTGCGCGAGCCCGACCGGTACCCGCGAGACCCCGCCGCCGCCCCCCGGCTGCGGCTTCACCGGGCTCGAGGCCTTCGCGCTGATCGGTGCGCTGCGCTGGATCACACGGAAACGAGGGAGCTGAGATGACACGCTGGCCCACGAACACGCTCTTCGCAGTCCTCACCGTCGCGCTCGCCGGCGTCGGGGTGGCCGAGGCGCGGCCTCGCGCGCTGGCGGCGCCGGCGCCGCTCTTCGAGGAGAACCGCGGCCAGGTCGAGGCTGGCGTGCGCTTCCTCTCGCGGCTCGGCGACGCCACCGCCTACGTGCTCGACGGCGAGATCGTGCT
>Ga0247727_10004418_pt1 | contig 29836 bp, 20 predicted proteins | sample WisWelCaveWW1625_FD_202498 | JGI IMG/M metagenome (GOLD analysis project Ga0247727, IMG submission 202498) | Biofilm microbial communities from Wishing Well Cave, Virginia, United States - WW16-25 | ecosystem: Environmental > Aquatic > Deep subsurface > Groundwater > Cave microbial mat | place...
AATGGCTTACAGCCGATCTTAGTGGCCTGTACAAGGCGCTAATCGCCTGAAATCCAAAAGCAAAACCAGAAGCTCTGCACGATGTGATGGCACAAATTTTTGTGCACGATGTGTTGGCACTCATCAACTAATTCTTATATTTTACATCAGTCCGCAAAAGGGTTGAGCAGCCGGTTTGCAATTCTACTTCATTCGAGAGATTTCAAAATTGATTTTCGGTAAGCGAGCTTTGTCGAGCTTTCGACAGCGACAGCGCTGGATCGTACGCCACATGCCGCTTTTTTTGTGTCTTGCCGCATTGGGCTGCTTGACGCCCGGGCCGCCGCGTTACAAGCCTGCCGATGATCGCGCCGGCAAACCGTCCTATTCATTGAGCAACAACCGTTCGATCGTTCGCGATGTGTCTGTTGCCGCCGAAGAAGACTCACAGCATCAGTTCACAACAAGTGAGTTGGCCTTTGAAAAAGACAGCCGTGGACGAGAGCACGCCATATATGTTCTCAAAGCCGGCGAGGCGCTGTACAGCGCTGTCGTCGTGCGTTTTTGCGGCGCGGTCATCGCCGAAGAAGTCAATGTGCTTGCCGAAAAAATCATGGCGTACAATGGCATCAAAAATTCTTCGATGATTCCGACCGGCGCGAAAATAAAAATCCCTATAGAATATTTAGGTGAAGAAATCCTGCTCGGCAAAAAAACTTATCGCTCTTCATCGAGCACACGCGCTTCCAGATTGCGAACGCCGGCGCGACTCGGCGATCTGCATGTCATTCTCGACGCCGGTCACGGCGGCACCGATCCGGGCACGACAGTTCGCGGTTGGAGCGAAGATGAAATCGCCTACGACGTGATGGTTCGGCTGAAGCGGCTGTTGGAACGCAAGGGCGCGCTGGTTTATCCGCTGGTGCATGACGCCGATACGCGAGATACTCCGCAAAGCGGCAGGACGATCAAGAACAATCGAAATGAAAATGTGCAAGTGACGCCGCCTTATAAAATGGATGACAGTCGAGTGGCGGTGAACATGCGCGTCTATTTGGTCGATGATATTTACCGCCGTTTGCGCCGGAGCGGCGTTCGCGATGAAGACATCATGCTCATCAGCATTCATCTCGACCATCTTCATCCGAGCGTCAACGGCGTCATGGTATATTACCCGGATGCGGCGGAACGCCCGGCAACGTATGCGCCCTCTGGAAATATTTATGCGAGCTACACAGAATCGCGCATCTCGACCATTCAATATGATAGTCGTGAGAACGAGCAGATTGAATCGGAGAGTTATGAATTCGCCGAAAGATTGATCGCTTCGTGCAAGCGGCTGCGTGTGCCGGTGCATGAATATGAGCCGATTCGTCGCTTCGTGAACCGTAGCGGCAGAAGATGGACGCCTGGAATCGTAAATTTCAGCCGCGTGCGGACTTCGGTTCTCGTCGAGGCGGCAAATCTTGCAAACAATGGGGATTTCAATCGCATTCGTTCCGCGCAATTCAGGCAACGCATTGCCGAAGCCATTGCACGAGCTATTTTTTAAGTGGATTTAACTGATTGAGCAGATATCTGGACTAGGTGACTTACCGAATCAAACTCAGAATAATATTCTGAAAGTTTTATGTTGCCAACGGATCGAAAAGCGACCAACGGAATCTAAAAAGAAAACCAGTTGGTCGTTTTTGAATCCGTTGGTCAATTTTTCAAAAGCTCTCCGTACTTTTTATGAAATCCCCTCGCTGCATTCTTCACATCGACATGGACGCTTTCTTTGCCGCGGTCGAGATTCTTGACAATCCGGAATATCGCGGCAAGCCCGTCGTGATTGGCGCCGATCCGAAAAGCGGCAAGGGGCGTGGCGTGGTGTCGACGGCAAGTTACGAAGCGCGCGTTTTTGGCATTCATTCGGCGATGCCGATTTCGCAAGCCTATCGGCGCTGCCCGCAGGCGATTTTTCTTCCCGGCCGCCCGCACCGCTACGGCGAGATTTCCCGCCAGGTGATGAGCATTTTGAAAGACTTCTCGCCGACCATTCAACAAATCAGCATCGACGAGGCGTTTCTCGACATAACCCAAACCGCCGGGCCTATGGATGGCCCGCTGACTGTCGCGAAGAAGATCAAGCAGCGCATCAAAGATGAGATCGGCTTGACCGCGTCCGTCGGCATGGCGGGAAATAAATTTGTCGCAAAGGTCGCTTCTGATTTGCAAAAGCCGGATGGCCTGACGATTTGCGAAGCTGGCAAAGAAAAAGAATTTCTTGCGCCGTTGCCGGTTGGCAGGCTCTGGGGAGTCGGCAAGAAAACTGAGGAGCATCTGACGAAATTAGGTTTTCGCACAATAGCCGACATCGCAGCAACGTCGCAGGATTTTCTTGCCAGGAAATTTGGCAAATGGGGAAGCCATCTCTGGCAACTAGCCAACGGCATCGACGACCGGCCGGTGGAAGAATGGGGGCCGCAGAAATCAATCAGCCACGAGCATACTTACGAAGTCGATCAGGATGAAGTGGCTGTGCTCGAACATACGCTGTGGAGCCTGGCCGATGGTCTGAGCCTCGAGATGCGCGACGCCAATCTCAAGGGCCGCTCTTTGACGCTCAAGATTCGCCTCGAAGGATTTATTTCATACACGCGGCAACGCAGTTTGGAGGCTTACACCAACGACGCAGTAACAATGCGCGATGTCGCTTTGGAGCTTTTTCGAAAATTTGATCGTCAAGGAAAGCGAGTTCGACTTCTTGGCATCGGCATGTCGCGCTTGAATAATGAGAGCATTCAATCGAAGGAAGGCAGTAGTGCGACTTTTGAAAGTAGCGGTGAACAGCTTGATTTGTTTTCCGAAATCACACCTCTGCTTCGGCAGGTTCAGCAAACAAGGCATAGTGAAAAAATTGGCGAGTTGATTGACACCTTGCGCAACAAATACGGCGACAGAACTGCCATGCGCGGCAGCTTGATCGAACGACCCACCGAGCCGAGGCGTTTGGGCAGAGAGCAGTTGGCGCCGAGAAGCACGAAGCGTAATACCTGATGCGTAAAACGTAATCCGTAATTTACGTTTTTACGCATTACGTTTTACACTTTAGGACATTTGTGAAAGAACAAATTCTATTAAGTACAATGCCCCAAACATTTCCCCAAGATGATGTCCTGCGCCGTCTCGCCGCTATTCGTATTTTCGCCATCGACATGGACGGGACAATTTATCTTGGCAATAATCTTTTCCCATTCATGCGCGATTTTTTTGCGGGCTTGGCTGCGCATCAACGCGATTTCTTGTTTGTCACCAACAACTCTTCGCGCAGCGCCGGCGATTATCGTATGAAACTCCGGCGCATGAATCTCGAAGTGCCGGTTCAAAAAATTTACACGAGCGGCGATGCAACCATCGAATATCTGCGCAGCGCGAATCTTGGACGGCGGCTGTTCGTGCTCGGCACCCGCAGCCTGCATGAATCATTTCTCGAAGCCGGATTTGAGATCGACAGCTTGCAACCCGAGGTCGTCGTGCTGGGTTTCGATACGATGTTGTCGTATGAAAAACTAGATGCAGCGGCGCGCCATATTCGACGCGGCGTTCCGTTTATAGCCACGCATCCGGATTTGAATTGCCCCATCGACGGGGGTGAGATGATGCTCGATTGCGGCGCGATGGCGGCGGCGTTGACTGCTGCCACCGGTCGCGCGCCGATTTATATCGGCAAGCCGCATGCGCCGATGATCGATGGTTTGCTGCGCCGAGCGGGATGCCAACGAGAAGAGATTGCTTTGATCGGCGACCGGCTGACGACCGACATTCGATCAGGGGTTGATCATGGTATCCTTTCGATTCTTGTACTCACTGGTGAAACAAAACGAGAAGATTTGCGAAATTCCCCTATTCAGCCGGATCTCGTGCTTGATCGCGCTATAGATTTGTTGGATTATTTTTAAGGGAACTATCTTTTCTGGACTGAATCTTAACACAAGAAATTCAAAAAATATTTTTCCAGCGGATTGAAACAACCCAACTGATAAAACCAAAAGGCGGACAAGTGTGTTACACACGGATCAAAAAACCACACGGAAATTTTTGAACAATCCGCGTAGTTTTTTAATCCGCGTAGAATTTAATTTTTGCTTTTGTGGAATTCTTCGATGAACAATTCTAAAAAGAGTTTTCTGGCTTGCGGCCACCGCGGGGCTTCGGGCCATACGCCGGAGAACACGCTCGCGGCTTTTCGCTTGGCTATCGACATGGGCATTGATATGTGCGAGCTGGATGTGCAGCAAACGCGCGATGATCGCTTTGCCGTTATTCATGACGACATACTTGGCCGCACGACGAATGGACGAGGCGCAGTGTGGAAACACGATCTCGCTGAGCTGCAAAAGCTCGATGCTGGAAGTTGGTTTGGGAAATCTTTTGTCGGTGAACACATTCCTGCTCTCGAAGAAGTCATTGCTGTGGCGCGCGGTCGAATCAAGCTCAATATCGAGCTGAAAGTGCACGGCCACGAACGAAACGCGGCCTCGCTGCTTGCCGACGCAATTCATCGTGAGGATTTTGAAAAGGATTGCTTGATCAGCTCATTCGATCACAAGCTTGCCGACGAGGTCAAAAGCATTGCGCCGGAGTTTTTGGTTGGCTACATTTTTGGTGCGCAAGAATTTGATGAGCATGTTTTCTCCGGGCCCGTGGATATCTTGAGCGCGCATTTTCCACTGATTACCGAAGAGTTCATGAAAAAATCTCGCGATCATCAGAAACAAGTTCATGTGTGGACGGTTGATCGTCCCGAGGATATGCGCCGTATGATTGAATTGGGTATCAACGTGATTATCACAAATTTCCCCGACCGGCTATTACATCTTTCTCTTTAGTTCTTCGCATCGCTGTTCTGCTTTTATCAACCCAACCGAAAAAAAGTTACCCCTCACTCGAGTGAAAATATTTCAGTGGAATTTTCTTCACATGATTAAAGAAATTCGCTCACCAGAAGCTTGCCCCTGAAAGGTTCGTCCCCACAAATTGAGTTGACTCTTCCGAACAAACAGTTTATAGGTTCTGACAGTTTTGTAAGAACTTTGAATATTTAGGAGAATCTTTGCCATTATAAATGAAATTTGGTGAACTTAAGGAATCTATTTGTCAATAAATTTGCTGGAAATATCGGTTTTGTTTATCCTTATGCCACAAAGGATTTGGACAGCCGTCAAGAAGTCACTATATTTAGCCTGAATTTTGGATAAAACTGCAGAAGCAGGAAATCGAGTGCTGTGAGAAATGTTCCAATTACTTCGACCCACAACCCTCTTTCATAAGTTGTTAAAACAAGCGCAAAGCTTTCAGCAAGTCACATATATAGTTGACCTTTGACAAGGAGATTGGCAGTGTCATTCAAAGAACCTGCCTTTTTCAGCGGGCCTGAGGTGCTGACAAAACAAAAACCACGTCCCGGCGAAAGATCACAACAATTCCGTCTTCATGTGGTCTCTCACACGCATTGGGATCGTGAGTGGTATTCCTCTTTCCAGCAGACTCGCCATAAGCTCGTGAGGCTGATTGATCGTTTGCTGGAGTTGATGGAACGCAGCATCGACTTTCGCTATTTCGTTCTCGATGGTCAGTCCATTCTTCTCGAGGACTACCTGGCAATTCGTCCTGAAAATCGCGAGCGACTGAAGAAGCTGATCGAAGTTGGCCGGGTTGAAATCGGACCATGGTATGTGCAGCCTGATGAGTTTCTGGTCAGCGGCGAGGCGCTTGTTCGAAATTTGTTGATCGGTCGCCGCGTCGCCGAGGATTTTGGCAACACGATGAAGGTCGGTTATCTTCCGGACTCTTTCGGCCACATCGCTCAAATGCCGCAAATACTCCGCGGCTTCGACATCGACAGTTTCATCTTCACCCGCGGCCTCGGCGATCAACAGGATCGAGTAGGCACCGAGTTTCTGTGGATTGCGCCAGACGGCAGCCGTGTGTTGGCGGTCAATCAACGCCATGGTTACACCAACGGCTCGCATCTTGGATTTGAGAAACGCAGCGAGCATCATCGCGAAGCGCCGCGCCTCGACGTCGCCATGGACAGCATTCGCGAACAATTGGCGCAGCTCGGAAATCTTTCCCGCGCCGGCGTCGATGGCGTGCGGCACATTTTGATCAACAACGGCGACGATCATGAAGACCCCCAAGTTTCCCTGCCGAAGATTCTGCATTACCTGAATACCGCGCTCGGCGATGCGACAGTCGAGCACACCTCGTTCACGCGATATTTGAACAATCTGCGCCGCGCCGGTTTTTCGCTGCCCGATTACAACGGCGAGTTGCGCGGCAGCAAGCATCACGATCTCTTGTCTGGAATTCTTTCGACACGGGTTCAAGTCAAGCAACGGAATCATGCCTGCGAAAATTTGCTGGAGAAGTACGCCGAACCTCTCTCGACCATGGCGGCGCATCTCACTGATCTGCAAAATCAAGCGGGTTTTTTGCAAGAAGCGTGGAAAACGTTGCTGCAAAACCAACCGCATGATTCCATCGGCGGTTGTGCGATTGACGAAGTGCAGCGCGACATGCTGTCGCGATTTGTGCAAACGCGGCAACTCGCGGATGTTGCTCTGGGCGCCGCGGTGAAAGCGATCGTCGATCGCGTGCGCCATCATGCCATCCCCAGTCTTGTTTTATTCAATACCCTGCCGCAGACGAGAAGTGAGGTGTTGAAGACTTTGGTTCTCGTGCCGCCGGAATTTTCCGGACGCGATTTTTGCGTTTCCGACACGAGCGGCAAACTCTTCCCGACCCATGTTCGTCGTGTCTACAAAATTCGTTCGTGGGGCGATTATCCGTTGCCTGTTTCTTTTCATCATTTGAATCAGCAAACATTTAGTTTTGATGAACGGCAGGCGCAGCTCATTGCCGATTTCAATACCCATCATCTTTCCCCGGAAAAAAATGATATACCCTGGCGTATCGTCGAGCTGGAAACGCTCGTCGATAAAATTCCAGCCTGCGGCTATCGCACGCTGTCTTTGAGGGCAGCGGAAAGCCCTGAGTTGCCACGCACCAACGCTGTGAAAGTCAGCGGCAATTTCATCGAGAATGCTTTTTTGCGCGTGCGGGTTTACCCGGACGGCACTTTCGATGTGCATCATAAAGCAACGAAGCGCGACTTCAAACGCTGCAATCTCCTTGAAGACGTCGAAGACATCGGCGATACCTACGATTATTCTCCGGCTAAACGCAGCAGCGTTCTTACATCAAAAAACCGCCGTGGCAAGATTCGCTTCACTGAAAAATCTCCGTTGCTGGCGACCGCCGAATGTTCTTTGATCATGATGCTTCCCGATGGGTTTGATCGGAAAACCGGCAAGCGCAGCAGACGTCTTGCAAAGTGCGGCGTCAAGATACGGCTTACGGTGAATGCAAACGATCCGTGGGTCAATGTCGTCTGTGAGTTTGATAATCAAGCGAAAGATCATCGTTTGAGCGCGAGTTTTGCCGCGCCCGTAGGCGTGTCGTCTTCAATCTCCAGCCAATCGTTTTGGGCGATGGAGAGACCACTCAAAATTCCGGTTGGTAAAAATTGGAAGCAACTTCCTGCGGCCACTGCCCCGCTGCAAGATTTTTGCGCTGTAGAGGATCGTCGCGGTGGTTTGGCGGTTCTTGTTCACGGCCTATACGAATACCGCGCAGTTCGCGAAGGCAGGAACACCGCTCTCAAGCTAACGCTTTTGCGCGCGGTAGGTTGGCTGTCTCGAAACGATTTGTCGACGCGCGACGTCCATGCCGGCCCGCATCTCGCCACGCCGGATGCGCAGTGCATCGGCTTGCAGCGCTTCGAGTATGCCGTCATGCCTTATGCTGGAAACTGGCGCGCCGCCGGCGTTGCTCATCAGTCGCAAAGGTTTCAAGCGCCGGTGTTCGATCAACAGTTCACCAACGGCAGCGGCGGCTTGCCGGAAGAGTTTTCGTTTATTCATATCGAACCGGCGACCATCCATTTTTCTACGCTCAAAAAGTGCGTGTATCGCGACACCGCCATACTCCGGGTGGTGAACCTTGGTCCGCAGCGCGCCAAAGCAAAAATTCGCTGCGGCAAACCTTTGCGCCACGCATGGAAGGTCACGCTTGGCGAGAACCGCATCGAAGAAATACCGATTGTGAATGACAATATCCTCGAAGTCGATGTTCCCGGCTGGCGAATCTTGACGATTGAGTTGGAGCCGGGACGGACGATGCAGGGAGTTTGAAAAATAAAACGTAATCCGTAATGCGTAAAATTACGGATTACGTTTTACGGATTATTTTTCAACTATTCATCACGATTTACAATTTAACAACCCATGCACTCCCTCATCGCTCGCCTCGCCAAAGAATATCTCCCTGAAATCACCTCAGTTCGCCGCCATCTTCATCAACATCCTGAGTTGAGCTGGGAAGAGCGCGAGACTTCCCTTTTCATTCAAAAATTTCTCAGCGCTTTGGGAATTGAAATTCGCACCGGGATCGCCGGATACGGTGTCATTGCCTTGATTCGCGGCGAACAATCAGGTCGCACGGTTGGACTCCGTGCTGACATTGACGCGCTTCCGATCATTGAAAAAACTGGTGTACCCTACGCGTCGAAAAATCCTGGTGTCATGCATGCCTGCGGTCACGATGGCCATACTGCGACGTTACTTGGCGCCACAAAAATTCTCTCGCAGCTTCGCACCCAGCTCAAGGGAACGGTTGTGTGCGTCTTTCAGCCTGCAGAAGAGAACGGCGGCGGCGGTGCGAAACTTTTGAAAGACGGCGCTCTGAACGAATTCTCCATAGAAGCGTTCTTTGCCTTGCATAGTTGGCCGTACATTCCAGCCGGAACCGTTGGTATTCGTGACGGCGCGATGATGGCGGCTATTGATGACTTCGAGATCATCGTTCACGGTAAAAGCGGCCACGCCGCGCATCCGATGATGGCCATTGATCCGGTTTTGATTTCAGCTCACATCATTCTCGCGCTGCAAAGTCTGGTGACGCACGAACGTCACGGCGCGGATCCTGTGGTCTTGACGGTTACGATGATTCATGGCGGCGCTGCCGACAACGTCGTGCCCTCGGAAGTCAAGATCAACGGAACCTTGCGTACGATGCAAGACGAAACCCGCTTACGGATGAAAAGGCGGCTTGTCGAGGTTGCGGAGAGTGTCGCCAAAACTTATAATGGCGTTGCGGAAGTGAACATCGAGCACGGCTACCCCACGCTTGTTAATAATCCGGCGATGGTGTCGCGCGTCGCCCACGTCGCTGAAAAAATTGTCGGCGCAGAGAACGTGCACAAACTCAAAGAGCCGAGCATGGGAGGGGAAGACTTTGCTTACTATCTTCAAAATTATCCGGGCGCGATGTTTCGCATCGGCGTCGGACCGAATCCTTCGATGCATTCCGACACGTTCAATTATAATGATGACGCACTCGAAGTTGGCATGCGCATGATGGCCGGGCTGGCGGTGGATGTGTTGGACGCCTCGTAGAAAAATTTTCGCAGAACATACCGTGACCACTATTTTCTCTGTTTGACAATCTTGAGCTTGACTCCCTGCCGCGCTTTTCTTATCTTCTCCCCGTTTGCGCACGGGCTTCGTCGCTACCAATCATTTTTGAATCACTGCCTTCTCGCACCTCCTCAAGCACCTCAGCACCGAAGGCGCTAAATTTTATCGTGCCGCCGAAGAAGTGAATTCTTAGAATGGAAATCTCGAGGTGTTATGTTGATGCTAAATTTTTTTTCAGAAATTCGCTGGCTGAGATTTTTGGCCATCGCCGCCTTTGCCGCGCTCTGGTCGTGCGAGCTTGACCAAGGACTCGGCCCATCAAAGACAAGAATCACCGGCAATGTCGTGTTTGTCGATACCGCGTCGCGACCGGACAATATCGATGAAGTACGGGTGGTGGCCACGGCGAGCCTGCCGCCCGCAGGTTTCGGAGATGTTTACTTCAGCGATCCGGTGCGTTTCGATGTCGATACCGCTACTTATGAAATTTCTGCGCCGCTCGGGACATATTCCGCGATCGGCGTTTTGTGGAAACCGCGCGGCCGCGATTGGTCATTCACAAATTTATTGGGGATTTATGACGTTAAGTTGTTTCCACCTCAATTCACGCTGAAACCGGTTCATCTCACTGAAGAACATCCGGTGGTGGACACAGTGGAAATTTCTGCGTACTGGAGTTTCTCGCAATTCGATGCGCGTGTCGAAGGCGAGCTATTCCTTGTTGGCGACTGGCCAGCGGATACTGAAATCGTTCTCCTGGGCGCCTTTTACGAAATTCCTGATAGCGGTAAAGTTGCCAATTTAGGCAATTTGGGTGGCTTTCCGCTTCCGGTTTCCAATGGTGGCGCAGCGCAGAGACCCTACGGCCTCGCTGTGCGCGGCGGCGAATACAAATTCATCGGACTGTTTTGGAAGGGAAAAAACATCAGCTTAGATGACCTCCGCTTGGTGGATTATTATCGAGATCCACGGGACAAATCGCGTCCTGGCGCTGTCGCCATTGCTTCCAAAGACGGTGTGACCGGCATCAATTTCGACGACGCTGATTTTTCGACGCTGCCCAGGGGGTTGCCATTTCCGAAAAAGCAGTAACCCTGGTCCATTAAAGGCTTATGTGGCAAGCAGGGATTCATAAGGCATCTTCGGCTGTTGAAAATGGTATTATCTGCGGATGATCAACAATCCCGCATAAAGGACATGGCGACAAACTGGAATCGGAGGATATAAAATTGCAAGGACGGATTTTTTTCATTTTGCTTTGGGCGGCTTTGTTGGTGTTGTTAAATAGCGCTCTATCATTTGGACAACAACAAGCGTCTGCTCAGGGCTGGGGTAAAATAACCGGCGGTGTTCGCGACGCTGAAACCGGCGAGCCGATTGCCGGCGCAAATATTCAAATCACCAAAACGCTGTTGGGCGGGAGCACCAACATCCGCGGCCGTTTTATCATTCAACGCGTTCCGAGCGGCAAGCAATTCCTGCGCATCTCGTGCCTCGGCTATCGCAACGAGATTGTTCAAGTCAATGTTGTGCGTGATTCGACCGTCTCGATCGATGTTGCCCTGACTCCCACGGCGATTCCGTTTGAGCAAGTCATCGTCACCGGATCACGGCAGCAGGAAGATTTACAGAGGGCCGCGAACAGCGTCAGTGTGATTTCTCCTGGCGAGATTCGTCGCCGCAATCGCAATCGCATCGACGAGTCTTTGCAAAGCATCGCCGGTGTGACGCTCATCGGCGAGAACGTAAATGTACGCGGCGGCTCGGGCTACACTTTTCTTGGTCTGGGCGCGAGTCGCGTCTTGATGCTGATCGACGACGTGCCTGTTCTCACCAGCGATCTTGGCCGTGCGAATTGGGACATCCTGCCGGTCACCGAAGTTGAGCGCGTCGAAGTTTTAAAAGGCGCGGCCTCGGTGCTCTACGGCTCCGGTGGAATTAGCGGCGTGGTGAATGTGATCACCAAGCCTCCGGCGGTGCGGCCGGCGTTCAGTTTTCGGCAAAGCGTCGGAGTGTACGATGACCCCTCGATTTCGCAATGGCGCTGGACCGATCGCACGCTGCATTTTACCCGCACCGACCTGAGCATCAGCGATACATTTGGCCGCGTCGGTTTGCGTTTTGCGGTGTCACATCACAAGTCCACCAGCGATCGCGAGAACGGTGATTTTGAGCGGTGGTATTTTACCGGCAAGGGTATTTACAATTTTCCGGACGGATCTAATCTTTCACTCTTCGCTTCTTACAACCGTGACGCGCGCGGCTTCTTCGTGCAATGGGTCGATCAGGATCATGCTTTGCAAACCATTCTAAAAGACCGCCTCGATGTCAATGGCTTCGCCGGCTCGCTCATTTACAACAAGCTTTTCTCGCCGACGTTTTCTACGAAGCTGCGCGCCTCGTACAATGCGCAGCTCATCGGCCTTCCTGAGAATTTGTCCGACGACTTCCAGCCGGCGCTGGGCATGAGCACCGAAGCGCAAGCCAACTGGCTGCCGCACGAAGATCACAACATTTTATTCGGCGTCGATTATAAAAGAGACGAAGCCGAGTCGAAATATTACGGCACACGTCAGGCGGACGCCGTCTCACCCTATGTGCAAAACATTTGGAAGGTATCAAGCATCTGGCAGTTGAGCGCCGGTGTGCGATATGACTACTATGTGCTCGTCGGCGATTCGGCGGAGACCCAGTTCAGCCCGAAAGTTGGCGCGAGCTACAATTTTTTGCCCGGCTCGATTGTGCATTTTTCCTTTGGTCGCGGTTTTCGCGCGCCGTCGATTGCCGAGCGTTTCACGGCGACGCCGTCTAGCGCAAATTTTCGTTTCAATGGCAATCCGAATTTGAGGCCGGAGCGATCAACGTTATTCGACCTCGGTATTCGCCAGCGCCTCGGCGAAAATTTTTCTGCGGAGGTAACTTTTTTCGCCAACGAATACAATAATCTCATCGAGTTGATTCCGCTGCGCGGGCAGTTCGGAGGACAGTTGCAAAATTATCCGCCGGTGCGCATTCACGGGCTGGAAACGGAAATCAAAAGTCGTTGGTGGAAAAATCGTTTCGGCTTCGATGCGGCATTGAGCTGGATGCGGTCGCGCAGCCTCGAAGACGAGGAAATCATCGGGCTGAAAAAAAACGAAGACTTGCCGTATCGCCCGCGCTTAACGGCATTCATTTCGCCGTCGTTGACCATCGGCCCGGCGACCATCGAGCTGGATTATCGCTACGCCTCGCGATACAAAACCGTGGCGCTCTTTCCGCTCGAAGAAAGAGTGCCGCAGGAAGTCGTGGATGCGCGGCTGATTTACCGCTGGCGGAAACTCAATTTTCAGCTCAATATGAAGAACGCGGTCAATTACAACTACACCGTTGCCGAGCGGGTGTTGAGCGAGATTCGGAATTTTTCTTTTTCGATCTATGGTGATTTTTGATTTTGTATTGAATTTTGAGATGAGTTCATGAAATCAAAAAAATATTTGTTGTTGCCGGTGATCGGCGCTTTGTTTTTGCTTTGGTCGAGTTGCAACTACGATCACGGCATCGATCCGATTCGCACCAAGATCAAAGGTAATATCCTTTTTTCCGGCGCTTATCCGGGGAACGTGACCGAAGCGCGCCTGGTCGTCGTCAAAAACTTGCCGCCGGTAAATCTCACGACCGACGTTATTTTCAGCGAGCCACTGCCATTCAATCGAGGCAAATCGCCCAGCGAGAATGACACCGTGAGCTACGAACTGGTTGTGGAGGCAGGAGTCTACCCGATTGCCGGAGTGTTATGGCGTCCGCAAGGAGGAACGTGGGACATTGCCAACATCATCGGTTTGTATCTCAAGTTCAATCCGATCAATTTTACGATTGATACGGAGATCAAGGTTGATCAGCCGCCGGGCGCAGAGGGGATCAACATCGCCGCTAATTGGGATCTCGCCAGACGCGATGCGGAGATCACTGGTGTGATCGACTTCAAAGGTGCGTGGCGAACCGACACCGATTTTTTTGCGCTGGGTTGTTACTCGAAGATTCCCCAAAATTCGATTGAGTACTTGGCGGAACTTTTGGCCGGCAAAGCAGCGTTTCAGCTTGTTTTCCAAAGCACGGCTGTCGACTTGTTGCGCTATTCGATAGAAGTCAATAGCCAGGTCGGCGTTGGAAATGAAAAAGGAAAGTATCAATTCATCGCCTTGTTTTGGAAAGGCAAAACCTCGAGCTTGTCAGACATTCGCGCGCTGGGATTTTACCGCTGCGACGGCGACACATTGTTGCCGCGCGTCGTTCCTACGTTCATTGATTCAACAACCAGTGGCATTAATTTCTCCGCTGATTTTTCCACGCTGCCGGTGGGGGCGATTTATCGCAGCAGCGGCGCGCCATGCCCGTGATGAGCTTTGGGCATTTCATTCGAGATTGCCGATTTATTTTTTTCATAAAAAAATTTCATGGAGTTTTTTTGAACCGCAAAATTTGCAAAACGCTTTTGCTCGCGACGGCGAGCTTGGCCATCTTGGAGTGTCGCGTTGCATTCGCGCAAGGCTTTGGCGATATTCTTGGTCGGGTGCGTGATACGCAAACCGGGGAGACGCTGCCCGGCGCGAATATTCAGATTCTCGGAACCACTCTCGGACAAAGCGCCGACAGCAACGGCGTTTTTGCAATCAAGCGCTTGCCATCGGGTGTTTATTCACTGCGTGCCAGTTTCATCGGATATGAAATCGGTCGCGCTACGGCCGTTGTCAAAACCGATTCAATTGTATTCGTTTTTTTTGCGCTAAAGCCGGGCGCCATCGAAATGTCGCAAGTCGTGGTTACAGCCAGCCGGCGGCCAGAAGAAATTCAAACCGCCGCAGTCAGCGTCAGCGTGTTGACGAACGACGAGGCATTGCGGCGCAACACGCTTCGCCTGGATGCGGCACTGGAAAGCATTCCCGGCGTCAATCTCATCGGCGAAAATGTTAACGTGCGCAACAGCACCGGCTACACGCGTGGCCTCGGCAGCCGGGTGTTGGTGTTGATGGACGGTGTTCCGGTATTGACCAGCGACTTCGGCACGATGAATTGGGACATGTTGCCGGTGACCGACTTCGAGAGAGTCGAAGTGATCAAAGGCCCGGCCTCGGCGCTGTACGGCTCATTTGCGTTGGGCGGAGTGATCAACATCATCACCAGGCCGCCGCAACCGGGCGGGCGGTTTGCCCTGCGCACCAGCGCCGGCATCTACGATGAGCCGTTCGAGCGCGACTGGCGATGGACAGACCGCACGTTGAATTTCAATCGTACCGACGTGAGCTATTCCCGGCAGGTGGGCAAGCTGGGATTTCGCTTTTCGGTTGGCCGCCACGAATCCACCGGCGACCGGGAGAACCGGCATTTTCAAAGATGGAACGGCACGAGCAAATTAATCTGGACATTCAACGATAAATCTGAACTGGTTTTGTTCGGCGCCTACGCGCGTGATCGGCGCGGCGAATTTGTCGAGTCGAAACGCGGCCTGCCGTTCATCGTGCCGAGGGAATTTTTGCCCTACCGCATCTCGCTCGATGCCTCGACGTTTTATCTTCAGTTTCGCCACGCGGCAAACGCATGGCTGGAATTCAAGTGGCGTCTTTCTTACGTCCGGCAATTGACCGGCAATAATTTCAGAGTGGCCGGCGACTTTCAACCGGCGCAAGGCCCGGGCGTCGACTGGCAGATGCACGCGCAACTCGACAGCTCTTTGAGCTTCACGCTCGGACTCGAGTATCACTATGATTTTTCCGAGCAGCGCGACATCGGACGGCATTTTGCTTACACGGTTTCGCCTTACTTCCAGCAAATCTGGCAGCCGAACGAGAAGCTGCGCGTTACTGCCGGGTTGCGTTATGATCATTATTATTTGCTGCCGGGCCCGAAGGAACAAACGCATTTCAGGCGGCGGCCGGTGATCAACACGCTGCCCAACGGCAAAAAGGAACAATACCTCAGCCCGCAGCTCGGCATGAGTTATCAGCTCTTCGCCGAAACTGTGATTCACACCGCCTTAGGTTGGGGTATTCGCATCCCGGCGTTGGGCGAGCGGTTTCTGCAATTCGACCAGCCGCTACGCTTCGCGCCGAACCCCGTTCTCGCCACCGAGCGTTCGTTCTCCTGCGAGCTTGGTTTGCGGCAACGCATCGGTTCTTCAACAAGCCTAGAAGTGACCGGCTTCTACAATCTCTACAGCGATCTGATCGAGCCGACGATCAAGGATGATTTTTCCGGAGTGCTCGTCAACATTCCTCGCGCGCGCATTGCCGGCGTCGAGGCCTCCGGGCGCTTCAGTTTTTGGCGAGATCGTTTCAGCTTGGAGGCGACCGCAACATTCACCGAGCCTGTGATCACTCGCGCCAGTGGAACGCCGTTCGAAGCCGGCGATCTGTTGAGCTATCGCCCGCGCTTGATCGCGTTCATTTCGCCAGCGCTTAATTTCGGCCCGCTGACGCTTTCTGCAGATTACGGTTTTGCCTCGCGACTCGAACGCGAGCAGGTGCAGGTTTATAAAGATGATCAACGCGCGCCAAAGAAGCAACTCAATGCCCGGCTGATCTACCGATGGCACGCCATCACCGCGCAGTGCGCTGTGCGCAATCTGCTTCAGTATCAGTACGCACAAGCTGAGCGCAACATGAATGAAGTGCGCAATTTTGCGGTGGGGGTTCAATTCGAATACTAATTCCCTGGGCGACTGCTGCGCGCTGCACCTTATCTGAAACCTGAACGGCTTTATCAAACATGAGGAGGGTTTATGATGAAATCCGCAAGATGTGCCGCACTGGCGGTTTCGCTAATTTTTTCGTGCCTGAGTTTTGCCCAAGAGGGCATCGTCCTCTTCACCAAGGATTTTACGCCGCAAGAGTTTGCCGACCGCCGAAACAAAGTTTACGACGCCATCGGTGCAAACGCCATCGCCGTCGTGCAAGGCGCGCCAAGCCCGATGGGGTACGTGCGCTTTCGTCAATCGAATGAATTTTATTATCTCTGCGGCATCGAATCGCCGCATGCATATTTGTTGCTCGACGGCGCACGGCGTCGCGCCTCGCTTTATCTGCCGCATCGCAACTCGGCGCGCGAACGCAGCGAAGGCAAGTTGCTCTCCGCAGAAGATGATACCCTGACGCAGCAGCTTAGCGGCATCGAAGGAGTTTATGCGACCGAAATGCTCGGCGAGCATCTCGCGCGTTTTGCTCGCACCGTGGAAAAACAAATTCTCTTCACACCGTTTAGCCCGGCGGAAGGTCCTGCCATGAGCAGAGATTTGGCGCTGCGCGGCATCAGCGACATTGCCAACGATCCATGGGACGGTCGCCCCTCTCGCGAAGGCCACTTTGCAAATCTTTTGCAATCGCGTTTCCCCCATTTTGAAATAAAAGATCTCACCTCGATTTTGGATAATCTTCGTTTGATCAAAAGCCCGGCAGAGCTTGCTTTGATTCGCAAAGCAACGCAACTCTCGGGTTTGGCGCTGATGGAAGGCATGCGTTCCACGCAACCCGGCCAATTTGAATATGAATTGGATGCGATGGCCAAGTTCATCTACTATCGCAACGGCGCGCAGGGAGAGGCTTATTATTCGCTCGTCGCCAGCGGCCCCAACGCCTGGTACGGCCATTACAACGCCGGCAAGCGCCGGATGCAAGACGGCGATTTTCTGCTTATGGACTTTGCGCCGGATGTTGGCTATTACATGAGCGACGTCACGCGCATGTGGCCGGTGAACGGCACGTTCAACGCTTGGCAGCATGAGTTGTATGATTTTTATCTCGGCTGCTATCAAGCGATTTTGAAAGCCATCCGTCCTAACGTGACGGCTGCGGACATCAAGAAGGAAGCAGCGGCAGAGATGGCCGGCATTCTTGCCAAATCAAAATTCTCCAAGCCGCATTATGAAAAAGCGGCGCGCGCTTTTGTCGAGAATTATCGGAATGCGGCGAACAATCCGGAGACTTACATGGGGCATTGGGTGGGCATGGCGACGCATGACGTGGGCACATACACTGGCCCATTAAAGCCCGGCATGGTTTTTACTATCGAGCCTGCCATACGAGTGCCCGAGGAGAAAATAAACATCCGGCTCGAGGATTTGATCGTGATCACCGAGACCGGCTACGAGAACTATTCGGATTTCGTGCCGATGGATCGCGCCGGCATCGAGAAAGTGATGGCAGAAAAAGGCATCTTGGAGAATTACTCGTCTGCGCAATTCACCAGCAAGTAGCCTTTGGCGGGTAGGAAGCGTTTCCTGCCGGGGCTTCAATTGCGGTTGTTATTATTTCTTCATCAAAAGGAGAGGAGGAGTTATGTTTGGTGCTCAAATTAATTTTCTTGCAGTAACCGCGTCGGCCATTGCCACGTTTCTCATCGGCGCGTTGTGGTACTCGCCCGCTCTCTTTGGCAAGCTGTGGATGAAAGCCCACGGCTATACCGAAGAGAAACTGAAGGAGATGCAGAAGACGGCGGCGCAGGCTTACATCACCTGTTTTGTGTGTTATCTGGTGATGGGCGTGGTGTTTTCGGTGCTCTTGTCCTATGTTTATCCCGAGGCCCCAAGTGCTGTAAAAGGCTTGCAGCTCGGTTTTCTGTTCTGGTTGGGTTTTGCCGCCACCATCGGCTTGACCGCGAACATGTTCTCGGAGAAACCGCTCTCCACTTATTTGATCGACGTCGCTTATCAGCTCGTCTATCTGCTGATCATGGGCGCGATATTGGGCGGATGGCGGTGAGGGAATGAGCGCTCCGGGCGCTGTGGGATAAACAGCACGGCTTTGTCAAAACACATCATCCACAACGCCCGGTCCGATATTTGTTATCCGCCTCTTCGCAAGGCCTTCTGCGATGTCGTTAGTTAAGCGGATGGTTCGTTCATTTTCGTTCGCGTCTGCTGCACGGCATTTTCCGTCGCGCCGAGGCAATAAAGCAACCCCAGCAGATTGCGTTCGGTTATTCTCCCGTCGGCGACTTTCTGCAAAATTTCGTGCGCATTAAAGGCGATGCCCAATCCCGCATTCTTCAACATAATTTGATCGTTCGCGCCGTCGCCCACCGCGACGATTTCTTCGCGCGAAAGCCCCTCCTTCCGCGCCAGCTCTTGAACGATTTCACCTTTTGCCTGCGCATCAATTATTCTCCCCTTGACATTGCCCGTAAGAATTCCGTTCTCGATTTCCAACTCGTTGCCAAAGGCATAATCGAACATCAACTTGCTTTTCAAAATTTCCGTGAAAAAAGTAAAGCCGCCGGAAATCAAAGCCAGCTTGAAACCCATCGTCTTGAGAGTCGAAACCAACTCTTGCGCGCCGGGGGTAAGCTGCATACTCTCGGCGACTTCATCCAGCACGGACACCGGCAAGCCTTTAAGCAATTGGACGCGCTCGCGCAACGCAGCTTGAAAATCCACTTCGCCACGCATGGCGCGTTTAGTAATCTCCGAAACCTTCTCACCGACTTTCGCCGCCTTCGCCAATTCATTGATCACTTCACCCTCGATGATCGTGCTGTCCATATCAAAAACCACCAAACGGCGGCGCTGGCGATAAGGCGTATCGGGCTGAATGATCGTGTCGAAGCCGATTTCGTCGCAGGTTTTTTGAATGACCGAACGCAAGACGGAAAGATCGCGCAGCTCGGAAGCATCGACGAGCATCTCAAGCGCGACAAACTCGCCGCGCGCCAAATGGTGCATGCGCTCGATATTCACCCGAAAGTTCGCCAGCGCATTGGTAATGGCTTTGAGAATGCCGACTTTATCGTGGCCGATGATGGTAAAGATCTGCAAGTTTTTATCGACGCGGCGCATCGCTTGCGGCGCTTCGAGAATATCGATCTTGGCCTCGAGCGGCAGGCGCTCGCATTTCTTCCGCAAGCGCTTGACGGCCTCTTCCAAATTTTCTTTTTCGTCGACCGGCTCGGCAATCATGAACATCAAAAAAAGGCCGTGCGAAGCATTTTGCTCGACGGCAATAATGTTAAGTTGCGACTCTGTAACCGCAGAAGTCACGTCTGCGATCAGATAAGGCTGGTCTTTACCGGAGACTGTAATAACGATGTACTTTTTCTCACTCATACGACGGCGCTCTCGACTTTGCACTGCATATCTGCGAAACCAATTTGGAAAAATCACTTCCATACGGAAAATCGATCATGCCCAAAATACTATCAAAAAAATGAACAAAAGGCAAGGGGAGAATCGATTCAAATAATTTAAACTTTTTACCATGGTAATTTCACATCATCCTGCTTGCATATCATTGCATGTATGCTTATCATTCGCGAGATTGAACGCTTTGGATAGAATATGTACTTTGGAAAACAGCCGGCGGAGTTTTGATGAAGCGAAGAGAATTCGTGAAGTCGAAGCCGCCGATGATGGCAAGAAACAAACAATAGAACTGGCATGGTAGATATTCCAACCAGATTTCGGCGCGAATTGTTAGCCATGGCGTCTTCAGAAAATCAGAAATTGGATGCGTTGAAAAAGATGCTGCCGTTTCGAATCACTGTCGGCTTCTTCGTTCAGCTTGCCGTTTTAGTTCTGATGGGAATCTCATCCCAGCCCAACGCCGTTGCGCAGGATAGAAAAATGTATTTCTATCATGGCTACACCTTTGGATCGGAGGCCACTTACAATCCGATCGCAACGATCATCAACGGCGGCTATGGCATCATGCAGGTCGGCAATCGCAACAAGGATCCGTTTGCAGTTGATTACCGCCGCGGTTGGCGTAATGTCTGGGAAAACATTTCTCATCCTGTGCGTGAAATCAAAACATTCGGCTGGAAGACTTTTATCACGACCGAAATCATTCCGACGAGCTTGCGGCCGCGCAGCGCGCAATACATGCCCAACTACCAGAATCACCTCATCGGTGGTGGGATGACTTATCGCATGCTGCGTGAGTGGTATGTTTACCATGGTTATCCGCACAGCACGATGTGGGCAACGAGCACGTTCACGATTTATCATTTGCTCAATGAGATTGTTGAAAATGACGGTTATATCGGAACGAATGTCGATCCTATCGCCGATATGCTGGTTTTCAATCCCCTTGGCCTGCTGCTTTTCTCCGATGAGCGCGTCGTTCGATTTTTTGCTGAGACTTTGCAATTGCGCGACTGGTCTTATTTTCCAACGATCAATCCCTCCACCGGCGCCATTGAAAACAATGGGCAGAATTTTTCCATCAAATGGAGAATCCCTGGACAGCGGTCGTGGAGCCTATTTTATCATTTCGGCGTGAACGGGATTGTCGGGTTTTCCTATAAGCGGAAGGATGGCACGAGTATTTCGGCAGGAGCCGGCCTCCTTGCAAGAAAACTACGCGAAGTCGAACGCGATGACGGAGTACGTTCTCTGACCGCCGATTTGGTTTGGAACATCGGCATCTTTTATGACCGCGAGGGGTCGCTCATGGCCTCGCTACTGTTTTCAGGGTCGCTTGCATATAAGGCGAGAGCGAATCTTTATCCAGGTCTGATTCGCGTCGCAGGCCTTTCGCCTGCTCTCTTTGCCGCCATTGGCGAAAAAAACGAGGTCATACTTGGCATGTCGTTACGAGGCATTCCTTTCGGATTGGCTTCTCAGCCGCGATAAGAGATTACCGAATCAAACTCAGAATAAAATTCAGAAAGTATTCCGCCCACAGAAATGAAATCCCACTGAAAAGGCTTAAAATTTTTTCGATTCTGTGGGAGTTCTACTTCTGTGAGCTAAGGCTTTTTACGCTGCTCGAAGAGTTTCAGGTTTCAGCTTGTCTGAAATCTGGCGTAGACAACTTACCGAGTTGAACAAATGTAAATTTGCACTTGCGCATTCGAGATTTATTGCCGATATTTACCACGTCAAACTCAGCGTGTAAGCAGGCAGGTCATGAATAAGCATGGTCGGCGGATCGTTCCCGCCCGCTGGGACAAGGAAAGAACCACATCTCAACCCCGAATACGTTTCGGGGTTTTTTTATTTCACAGAGAATCAAAACCAGTCCGGAATACTCGTGAACGCAATCCGCGTCGGCGCGGCGTGCTTGACGTGATGTATGCCGCCGAAATAAACTGTGTCGCTGCCGTACTTCGAGTTGATTGCATCCATCGCTTTTGAAAGCTGCGTACGCTTTTTGTCCTCAAAAAGTGAAAGTGTGTGCAAAAGATCCGGCACTAAATCAAACAATGTGACCCCCACCGCCAACGGTTTCCCGCTTGCTACCGGGCGTTGCTTCCACAAAGTTTCAAGCGCTTCGAGCATCGTCAGCGTGTCTTGACATTCGACCATGCTGATCTTATCTGACCAGGAACCACCATCCACAAACGAGATTGACGCTGTCATTACGCCTGCCCAGTAATTCATTTTGCGTAATCGCGCTACAGCTTTGTGCACCAGCTTTTGCGCGACGGCATAGGCGCTTTCCTCGGTGCGAAGCTCCGGCGGCAAAACATGCGAATGCCCAACCGTTCTTCGCAGAGTTGGCAACTCGGCAAGATCATCGCCGCGCAGCCAGTGCCAAAGCCTCTCGCCGATGATGCCATTCCAAAGCTTGTTCATCTCCTGTTTCGACAACGCGCAAATCTGTTCCACCGTGTGAATGTCTGCTTGCAACAGGCGCTTGTGCATGCGATAACCAACTCCCGGCAAGTCATTCAATTGCAGGCGGTACAAAATCCCCGGCAGTTCGGAGGCGCGAATCACCACCAAGCCGTTGGGCTTTTGCATGTCGCTGCCGACTTTTGCCAAAAAGCGATTTGGCGCGATGCCGATCGAGCAGCGCAAGGTCTTCCCCACTTTTTCGCGGATGGCGGCCTTGATCTGATGTCCAAGTTGAATGGACTTATCCAATGTCTGCTCACTCCCCATAAGACGGCAGGCCATCTCATCAATCGAAACCACCACCGCCACCGGCAGGCAAGATTCAACCGCTTGAACGATGGCATGATGGCATTCAACGTATGTCCGATGGCGCGCTTCAATAAATTGAATCTCCGGACATAGCTTGCGAGCTTCAGTTACCATCGTGCCGGTCTTGATGCCGAAGGCTTTGGCCTCATAGCTTGCGGCGATGCAGCAGGTCTTGTCGGTCATCACCGGTACGACCGCCACCGGTTTGCCGCGTAACTGCGGCTGCAGCTCTTGCTCGATAGAAGCGAAGTAAGAATTCAAATCGATGAACAACCAGCGGAGAGGACGGTTGGTGTTCTCGTGAGAGGAATCAAAGACATCTTGAAGCAGCTCAGTCATGGGTGCGTGCCCATATTTCAAAATGTGATGTTGATCGAAGCCAGCCAGGATTTGAATCGACAAAACTCAGCGATGGTTTGAGGCAGCAAGTAATGCGCATTCGCCGGACTTGTCGATGGCAAAACATAAATGCGCGTCTCACCGATTCGTTCTTCGTACGGCCCCGGTGTAATGCGAGTTTTGTTTGGAACATCGAAGACCCAACGAAATCCGGTAAGACCTATAAAGCAGGCAACTGAAGGAGAATATTTCTCGATCTTCAACCGTAGCGTTTGAACTCCGGCTGTGATCTCCTCCTTGCTCAATTCATCGATCTGCGAGGTTGCCCGCTCGACCACATCCGTAAAACCAATGCCTTTCTCCAAAAGAACTTTCTCATCGCCGGCTTTCACGTCTTGTCCAACAAGCCGCGATGCGGAAAGCGCCGGCCAAAACCGATTGGTCTTGCGCGCGAAGTATTTTCCAACTTGGGCGGAATAAAGTCCGGGGTTCAGGCCGATGAAAACGAGCTTTAAGTCGGGGCGCAAGTAATCCGGCAGCATGAGAAAGGCATTTTCAGTAGTGCGAATCTTCGGAGATGATCGGGGCATCGTTTGAACAAAGCTTTGTTTATCATTCTGATTCTAGCAAGCGCTGTTTTTATCGGAAAAGTAATCAAGAAAATTCTGAATCGCAAGAAAGCCGAATTGCGCATCAAACGCATTGAGAGGTGAAATTTACTCAGTATGTATTCGCGAAATGATTTTCAAATTTATTTTGCCAAATGATCCGAAGGTCTTCCCCATCATCTTTGTGGTTTATTCTCCCCGTATTATTCAAAATAAGCCGGTTGGTTCGCAATTGTCATAATAATTTGACTTGAGTATTTTCGGCATTATTGTTGTACAAGGACACTTCGGCAGGCCTGATGATGAAGTAAAACCGAATGCTCGCATGAGCTAGGGGTCGTTATGACAAAAGCAATTTTCAATTCAACATGGGTACGCTGCTGGAAAATCATCCGCATCATCCCGTTCATCGCAGACAGTGGCGCGTTTGTCACCGGAGTGTGGGTAGTGCTGCGCCACTTTGAAATGAATTGGCAGATCGGCATCGCCGTCGTCGTATTTGGGTTGGTAGGAATCGCTGCGCTCGTCAGCCGCTTCGAACGCTCGAAGAGTTTGAATCAAATTGGAGATGAGCCATTGATACCGCAAAGCGACAACGTAACTAAGTTCTCTGCACGGCGGGGCTCGAATACTCCATCTCGAGGCCAAGGCTTTGGGATTTCGGCGAATCAGCAGCGCTCCCCGATTGCATCGGATCAGTCATTGAAATTCAAGGCAGCAATGGGGAAATTACGAATCGAGATTATCTCGACACGGACCGCCGTTAGAGATAGCCATCGGAGAAAGATGCTCAGAAAGAAAGTGCGAAGTCGGACTTGCCCATGAAGTTCTTCAACACATCGAAGGTTTTTCAGCACAACTCCGACTTCGCCCAAAAAATTTAGGAGAGTAAAGAAGGAGCTTGACAGCTTCAAGACATTTCGTTATTTTGTTGCATCTTCCATGCGTTGTCTTGCACGTGCAAGCTTGGGGCTCACTTCTCGAACTGTGGGATTTTTTCACCAGCATGGAGATGGGATCGACTTGGGATTTCCCCGCCTTGTTGCTCAAGATTTAGTTTGTTGCACTCAATGAGAAAACACCATGAAAGAAAACAGATATTTTCCGACATGGAAAAGATGGTTGAAGATTGGGCGTCTAGTTCCCCTTATTACATCTTTGGCTGGAGCGATAGCTATTTTGTTATCACTATTTGGGCTTCTCAGTGCTAGTCTCCTAGAGCAAATTATCGTTGCTCTATTAACTCTTTTATCTATCGATGCTCTGGTAGAACGGCTCAGTCTGCTTGAAAGAATTGACGAAAGATTGGAGAGACTACCTGATCAGGAGTTACTGCGGGATCGTTCACAGCTTATTCGTATGGAGGAATTAGGTGCGAACGCAACCGAAATATGGGCGGCGGGAATAGCGCTGGTGTCTATTGTTCATCCTTACTATGACTTTTACCTTAAAAAGTTGAGAGATGGTTGTAATCTTCGCTTCTTGGTCTTAGACCCAAACTCAGATGCTGTTGGTGTACGGGATAAACAGTTATCTGCTTTTACAATCAGAGAGGATATCACTACATCACTTGTAGTTTTGGATAATCTAATGAAACAGAGGCTTTTAAAAGGTAAATGTGAGGTAAGATTGTCGCGTACCTATTTACCTTTTAGTTTAGTTATTGTAGATGGTAAGAAAGAACATGCCTTGATGACTGTTGAAATGCTTACCTACAAAACCAACCTTCACGAACGTCCTCATTTCCAGTTAACAAAGCGTAATAACCAAAGCTGGTTTGAGTTGTTTTACGGCCAATTTCAAAGTCTCTGGAATGATTCTTTGGTTTACAAGACCCGCAGTAAGACTTTACCCTTCGATAAAAGAAACCCCGATCATGATGCACCGATAGATGGTCACATAACATCGAAACCCACTACTTCATGAAATGAATCGAGTCGTTTGACAAATCAATATGAAGGTTTTTCACACCAGAATAGGTGGAGATTCCCTTCAAGCATGTATAGTTCCGACAAAAAGTAATTTTTACTAAGTGATCTTTTCAAGGTTCTGGAACGCAAAGCGTCTTGAGATCGTGGCATACTTCTCGCTTTAGTCGGAAATGTACTCAGGACCCAATTCAGATAAGCTGGAACAAACAGGCAAAAACTGGAGGGCATTTTTGTGTTGCAATAACAATATTTATGAAGTAGATAATATTTTTAAAAGCACTCTCAAAAATTCTTTGCCAAAAAATGGAGTCTGTAGATTGATGAGTCTTCTAAGTGAAGGTGGTTTTACTTCAACGAATATGTTGTCCTTGCTAATCAGCGATGGAAACTGAAGAATTGTATTGGTCATTGGCAATTGTAGAGGACATATCATATCGACCTAGTAAAGTCCGTTGCTTCACTAAGATTAAAAAGTTTTTTGATCCTGAAATTTGACGTAACTTATTAATTTCAGAAAATGTTTCGTAATATTCGGGAATTACTATCACCATGGAAATTCTTTTTCTAAGATTTGCACCGTGAAGAAAGTCCGCTTCTAGTTCTTGTTTATTATTAAGGCATTTAATTTCATAACTTCTTTCAAGCCGATTCTCTTCGAGATGGCGTTCAATATATTCTTTCAATTCATTTTCTCTTTTTTTATAGAAAGAGATAGGATGGTGTTCTTTATTTTTGACGGCGTATTCATCCGAGTTTACGTAAATTAGAACATTCTTTGCATAATCGAAAGCAAGCTTGATGTATTCCTTATGGCCTCTATGTAGCTTATTAAAGGTTCCACCGATTGTTGCAATGGGATCGCCCTTCTGATAACGCTCATATGTTTCTGGTTTGACGAGAATCAAGAAATTTGGTTTACGAGGTCTTGACTTCTTATGTACAACACGTTCTTCATTTATCCTTTTGAAAAAATCATAATAAGAAGGTGAAACGATAGCAATGCAACTTGCGGTACAAAGCTCATCGTCATTAAGATAATCAGTGCGTAAATCATCGTCATTGTTTAGGCATCTTATGTCGTAATTAGTCTGTCCTGTAATTTCAAGTATAGAACGTTTTAGTTGTTCAACCCTATGCTGATATGAATGCATAGTGTATAGTTTTTTCAAGATGATGGCCCGCGTCCACCACCCTTTGACTCGCGGATATGAATGCATAGTGTATAGTTTTTTCGCGGCATATTCATCTGAAGCCACGTATATCAACACCCGTTTGGCATATTCAAATGCAATTTGAATATATTCCTTTTGCTCCCAATGCAAGCTATTGAAAGTTCCTAAAATGGTAGCAATACGCGTAGGCGCTTCGTTCATGCGAAACATCAGTCTGTAAACCCTCGATGACAAAACATGTCGTTACAATTTGCCATGAAGCTATACTCAGAATTATTTCTTACGATCTATGGAATTGGATTAATCAAATATCAATATCTTTCATCATTTCATACTTATAAGATGCTGCCTCGGCATGCTTACGTATCTTGAATGATGAAATATCCTTTGTACTATCGTTCTTGTAGTATACTCGTTCCTTAATTAGAATTAAAAAATTTCTCATGCCTAGTTCTTTACGCTTACAATTTAGCTCTCTAAAAAAATCACAGTATTCAGGACCAATAATGGCCATGTCAATTTTTTCGCCAAGATCGGGATTCGATAGGTAATCAACGATCAAGACATCTTGATGATAAAGACAGCGAATTTCACAACGATTTTGTAAGTTATGTTCGACAAGGAAGTCCTTTAGTTCTTGAACTCTCGTAGCATATTGTCGTACCTCGTATTGTTTTTTGTTTTTACAGTATTCATCAGAACTTACGTATATCATTACACGATCTGCAAATTCAAAAGCCAATAAAAGATATTCTTTATGACCAGGATGGAGGGTATCAAAGGTTCCACCGACAGAGGCTATATGTCGTTGCTCACTGTTTTCACGATTCATAGCTGGCTTCCTATAGAAAAAAAGTATTAACGCATGTCTGCCTCCCTCCCTAGAAACTGGTTCACTTGCCAGACTGGCAGATTCTGCGATAGATATTTAGCAACAGTTAGTTCCCATGCGGAAAGCAGTACAAAGATGTAACTCAGTTTCAGATGCATCGCATTGTACTTAAAAATATCGGATACCCTGAATTGACCTTAAAATAGAAGACTGGTCAAGATGCTCAAACCTAACTATTGAAAACATTTTGGCCTTTTCGGAATTATTAAAATTCAGTTAAGAATCAGAAGATGAACATAGTACAAACTGGGAGAGGTGGTCCATGGTATGGACGGAGAACAAGTTAGATGCTCATTTCATGGATGAAATTGTCAACAAAGCAGTTCAGGTGACCCGTTCCGGCCGCGCCTGTTTGTTGCTTTACAACAAAACAGAAGACCGGCTGGAGTGCCATTATGGTGAAAACTGCGCATGTTTTTCAGACGCCAACAGAACCAAATGTTCCATTGCACTCCAAGATACTTCAAAGAACTTGCGGCAATTATTCAATGAAAGCAACTCCAGCGGCTATATCAGCGAAGGCAAGGAGTTTCCTACGAAAGAACAAAACGGCTCGGACAACCCTCCGTCTCAGATGTTAATCCCTCTAAATCGACATCAGAACAAGCCATTTGGACTCTTGGTTTTTGAATCCAAGCACAAAACACATTTCCGACAAGAAGATATCGGTATCGCGCAATCGGTGGCTGAGTTTTGCGTCCTGGCGTTGCAAAAGTCACAACAACTCGCCACCAGCGATAGGATGATTGGTAAACTAAGTTTGCTATCAGACGCGAGTAATGTTTTGCTCTCCGAATTCGACAATAGGCCATTGCACGAAAAACTCGAATCCATCGTCGAAAAAACGCTTGAAATTCTTGATGCAGAATTATGCAGTCTTTGGTTGGTCAGAGGAAAAGAAGTTATTCTTGTGACCAGTTATTCTGAAAAAGGAAAAGTAATTCATTTACAAGAGATAGTATCCTCCATGAAAGATGACCCTCAATTGGGACTAACTGGTTACATTGCATTTCAAATGGCATCTCAAAAAAGGTCTTTTAATCTTTTTGGGGAAGAACTTCAAAAACTTAGAGCACAAGCTAAACAAATGCCTGCAGATTTTGTGCAATCCGAGGCGACGTATTCCGAACTTGCTTATCCTATGCTTGATAAAGAAGGCAATCTTATTGGCGTGCTCATAGCCTATAATAAAAAGGGGGCAGATGGAAAACCCCTGATTAATACCGGCTTTTCAAAAGACTTCGATGAGCCGTTAATGAACGTTCTGACGACCAAGCTGCTTATTTCCATAAAGAACGCAAATCTGATCCAGAAGGAGAGGGAATTACTAAAAACACAACGAGAATTATTAAAAAGATTAAGAAACTATGAGCTTATTGTAGAAACCACTCCTGATCCGGTTGTCATCTGCTCCAAGACGGGGTTGATTACTTACATGAATCCGGGGGCGAAAAATCTATTTGGCGATTTGATTGGTTGTTATGTCGCTGATCGTTACCCTTCGGATGAAACTTCCACCGGGATTGAGAGAGCAAGGGAAATCAGGCGACTTCTCTCGAAGAGTGAAGACAAGCGTGTTAGAAATTTTGAAACCACATTTACAACCAAAAACGATGAAGTGATCCCAATCAGTTTGTCAGTAAGCCTTCTGTATGACGAGCACGGAAAAGAAGCCGGCACAATCGGTATCGCCAAGGATCTGCAGGAGATCAAAGCGCTGTTGGCAACCGGCCAAACATTGCTGGATACCTACGAAATTGAAAAAATATTGAAGCACATTACGCAAGTCTGCCTGCGCTTGCCCAACAGCATTCGCGCCTACATCAAACAATACGAGGAAAAGACCGACACCCTAGTCTTTCGCGCATTGAACTCAAAAAATCCCCAGGAGACATTTCCGGTAAAGTCCACTCCAAAAGAAAAAGGCATGACCGGTCATGTTTTCATGACGCAACAGCCCATTCTCTCAAACGATGTATCCCTCCTCCCCGTTGACCGCTATAATGCGATGTTCAAAGAGGTCAAATCCAAAATCGTCGTGCCGATCACCTATACCGACAAAGAAACCGGCAACACCAGAAGACGTGGCGTCATCAGCGTCGACAGTGAAGCGCTCAACGCTTTCTCACCGAACGATATTTACTTTCTTACGACACTCGCCAACCAAGCTGCGGTCGCTTTGGAAAATGCCAACCTGATCGCTTCGAAAAATGAAATCATTACCAAATTACGTGCTTTTGATAAAGTTCAGCAAGCTGCAACCGGCAAGAACTTGGTTGAGGATCAAATCCTGGGCAGTATCTTGGACGCCGTGGTCGACATCATGGGATTTGGATACGCCAACATCTCAAAGGTTGACAAGGACACCTGGATGATCGGCACGATGAAAGGCCGAAATGTGCCTGATGAGTTCATGAAGTCGGCCTGGCATTCGCTTGATAGCAAGGATATTCAGGCATGGGTTGTCCGCCACAAGGAAGCCGTCTATCTCACCGG
>Ga0247727_10004419_pt1 | contig 29833 bp, 34 predicted proteins | sample WisWelCaveWW1625_FD_202498 | JGI IMG/M metagenome (GOLD analysis project Ga0247727, IMG submission 202498) | Biofilm microbial communities from Wishing Well Cave, Virginia, United States - WW16-25 | ecosystem: Environmental > Aquatic > Deep subsurface > Groundwater > Cave microbial mat | place...
TCTCGCCTTTGGTTGTTACGCGCACGAGCGGCAGTCCGAGTGCCTGCGACTGCAATAATGTGATGTCAATGTTCGGCGTGTGAAACATATAGCTCTCAGGATTCTCAGAAACAAGCGTAATCAAGCAAACAACGTCGTGTTCTTCCTTTGCCTTCATCAACGCAAGGGTGGAGTCCTTGCCTCCGGAATACAATACGCCGAGTTTCATCAGAAGAATACGACGAAAAGGGGTTTAAAAATCTGGTCATTCCTTTGCCGCTTTTGAGAGAATGTACATTCCGACGAACAAACTGAGCAGGGACAGGAACAAATTGCCCCAGTCTCCTGTCGGGATGACAACGGGCACGGCAAAGAGTCCGATGACGGTCAGCAGTCCGCCGACCAGCAGCATCAAAAATCGCGCAAAGCCCATTGTTTTTCACCCCTGTTCTTATGCATGAAATGGACCAGCCAGCCCAGGCTGGCGCTGCCCATTTAGTCCTCACGCTCCTCTTTTTCTTCTTTCTTTTTGATTTTGTCTATTTCAATTTTTCCCTTGGACATTTTGATGCTGACTTCGTCCTCTTCGGTGAGCTTGGTCACGGTTGTGGCGAGCTCAGGTAAAAGAATGCGTGCGCCGCGGAAGTCGGGCTTGCTGATGACTTCTTTCATGTCCTTGTGCGGCTGGACTTCATGCATGACCTCTGCCTTGCCCTTGCTCTCAAGCTCTTTCTTGAATTCCTTGGTGCGCTCAAACAAGTATTTTGCGATTCTTTCAGCGACATTGACACCGGTTGCCTTGGTTATGCCCTGCAGTCCGGGAGAGACGTTCACTTCAATGACTTTGGGACCGCGGACGCTTTCCAGCATGTCCACGCCGCAGATTTCCGCGCCCATGGCGCGTGCCGCGAGCAATGCGGTCTTGACTGCTTTCGCGCTCAGCGTGGTTGCCTCGCCCCTGCCGCCTGCGTGGATGTTTGCGCGCTTTTCTCCCGTGACCGCGATGCGCTTCATGCTCGCAACAACTTCATCGCCAACCACAAACGCGCGCGTGTCAGTGCTGTCGGTTTCAATGTATTCCTGCAAAAGGAACGGCTGTTTCAATACGGCCAAAGCGTCAATCATGGAGCTCGCGCTCTCGTAACTGTCCGCAAGCATGACTCCTTTGCCGTGCGTGCCGGTGGGCAGCTTCAGGACAATCGGGTACGTCATTTTCTTGATGATTTTTTTCGCCGCGGAAGATGTTGAGGCAATGTACGTGTTGGGTTGCGGCACTTTGCTTTTTTGGAGCTTGATGTGCGTGAGCAGCTTGTCATGCCCGGCAGTAAACGCGCCGGGCTTGATGGGGATGAAGGTCTTGTCGCCGAGCATGCTCGCGATGGTGCGCAGCAGGTTCGCATACCTGCCTGAGCCGCGCATGTACATGCAGTCATACTGCTTGAGCGGCTTGCCATCGTGCATCACGCCGCCTTCCTTGCCGAGATTGACCTCAAATTCCTTGATGTCCAGATGGTCGACCTCGTCAAAATGCTTCTTGAGCGCTTCCACTATCCATTTGGAGGAAATGCTTCCCATGCTGACGATTGCTGCGCGCATTGTGTTTCACCCTGATTTTTTCGCGGAATCAATCACAAACCCGCGCTTGAGGATATTTCTGCCGATGAGCACAGAATACTTCATGTGCCTGCGGTCTGCGAGCGTGAAAAACACCTTGAACGTCCTGCCTGCCATGGTGACACGCGCGAGAATCATGCCGCGCACCGAGCGGCCGTGCGCAGACCTGACTTTCTGGTAGCGCACGATCGGCCCGAGCCCGAGCGATTTCGCGAGCGCGGAGTCAATGCTGCTTTTTGCCGCGCCGGTGTCAACGCGCGCGGTGACTTCGCGCGACTTGTTTTTGCCGTGAATGGTCACGGTTTCCCTGAATCCGACGGTTGTTTTTGCCATTAATTTTCTCCCTTTTCCATTAGTTTTCTAATTTTGTCTTGTTTTATTCTCGTGTTGGCGTGTGCAGGGGCGGCATCTTGTTTCATGAACGGATAAAAGATGACGTCGCGGATGCTTGCCGCGTTCGTGAGCAGCATAATCATGCGGTCAATGCCCATGCCCAGCCCGCCGGTGGGCGGCATGCCGTATTCAATTGCCTGGATGAAGTCCTCGTCCACCTGCTCGCCCCACTCGGTCTGGCCTTTTGTCTGTTCTTCCAAAAGCTTGCGCTGCAATATCGGGTCATTGAGCTCGGAATAGGCGTTTGCGATTTCCATTCCTGCGATGAAGGGCTCAAACCGCTCAACGAGGTGCGGGTGGTCACGGCAGGGCTTGCACAAGGGTGTGGTTTCCAGGGGATGGTGCGTGATGAACGTGGGCTGAACCAGTTTTTCTTCCACGAGCTGCTCAAACAATGCCTGAATCAGCCCTCCGCGCGTTAGCTTGGGCGGCAGCAAATCCTTTCTCGGCACGCGCGCGAGCAAGCCTTTGTCATCCAGCGCGTCAACGTCAACGCCGCCAAGCTCCTTTATCGCGTTATTCATCGTGTATGACTTCCATGGTTTCTTGACATCAATCTCGCGACCCTGGTACGTGAATGTCGTGCTGCCGTGGATTGCCATTGCCGCGGCGACGTACAAATCCTCGGTGAGCTCCATCATGTCGCGAAAGTCTGCGTATGCCTGGTACATTTCAATCGCGGTGAACTCAGGATTGTGCGAGCGGTCAATGTCCTCATTGCGGAAGTTCTTGCCGATTTCGTACACGCGGTCAAACCCGCCGACAATCAGGCGCTTGAGGTCAAGCTCGGTTGCGATGCGCATGTACACGTCGGTGTTGAGCGCGTTCAAATGCGTCTTGAACGGCTTTGCCGCGGCTCCGCCGTAAATCGTCTGGAGTGTGCGCGTTTCCACTTCCATGAAGCCGCGCTTGGCGAGTTCTGCGCGGATGGTTTCAATGATTTTGGCGCGCTTGCGGAACACGTCGCGCGTCTCAGGATTCATGATGAGGTCAAGGTAGCGCTTGCGGTAGCGGGTTTCCACGTCTTTGAGCCCGTGCCATTTTTCAGGGAAAGGACGCACGCTCTTGCATAGCATGGTTGCCTTGTGCACGTCCAGCGTGACTTCTCCTGTTTTGGTCTTGAACACGCAGCCTTCTGCGCCAATCCAGTCGCCGACGTCCCAGAGCTTCAGGAATGCATAGTCCTTGCCCAGCACGTCTTCCTTCAGGTAGAGCTGGAGCTTGGTTGTATGGTCGCGGACGTGGCAGAACGTTGCCTTGCCCATGCGGCGCAGTCCGACAATCCTGCCTGCAACAACTGCCTTGTCCTTGGTGTGCTCAATCTGCAAAGCGCCGTACTTGTCCAGAATTTGTTGGGCGGTGTGCGTGGGTGAGTACTTGTACGGATACGGATTGATGCCGCGCGCGCGGAATTCCTCAAGCTTTTTCCTGCGCTCAGCAATCAGCTCTCCCTCAGTCGGCATGCGCGCACAAGGTGGAAGTTTGTTTTTAAAGGTTTCTTCGGTGCGCGATTCAGGATGGAAGCAAAAGCTTTTTAAAAAGCGGACAGGCAATTTGCTTCAAGGGGAATTGTGTGACAACACAAAGCTTTAAAAAACATATACCACTTGGTAGTGAAGAAAGACCGAGTGGAGATAGAATGCCAGACGCTGACCAACCTAGGGATATGGACTGGGAACAAGAGTACCGGAAGACATACCGTGCGTGGGAGGAGGTGGTCGCACAGCGTGAAGGCTTCAAGAAACAGTCTGAAGACCTTCTGGGCAAGAGCACTGCACTCGAACATACTGTTGCACAACACGATTTGCTATTCGGCACGCTGGACGAGCGCTTGCGTGAACAAGCACGCGCATTCAAGAAAACGCGCGACGATGAGGTTTTGCTGCTGAAACCGTACATTCGCCCCAAAAGCGCGCTGAAGGACCTTGAGAATGGGATAACGCTGCTCTCCGTGATGAATGCGCACGATCGCGAGTATGACTGGGTGCGGCATTACTTTTTTGAGCCATTAAACCGCCTCAACGTGCAAAAGGGGTTCGCGCCTGCAGGGCACCTGATGTACAAGCGCATGTACGATGAATTGCGGGAGCCGCAGCCTGCATTCAGTCTCGCGCATATTGAGGCACTGCTGTACCGCATGATGCGCCTTCCGCAGGAATACGCTCCTGCATTTGCAATGCTGCGCGCAAAGCCGCTTGCTCTGCGCGAAATCGGCCCGAAATTGTACCAGGACGCGGCCAATAGGATGTATGCTGAGGAAATTCGCACCGGCCTGAAGAAGTTCGTGAGTTTGAGTGATGGCGAGCGCATTGCGCTTCGCCTGCGCTGGCTTTATGCAGGGGATGATGCCAAGAAATTCGACGCAGTGCTGCAGACAGCAGAACTTCCTCATGCAGACAGCCTGAGCGAGATGCACAATCACATCAAGCAGCTGGAAGCCAGTGCGCCGGGGTATTGGCCGGTGAACCTGCGCTGGTTTGACCGGTTGCCCAAGGACATTTCTGAATTCCTTCGCAGACAGCCGTCGGGCGCGTGAAGCCGGCAACACCAAAGCTTTATAAACGCCTTTTCCGTAAACGTGATCGAGGTTTTCGGTCATGATTCCACAAATCGCTAGTGGGCAGCCCAAGATAGGCGTTCTCAAAGAAAGCAGGCTGCTCGACGGGATAGTCCAGGCGCTCCAGGAAATCACCCCTGTCGGCAGGGTTGACCAGGAAGTGCTGTATCAGGAAAAGCCAACCTTGGACGCGCTTGTCGTTTCATACGAGGACGCGCAGCAGGTCCCGCCGCGGATGTATCACACGCCGCTCGTTCTGGTTGGGACTGAGCAGCAGCTGTATGCGCTTGCTTCAAATGCAGTGACAGAATTCATCCCTGTTCACCCGCAAAATGGGAATGGTTGCACGATTGACAAGGAGTTCGCCGGCCAGAAAATTGCGGGGGTTCTTAAGAAGACTGATTATGTCCGCGCAGTGGAGCATTTGTTTCCTGGCGAATGCGCGCCGGATCTCACGACGCTGCAAGAAGCGCTTTCCGAGCGGACTGCGACATCCTTGTTTGACAGCTACCATCAGTATTGCCAGGAAGTTGTCAAAGATGTTTTTGACAAGTTTTCCAGCATTTCAGACCGTACGCTCGCAAAAGAAAGCAGGACTGCGCTCACCGAATTTGCAGTGCTGACAAAGGACCGAAAACTCCTTGATGCTCTTTTCGATCGAAGTGAGACCATCGGACTGGTGAACGGCATCAACCGCCTTGTGACCACCGGCTTCGGCAAAGACATCCTTAAGCGTGCTCCAGACGTGCTGCCGATTTTTCTCGCGTTTTACGCCCCTGATATGAAGATGGCGCCTATCGGGTTCGACAAGCACGAGCACGCACACAAGGTATGGCACGTTCCCGGAAGCCAGATGTACGTGAAATATTCCGAAGGCGCGCATCGTGATTCGTTGCGCCACGAGGCAAAAGTGCTCGGCAAGTTGCGCACGCACCTGCGGCGCGTGCAGGATAACAGCGATGAGCCCTTTGAGCTCTCGTTTCCTGAAGTGTGGTACACTCCGCCGAAATCAATTGCAGACACGATTGACTACAACGTGCTCGTCTTGTCAAAGCTTCCCGGTGAGCAATTGGCAGCGCATTTCACCAAGCTGCACAACAAGATGCGAACATACCAGCACGCCCAGCTTCCTGTTCCTGACGACCAGAAAAGCGAGCTGAAAAAAATTCACGACGGTGCGCTGGACGAATGCGCCAAAGTGACCGCACTTGCGTATGTGGTCTCCAAACTGGAGGACCGCGAGCCTGATTTGATTCGGTACACGCATACGCGCCAGGCGTCTGAGCTTCGTCAGCGGCTGGAAGACCGGTTCCTCGGCGTTGGGCAGAGCACGCAATTCCGGGAAGGCCTCCAAGAAGGCGGAATGAGGAAAGCGTATGAAGGCCAAGATGCGGGATTAACGGTTTTCGGGGATACTATCTTGAAGCATATCGAACCGGTTCTTGAAATTATTGCTGACGCGCCCCCTGGAATTGATACAGACCGTTCGTCCCAGAACATGCTGGTTGAACCGGGAAAGTACCTGCGATTTCACCATGTCGACTTCGAGACCTTCAGGAACGATCCGACCATTCAGAGTTGGGCACACACCGCGCTGTTGCTTGGCAGCTATACTGATGATAAGCGGAAAATGACCGAAGACTACTTTTATGGCGATTCGAGAAGGCCTTTATTTGAACAGGGAGAAGAGGTTGAGTGGCATCGCTATAGCGTCCTTGAATTCCTCAAGCGCGTCCACGCAAATGTGGGGAAAATCCGAAAAGCAATCATCAAGTCAGGAAAGCCTGCTGCACGAGGAATCCGATTTCCGCTTCCCACGGCTGACCAGGCGGGGAAGGAATTTTATGCGCTGAGCTGTTATCGCGGCACATTTTATTTCGGGTTTTTCGAACGTTTCCGCGAACTGCGGAAAAATGAGCTGGACGTGATAGACGCCTGCCAGCACATGACTATCGGAAATGCCCGCATCGCGATTGACAACCTTCGGACAAGGTTTATGCCGCGGGATGGCGCGCTTCCCGTGCTCTACGATGGCCTTGCACAATTGTATGACTACATTGTCACGCGGGAGCACCCAAAATGATACGGACGCTTGAAGACTTGGGGAACAACATCGGCAAGTATCTGCCGCAGTTTGACCTGCACGTGCACACGTTCGCGCATTGCGTGCAGGAGCAAGATGGCGAGACCAAGCGGCACGTCAAGTGGGACGGGCAGGTTCCTTCCTTGGACGAGAAAATGGACATCATTGCAAACCGCATGAGAGGGGCGATGCAGCAGGCAGTAAGCCGCGGCGTCAAGGTATTGGCGTTCACGGAGCACCCGCAGTATACCATCTACTCAGTCGAGTACGCCCGATACAGCCGCGTGTTTGAGGCGCTCAAGAAGCAGTTCAGCAGCCGTCTCGACCGCATACTGTGGGGGCTTGAGCTGGACCTTGAAATTGCGAAGGACAAGCGCGCATTTATTGATGAGCTTGTTATCGGCAATGAGCAGGTCGGCCACAAGGACACGATGCTGAACGACGCTGAACTGGTCATTGGGTCATTGCATCTTTACACAGACTGGAGACGCGTCCACGTGCCTTCTTCAATCCGGAAGCGCATCGCCTACTATGGTAACGTAACAGAGTACATCAAGGGACAGGATGATTATCTCTCGCTAACCTTGAGCGGCCTGGATTCCCTGGGCGAATTGCGCAAGCGACTGAACGCAAACCCTGACAAGCGCAAGGTATTCGTGTACGGCCACCCTTGGGGTGCTGCATGGATGATAAACAAGCGCCAGTTCGAATTGGACGAAAACCAAGGCCAGATGATTCCTATTAAAGACGAGGACCCCCGCTATCAGCGCTTCCTCGCATATCATCGCAGCAGTCGTGCGCGCATTCCGTCGTTCTCGCCCTCGCAATGGCGCGAGGTTTCGCACAAGCTGATTGAGCACGGCATTTATCCTGAAATCAACTGGAAATATATCGGGCGGGGCGCAATCGAGTACGACCCTGCGCGCATAGGTCCTACATTGCTTCAGGCGTATGTTGCGGAATGCAGCAGCAGGAAAGTCCGGCCATTGATATCGGTGTGCAGCGATGCGCACAGCCCGCTCGAAGTGGGGGATTTTGATTGGCGGCGCGCGGCGCAGGGGCATCTTGCGCTGCACATGGCGCGTGTCTGGGCAGAAGACCTGGGCTGATCAGGCAGTAGTGCTCTTATTGATGCAATACGCGCTCATGTGGCGAAGTTTTTCTGCGGCCATAAGAAGGGAATGCATGACAGGAATGCTCTCCTTCGGGACTGAGCGCAACAGTTCGGTTCCTTGGCGTTCGAGTTGCGAGTGCCTTTTCTTGAAGGCATAAATCCCCTCAATGCTTGACTTGTAAAAAAGGTCGTACACCTGTTCAATGAGCGTCGAAAGCTCCTTGACGAGCTTGAGCGTGGTGGGGTTGAGCTTGGGCTCGTGCCGGTGGCAATAGATGCCGATATCAGCAACGTCATCCGCAAGATGCTCGAGGTTGCACACGATGTAATAAATGAAACTGAGGCGCCGGTGGTCCTTGTATCCTTTCTTGTTCAGAATGCGTTCGCAAAAGATGGTGAGCTTGTTGTTCAAGCGTTCGCGCTTGGCAATCTCTTCCAGAGCGGAAAATTTCCTTTTCGACAAGGCTTCGCTGGTATCCCGCGCCATTTCTATCAGCATGAGCATAATGCGGCGGAGGATGCTGTCGAATTCAGTATCCATCGCAGACGCCACATTCCGGACAGTGCACGTGCGCTCAGTTTGATTCACAATCTCGAATCCCATCAGCTCTCCGATTTCTTCCTGAATTTTGGGAATGATTTTTGGGTCATCAAAACTTATTTCCAATTCGTCATACCCAAGTTTGTAGAATGTGATGAACGGGCGGCGAAGGAACGAGTCAACGCCGCTGAAATGGATTTTCGCGGTTTCCAGCGCCTCTTCCTTGCTCGTGGAGACCCGGATCTTATTGCCCTGCTCCTCAACCTCGAGCTCATCGCCCTTCTTGATGCCGTGCTCAATGCACCACTTTCTGGGCAGCGAAATGAGCTGCGTGCTGTTGGCGATTTGGATGACTTTGCGTTTCATGAGTGTGAACGAATTCTCGGCAATCTTCAGATTGCCGACGACCATCGGCGAACTGATGTTCGCCGAGGGAAACCGAAGTCTTGCCGAACAAGTTCGGCATTGACTTTGCGTTTCATAAACCCTGATAACCCCTTATAGTTTATACAGTCTTATGTATGTGCTTAATGTTCCTTAACCACCCTTAAGGTTTTGGAAAAAGGTGGTTGGATTATATAAAGCTTGCGATACATTATAAAAAATCTTATTTTATATAAGGATTATAAATTATAACGTGAAGATATAAATCTACATAGGCATATAAGGTGTTCATTCGGAAAATATTAGAAAATCACGCGGGGGTGTGGGGTATGAGCAAGATGCACTTCGAGGATGCTGAAGGCGCACAAGCCTTCCAACGACACCCGCAGATGCCGGTGCCTGTCCCGCCGGACAAGGACACGGACGACTACGAGGAATTTGAGGATGATGCTGAAATGATGCAGGCGCTCTGGCACCAGGGCGAGCAGGCCTTTGAGGATGAGCTGATGGCGTCGGAGGATTACTGATGGACACGGACAAGGTGTTCATCAAGGACATTGAGGCCATCAGGGCGTTTATCTCCCTGCAGAGGCAGAAGGAAGAGTACTTCAACCACGTCATGGATAAAATCCTGGCGCGGCAAAAGAAACGATAGGCGCTTCAGGGGTGGGGCGCAGTCACAGTCTTCACTCACGAATCGACAGGCCCATCGGCGCGCAAGTGCCGGTGGGCCTCTCGTTCTATTCACACGACAACTGCAGATTCTCTGCATTATAGTCACTTTCTAGTGGTTAAAACAGAAAGATTTAAATAGCGGTTCCGCGTGCCTTCACTCATGCAACCCACGGAAACATTGCTGCCCACGCGGTGCCCGCACTGCACCAAGCTCATTGTCGGAGAAGTCAGGAGCTTTTGCAAGCATTGCAGGGAAGTGTTTGACGAGTACGACAGCAGGTGGCGCTCTACCGAAGAGCAGGTCATGCTTACGCCCCTGACGTAATCAGGCCGCTAACTTTCCCAAACGCAAGAATTTTCTTCTGCGCATCATCCACAACGTAGACGTCAAAGTCCTCAATGTTCTTGATGAGCGGGCTCAACACCTTTCCTGCGGTGACGTCACTGCCTTCCACGCAGACGTTGAAGCTCGGCTGGACAATCAGCACGCTTTTTTTGTATTTTCCTTTGATAAAGCACTTGTATTTTTCCCTCCGCGTCTTTTCCCGCAGGGAAACCGCAGGATGCTCGTGCCCCATGAGAATGACTTTTGCTTTTGCCTTGGGCGCACTGTCGCCGTGCACGATTGCAATGTCTCCCAAGACCAGCTCGTCCATGACTTTTATTGCCTTTTTCCTCGTGAGCGGTGCAATGTTCGGGTCGTGGTTGCCCTTCACGACGATTATTTCTTTGCACTTTCGTGAAAGGTAGTCAAACAAGCGCATGGTTTCCTTCCATTCCTGCCTCGTGATCGCGCCGAATTCGTGCTTTAAATCGCCGTTCAGGACAACAGTCTTGGGGTGCACCCGCGCGAAAATCTGCTCAAGCCGGTCAATCATGTCCTTGTACTGGAATCGCGGCACAAGCACGCCCTGCTTCATCAGCGCTTCCTCAAACCCGATGTGCAAATCCGCGATGACGAGCGTGTCGTGCTTTTTCAAATACAGCGCAAGGTCAACAATCGCGATGCCCGGATGGATTTCCATACGTGAATTGAGAGTCCGAAGCTTTAAAAAAGCTCCCCTTCTCCTGCGGTTAATGAAGGGAATCATCGCAGTGTTTCTGTTTGTGCTCGCGGCTTCAAGCGCAAGCGCGTTTGTGCTCGTGGACAGCTGGTATCACCCGGACATCGGCCTGCCCGGCGATTTCGTGCAGTCTGATGTCACGCTGGACATTGAGGACGTTGACCCTGACGCAGACCTGAAGGTTGTGTTCACGATTCCTGAGCTCGGCCTGCGCACGAGCAAAGGACCGTTTGAGCTTCCGAGCTCACGTCACACCAGCGTCAGGCGCGGCTTTGAAATTCCCTGGGACGCAGAGCCTGGAGAATATGTCATCAGGATGTACGTGACCGACGACCAGGGCAACAAGCGAATCAGGCACCGGTTTGTTGAGATAGAGTGAGTGTCTTCTTAGAGACTCTTTCGTCGTGAAACTTTATAAATGAGGCACGTGCAGGCCTTCTATGCGTTTTACAAAAGGCAAACCTCGTGAGCTTGAAGGCAAGGTGTTGGTTTACGCAAGCCTCTGCAGGAACGATGAGTCGGACGCCATCCGCGCGCTGTACATCACGCATGACCTTGATGACCTCAAAGTGCATTCTGGCGGTATGTCGCTCACAGAATTATTGGACAATATTCCGAAAAAATGGTATGTGCAGAAGAGCGACGACCCGAAGGATGTCCTGCCGCTGTACGGCACTATTGCGCAGATGTCGCCGCATGAACAGGACTTGCTGAAGTGTGACATGCTCTTTGTAGGCACATTCAACACGTCTGGCGCATGCCAGCACGCGGTCCAGCTTGGTGCAGAGTACTATGTCGTGCTCCTTGAGGATCAGTTGCGCCACCGCAAGGCGCCTGTGCAGCAATCTGCTGTTCCGCCTGCACCTGCCAAGCCGCAGTACGCAACCATCAAGCACGAGGAGTTTGGCGGCTATATTTTGAGAGAATACGTTGCCCCCCTCATGCACGAATTGCAGTCAGGAACCGAACAGCGGTTCAACGCACTAAAAGACAGTTTCCGCTCGTTCAGCGCCGAGACCAAGTTTTACGTTGATGTTGAGGGCTTCTGTGACGCGCTCACATTCGGAAGAAAACACAATGTGCCACTCGTGGACGCGTTTTACCAGAAAATTATGGCTGTGCATCACGAGGACTTTGCTCTTGCAGCGCAGCTCAGAGATAAAATCGCCTTGCTCAAGCAGGAGCCTGCGAAGTAATCAGTTCTGCTTTGCCGCTTGCGCTTTCTTGACGAATGATGAGCGCTCGCAGGTCACGAGGACTTCGCCTTGCGCCTGTCCGCCGGGGCTGCTGCGGGACACGATGGTCACGACTCCTCCTGCCTGCCCGCTGGGCATGGCGAAGATGAGGTCGTTTGCCGTGTTCCTGTTGTCGCGCTGCACAAAGACGCCGAACTGCGTGAGCCCTTCGCGCTTGCCTGAAGCGTCGTTCTTGATGAGCGTGACTCCTGACGTGACGTCAACGTCAATGTCGCCGTCGTCAAGGGAAAACGCGAAGTTGACGGTCTCGCCTCCTGCAGGCGCTTCGTCCGCAAAGAGCACTTCATCAATTTCCAGCGCTCCTGAGAAGCCTGCAGCAAGGTCAATGCGCGGGCCGCCTGCGGTCACGATTTGCGCTTCGCCGCCGACGGCTCCTGAATTGTCAAAGTCCATCGCGATGGGGAAGTTCGGGTCAGCAACGTCAACATTAAAGTCATAATCAGTGCCGCCGATAATCACGGTTCCGTCGCCGGTGGTTGTGTCATAATTGCCCACAGTCTGCCCGCCGGACAGGTCGTTGAAGTACACATTGCCCTGCGTGGAATCAATCGTGCTGTGCTCAACAATATTGGTCACGCCCTGGCGTGACGTGCGGTCAGTAACGGCAAACAGGTCGTTCCGGTCAATGATGTGGCCTGCGCCGGTGAACTCAAAGTCCTGGTCTTCGTCGCCATAATGCAGTCCGCCTTCAACCGTGACGAGTGGGAACGCGTAGCGCTGTCCGCGGTTGTTCGTGAACACCATGTTGTATGTGTCATCGCCGACAGCGTCAAACGCAATCATGTTGCCGCCGTATCCTGCGCTCCTGCGCGGAGGAGGCGAGCTGACCTTGGGCGGCGAGCCGCCAAGTCCGCGGAACAACAGGTCAAAGTCGCCGAGCATTCCTTCAGGAGTGCGCAAGTGCTGCTTGGTGCCCTGGTGGTCTTTTACGTACACGTCCTTGCCCACCTTGGGCTGCGGGAACAACCGGTATTCAATGCTTTGAATCCTGAATTCATCTCCTGAGGCAGTCGCGCGAATCCTGACCTGTGCGTTCATGATGCGCTTGCCGTTTGCTTCCACTTTCTCGCTGAATGCAGTGTCGCCGTACGTGTCTTCAATGTTCAGTGTTCCTGCAGGGCTGATGAACCTCAGCCTGACAGTGCCGCTGCTGGTGTCCACGCGCGCGCGGATGATGGAGTATGGCATGCCCAGAATCGGGATTGTTTCGTCCTGCAAATCCTCAAGCTCGTTGTCCTCGTCAATGTCGCTGTCCAGCGAGGGCTCAAAGGTGATGGTGAGGTCAAATGCCTTCTGGCTTGACAGGCAGCGCATGTACAGCCCTGTTTCGCCCACGTCAGGCTCAAGGAATGCGACGCTGCACCCGCCGTTCACGGCGTCGTACAGGCTTAGGGAATACCGGGCAGTCGCCCTGCCGCGGTCAGTCTGGATTTTTTTGTCTGCCATGCAGGCAAACTCATTGCCCGTGATGGTTGGGCTCTTGAAGCCAATCTGTTGTCCGATGTCAATGCCTGAAATGATGAGCGTGTTGCTCGGCTCGCCGGGCTGCTGCAGTCCCTGAATCACGCGTGCGTCAATCAGTTGTGGGGTGCTTTCAGGCCTGTCCAGAATGACAATGACTGAAATCAATCCGACCAGAACGACCACCAGGAAAATGCGGGCTTCAAACGGAACTGCAAGCTTCATGCGATGCACCTCTTTGCTAAGGGCGGTTATCGAGAGTGGGGTATATAAATATTGCTCTTGCGAAGCTTTAAAAGAATCTGTCATTGATGCCGAACTATGGGCGCAGTGCTTGACGAAATAGCAATCAAGGAATTCATTCTCAGCCGCAAGGCAGACTGCGCAAAACGCCTGGAAGCGTTCAGGCAGGGCAGTGTTGAAGACGGCGAATTGAGCCGCGATTTTTCCGGAACACATTACACAAAACTGCCCACGCTCGCGCTGGAATTGGATATGTGGCGCGACTTTGAGACAGGTGGCTACTGGCACGGCAAAAACAGCCTGAAAGTGCTGCTGAAACGCGAGGACAATCCGTTCACGCAGGACGACGTCGGCAAGCTCGCTGAAGTTGCGTTCGCGCAAATGCTTTCCGGCAAGAGCGTGGCGCAGTTAGTGCCGCGCTATCATGCCGTGTGGACTGACTTTTTGGCAGAAGACAGCCCGTTCAGGCAATTTGTCACAGACGAGCACAAGGAACACGTCATTAATACAGGCCTGTGGCACTTGCTCGCTGCTTCAGGCGCAAAAGACATTCCTGTTGTGCACGATGCAGGCAAGGAACTGACGCAGCTTTTCAGCCACAGCGAGATATTCAGTCATTTTGATTACGCGAACGGCGTGCGCGAGGCGCAGAAACTGTCGGACAAGCTGGACCTGGGCACTTTTGCTCACTGGCAGCGCTACATGGTTTGGTATCTGACGCAGGAAACATTCCTGTATGAGCAGTTGCAGCGCGACCAAGCGGCGGCAGTCGGCGGCAGGCTTGCCGCGCCGCTGATTAACGCCCTGCTGGGCGGCCTTGACGGCGACGTGGGTGAGCGTGAACGCATGCGCGAGCTTGCGCGGTATTTCATCAAAGGAGACCTGATCAAGACTGCCCCGGTGCAGGATGTGCTGGGCGCAAAGTTTGAACGCCAGCTTGAGAAGGGATTTAAAAATGACCCTGACCGGTGGTCAGTGCAGCAGTTGGAAGGATTTAAGAGAAGCCTGCAGGCGCCGGGCAAGCACGTTGCCGCGGCATGGGCGCGCGCGCAGGCATACGCAAAAGACTGGAAGCAACCCATTGACCTCACGAAGCTTGATGAGGAAATCCAGCAGTACGTGCCCAAGGCTGCATTTGAGGCGCAGATAGTTGCGCTCAAGGATGCCGCGTCTGGAATGAAGCGGTTTGAGCGCGTGGTTTTCGGGCAGTGGATGCGTTTGCGCCCTGAGGTTCAGGTGGACAAAGGAATGCATGGCAGGGTGCGCAACAAAATGCTTGACGTGTATTACATGCAATCCCATCGCCCCTCAACAGATGACGTGCTCGCGCTGTCAGCGCACGCAAAGCACTGGCCAAAGCTGGACGGGTACTTGTTCGCAGACCTGCTGTTGCGCAGGCTATTGGACCGGGCGAATGACATTCTCCTGCATTACGACCAGCAGTCCGCAAAGCCGCGCGAAAACTTCATGCTGCGGGTCAAGGACTGCGTGCAGGAACACGGCGCCATCCCCATGCTCGCGGAAGCGCTTGACGCAAAGGCGTGTTATCCTGAGTACAACAGGATTGCAGAATTCCACAAGCATCATCCTGGCTTGTTCAAAATAAAGGGTTAAATGACGCGCTGGTCTGTTTCCAAATCAACAATGTGAATGACATTCACCGGGCAGGCCTGGGCCGAGTCCATCATTTTCTGGAATTCCTCCTCGGAAATCTCCACGGTCTGCTCGGTGTTGTCGTCGTTCTTCTTCACGTCTTCGCCGGTAATGTCTGCCTTGCCGTCGTCCATCAAACTCCAGCGTTCAGGATACGCCGCCACGCACGCGGCAGCGCCGATGCATCCTTCGCGGTCGTATACTATCTTATAGCGCTTCTTCTGCCCGTTCTTGTGGTTCACGGTTACGTTCTGGCTGAGCTGCTGCGAGGCAGTCTTCGGGTCAACAGTCATAGAAGTTCATCCAGGTCAATAATCGGCTTTCGTTCGTCAAACCCGCTTTCTGCGTCGTGCCAGTGGCCGATGCGCCGCTCGCCTTCCTTCCAGCACAAAAACACGTGCTTGCCGTTCAGGCGGTAGGGAAAGTCAACAAGCCCTGCATCAAGGTCCTTGACCACGCATCCAAGCTCGTTGAGCTGGTCAAGCGTCCTGAAAAACTCGTACGTGTGCTTGTGGAGCTCGCGGTTGAGCTTGATTTCCTGCGCGAACGCGAACCGGTAAATCTCGTCCTCGGAGAACGGCTCGGTCAGTTCCAGCGGCGCTTCCTTCTCGTCCGCGAGAAAATTTATTTGCGCCTTGAGCGTGTGCAATCGCGACAGAATCCTGCGCACGCGCGGAAGAGCTTTTTCTGCCTCTTCCAGCGTGAAGTGCTTTGTTAATTGCATGAGTATGCACAAGCGGTTCTGGTTTATATAAGTTTTGCGCGTCTACTGCCGCTTTAAGAATTCCACAAGCAGCCTGACTCCGAATCCCGTGCCGCCCTTGTCCCAGTAGTGTTTGCGCTCAATGCTCCAGGCAGGTCCTGCAATGTCCACGTGCGCCCAGGGCGTCTTGTCCACGAAATGCTGGAGGAACCAGGCTCCTGCAATCGCGCCGGCTTCGTATCCCTTGCCGCCGGGAATGTTGTACACGTCGGCAATGTCACTCTTGACGTTTTCCTTGTAATCCTCCCACATGGGCAGCTCCCAGAGCCGCTCGCCTGCAGATTCGCCTGCGATTTTCAGGCGGTTCACGAGCGCGCTGTCCTTGCTCATCACGCCTGCCGCAGCATAGCCGAGCGCGATAATGCACGCGCCGGTAAGCGTTGCGAGGTCAACCATGCATTTGGGCTTGAAATTCTTCTCGGCGTACGCAATCGCATCAGAAAGGATGATTCTTCCTTCGGCATCGGTGTTGCCGATTTCCATGGTGACGCCATTGTAGCCTTCCACGACATCGCCGGGCTTGTATGCGTGGCAGCCAGGCATGTTTTCCGTGCTCGCGATGACGCCGACCACGTTCACGCTCATGCCAAGCTCGGCGACCGCCTTGATGGCGCCGATGACTGCGGCAGCGCCGGCCATGTCGCTTTTCATGTCTAGCATGTAGCTGGCCGGCTTGAGGTCAAGCCCTCCTGAGTCAAACGTGATGCCTTTCCCGATAAGCGCGATGGGCGCGCCAGTGCCCTTGCGGTATTCCAGCGTGATAAAGCGCGGCTCTTCCCCGCTTCCGCGGTTGACCGCGAGCAATGCTCTGAGTCCGAGCTTCTCAATTGCTTTCTTGTCGTACACCGTGACTTTGACGCCGAGTTTTTTCAGTTCAAGCGCGGCGTCCGCGAGCTTCGCAGGCGTGAGCGTCATTGCAGGCTCGTTCACCAGGTCGCGCACCAAACACTGCGCGTCAGCGATGACCTTGCCTGCGTTTGCGCCTTCTTCAACTGCATTGTCTGCTTCAAGCAGCGTGACGCCTGTAATGTTTTTGAGCTTGTTTTTGTTGAGCGTTTTGTACTTGGTGAATTGGTATGCGCCGAGAATGCTTCCTTCTGCGACTGCCTGCGCCTGTTCGCGCACAGTGGCCTTCTTTGCAGGCAGCGTATGGAGCGTTGTCGCAAAGCTCTTGACGCTATTGTCGCGCAACGCGCGCGCGGCATTTCCTGAGACTCTGCGCAGCTGTTCAAGAGTGAATTCCTCACGCTTGCCAAGCCCGACAAGCAGCACGTGCTCGCACGGCAGTTTTTTCAGCGTGTTGATGAGCTTTATCTGCCCGGACTCGCCCGTGAACTCTTTCCTGCGGATGATGTGGTCAACTGCCTTGTCCAGAAGCCTGTTGAGCTCGCTGAGAATGCCGTCCTGCTGTCCTTCAAAAACGCCAAGAACGACCGCTTCAACAGGAAATTCTTTCCAGCCGCGCTTGTCCGTCAGAATATCGACCATGCAGGACTGGATTTTGCCGTGCTATATAAGTTTTATGGAGAGCAAGCTTTATATTTTACCTGCGTGCTGTGCAGTTTATGCCCAAAACTGTTGTGTTCATCGGCGGCGTGTCGTACGACAAAGAACGCGCAGACCAGCTGAAGACAATCATTGAGTCGTTCGGCTACCAGTTCGTGGAGTACGAAGGATGGAAGACCGGCGAAGAGCTCTCAAAGAAAACAATCGCGCAGCTGCTTGACGAGCTTGACGCGGTGATTGAGAAGCATCAGGCGCAGTATGTGCTGGGCAAGAGCCTGGGCGGCGGGCTTGCCTTGCTGTGCAAAAATCCGCGCATCAGAAGCATGGTGCTCTGGGCGCCTGCGTTCTTATTCGCAGAGCAGTCCAACCTCGCGGAATTCCTGCACAAGCCATTCTCACAGTTCAAAAGCACAACCGAAGTGCATCTGGGCGTCCAGGACCTTGCAGGCATCAGGATTCCCATCCGCATCATTCACGGCGCGAAAGACGACAAGATTCCTCTTGAGCACTCGCGGCAATTCCTGCCTGCGCTTCCCACGGCTGAACTCCTGACCATTCCCAACGCAGGCCATTCCACGCACGCAGATATTGTCGCGAAGAAAGCAGTAGAATGGTTCGGCACGCACTGGTAGTCAGAGTGACTTCCACGTTTTCTGCAATAACAGCGAGTCTTCTTCAATGTTCGGGCTTTCGGCAATGACTACGCCTTTGATTTTGTATTCCTTCCAGACTTTGAGCAAGTCCTGCCACTTGAGGTCGCCGTCCTTGAGGTTGAGGTGGTTTTTCTCGCCTTTCGGCCCGTAATTGATGCCGCACACCTGGATGTGCATGTTGTCCAGGCATTCCCTGCCGAGTCCTTTCTCAAGTTCGGTCATGATTGCACGCCATTCAGGAATGCTGTTGTTGATGCCGTTGTATCTTGCGTGCAGGTGGGCAAAGTCAACGCACGGTAGAACCCCTTCAAGGTCTTGTGATAATTTGATGCATTCCTTGAGGTCGCCCCACTGGGTTTCCTTGCCGGTTGTTTCAGGGCGGAGCCAGAGGTCTTTGACGCCTGCGTCACGGACTTTTGCCAGCACTTCTTTGAAGTTCTTCTTCACAATCTCGTATATCGCTTCCTTTGTCCTGCCCAGATAGAATGCTGCATGCCACGTAATGCTCCACCCGCCGAGCTCGTGCATGCGCACTGAAGCGTCAAGCATGCGTTTCATGCTCTGCCCGAGCTTTATGTGCTCAAGCGGCGAGAGGTTGACATAATACTGCCCATGGCACGTGAGAATAATGCTGCTTTCCTGCGCTGCTTTCTTCACTTCAGGCGCGGCAGACTCGGAAACATTCACGCTCTGCACGAATTCCAGTTCCATCGCGCCGAGCCCGAGCTCCTTGACTTTCCTGACGCCTGCGGCAGTGCCCTGGCCTTTGGCGCTCCACGGGATGCCTGCGGTGCCGAATAGTAATTCACGCATCTCTTTCGATGAGAAGAAGTGCTATTTATACTTTCTCGCTACTTGAGGTATTTGTCTGCGAGTGTCTGATACCTGCCCAGCAATTGCGCAAGCGCAGTCTTCGCGGTTTCATGCTGAGGGGTGATGCCGGAAGGCACTGCCTGCAGTCCGGTGTCCGCAAGGTTCAGCCGTCCTGGAATCTTGCGGAGTGTCTCATTGTTCACCGGTTTTGCGTCTGCGTCGCATTTCTCCATCTGCAGAATGTCTTTGGTGATGTTTGCAAGTGTTTTTTGCGCGCTCTTGAACGCGCTCACAAAGTCCCTGTGCGGATCATACTGCTGTCCGAGTTCGGCGTATTCCTTGTGCACGTCCTGATGCTTGTCAGGGGGAATTTTGTCAAGCGCGGGTTTGGCGGCGTCAAGCGCATCGCCCAGCGCGACGTAATCAGGAAGCGCAATGAACTGTTTTGCCGCATTCAACTGCTCGCGGACTGTTTGATACACGAGTCCGCCGGCGATTCTGTCTTTCAGCGCGCTGATTTCCTGCTCAAAGGGCTTCCTGTTGCCGCGGTAGTCCTTCAGGTCTTTTTCGAGATCGCCCAGCGCGTTTTGCGCGTAAGTATATGTTCCCACAGATTCGTACTGCCTGACTGTTTCCAGCCGTTCCTCAAGCTCACGCGTCTGCAGTTTTATCGCGAGACTCGCTGACTGCACTTTCAGGCGTTTACGGTGCAGGTCGCGGACTTTCTTTTTGTTTTTCAGGACTGTTGACGGCGTCTGAATGTCTTCCTTTGGCTCAAAATACCACCCGCGCTTTTCAACGCGCTGCGCCTGCAGAAGGAATTCGTCATCATCATAGCGGTCGTCTGCTTTTTTCGCGCGACCGGCTTCCACAAGCACTTCAAGCTCAGGGTGAATGTCTGGGAAGAATTTGCGGATGACCCAGGGATGGTATGATTTTTGCAGCCACGTAACCTTGTCCTTTTCCTCTTTCAGCGGCAGAGGGTGCTCGCCGGTGAGCATTTCCGCGAGCATTTGCGCAAGGGAATACGTGTCGCAGCGCGCGGTCGCCTTGCGGCTGTCCGCGCACTGTTCAGGCGCCATGTACGTGAGTGTTCCCATGCGCTGTCCTGCCTGCGTGACCTCAACGTCTTCGTCCTTGCTCGTGCCAAAGTCAATGATGACTGGGCTGTTGTCTTTCTTGCGCAGGACGATGTTGGCAGGCTTCAGGTCGCGGTGAATGACTCCTTTTCCGTGGATGTACTTCATGGCTTCGGCGATTTTAACGATAAGGCTGACTGCTTCCTGCGGATTGAGTTTCTTGCCCGGCTGCTTGTTGAGGTAATCGCGCAGGGTTTCACCATCAATGTATTCCATGAAAATGCACATGCCGAGCGCAGGGTCGTCAATCTTGCCAAACCTGCGGACCACACTGGGGTGTTCTCCCTGCGGGTAGCTGAATTTGCGCAGCAGGTCATTTTCGCGGTTGAGCCGTTCTTTGAGGTCATCGTCGTCAACCTTTGGCTTGACCACTTTTATTCCGACAGGCGCGTTCGGCTGCAGGTCAGGGTCAATGTATCCTTCAACCAGCGAGTTCAGCGCGTCCTTGCGCTCGGCCGGCTTTAGCTTCTGCAATCGTGTCCATTCGTGCTCGGCCTGTTCGTAAATGCCTTTGATGATAGCAGGGCCTTCGATGACAACGGGTTCTTCGCCTTCGACCCATTCCTTGTGCGGCAGGTCAAGCCCGAGCGCGCTTGGCGGAGCTTCTCCGTCAATGATGCGCTGGGCAAGCAGCTGCACAGGGTTGATGATTTTGCCGATGTAGAATTCGCCGAGCGGTCCTTGCGCGACCAGCTGCTCGAGCATTGCCACCGTGTGGTTCTGCGGATTGGTAACTATGATTGGGGAATGAAGAATCTTGGTTTCAGGTCCTTTGGTGTCGCTTCCTGTCATGTAGCCGTGTGAGTGCGCCTAGAACTCCCCTCACTCACGTCGGGAATGACCTTGCAGGGCTTTATAAGGCTTCGCGTAGGCCATGCGCAGCGTCGCCAGCGGCGGCTTTAAATATTTAATGCACCACGCATTCAACAATGGTGCACACGCACGGTCATGGTCCAAAGTGCCCGAAATGCGGCAGCAGCCACGTGGACGCTGACAAAAAAGGCAAAGAACTCAAGCATTACTGCCTTGAGTGCGGGTGGGCTGAATGATCAGCCTTTCACATTTCCAATAGGGCGAAGCCCGACGATTTTCTTGCTGATGCCGAGCTTGTGCATGACGTCAACGACTTCTGAGATGGGCTTGTACGCAAATCCTGCCTCTTCTGCAAGACCTGAATAGGACACGGTCCTGACATAGATTCCTTTCTTTTCCATTGCTTTTTGCAAGTCTTCGCCGCGCACCATGTGCTTTGCCTTTGTCCTGCTCATTGTTCGTCCTGAGCCGTGCGCAGTGCTGCCCCAGGTTTCTTCCAGCGCTTTTTCCGTGCCGAGAAGCAGGTACGAGCCTGTTTCCATTGAGCCGCCGAGAATCACCGGCTGTCCGATGTCGCGGTACATCGGTGCAAGCTCTTTCCTGCCCGGACCAAAACAGCGTGTCGCGCCTTTGCGGTGCACGATGAGTTTTTTCTTTTTGCCGTCAACTTTGTGTTCCTCGACTTTCGCGATGTTGTGCGCGACATCGTAGACCAAGTGCATGCCCAAATCATCTGCAGGCGTGTTAAACACTTTCTGGAAGGTTTCCCTGATGCGGTGCAGAATAACCTGCCTGTTGACGAACGCGGCATTCGCAGCGCACGCCATCGCGGCAAAATAATCCTGTCCTTCTTTTGAGTTGAATGGCGCGCACGAAAGTTCAGGGTCGCGCACCGTGATGCCGTAGTCTTTCATCTTCGCTAAGGCGATCTTCAAGTAGTCGGTAGCAACCTGGTGTCCAAATCCCCTGCTCCCGCAATGCACCATCACGCAAATCTGGTCATTGCTCGTGATGCCGAATTTTTTTGCTATTTTTTCGTCAAAAATGTCCTGCGCGACCTGCACTTCAAGGTAATGGTTTCCCGAGCCCAACGTCCCAAGTTGTGTGATTCCGCGCTGGATTGCGCGGTCAGACACTTTGTCAGGGTTTGCCCAGCTGATGCAGCCCGAGTCTTCAGTGCGTTCCAGGTCTTCGTCCCAGCCGTAGCCCTGCTCAACGCACCACTTTGAGCCTGCTTGTATGACATCCTTGAATTGTCCTGCATTGAGCTTGAGGAATCCCTTGCAGCCTACTCCTGCAGGAACCCGGTTGAAGAGCGTGTCAATAAGCTCCCGGATTTTGGGCTTGACGTCTTTTTCAGCGAGCGTGGTCGTGATGAGGCGCATGCCGCAATTAATGTCGAAACCCACCCCTCCTGGAGAAATCACGCCGTTCTTGTCAGGGTCAAAGGCGGCAACGCCGCCGATGGGAAAGCCATAGCCTGAGTGCGCGTCAGGCATGCAGTGCGCGAACTTGACAATGCCGGGCAAACACGCGACATTCGTGAGCTGGTCAAACACCTGTTCGTCCATGCTGTCCATCAGTTTCTGGCTCGCGAAAATCCTGCCGGGCACGTTCATGCCGCTCTTGAAGCTCGTCGGAATATCATAGACATTCTCTTTCACTTTTTGCGCTGCTTCCCGTCCAGCCGAGCGCACCTGTTCTCCGGTTCCGTTACTCATATGTCAATCACAACCTGGCATTTCCAGCCTGTTTTTGCTTGTTCAACCTTGAACTTGTGCATGGTGACTGCCTTGAGGTCATTGCCGAGCCTGTGCTTTTTCAGGTCAATCTTTTCGCCCTTCAGCTCGGCGACCAGTTTGTAGCTGTCGGTTATCGCAACTTTCACAGTCTTGAAGATGAGCTGTTCTGCGTCCTTGAAATAAATGATTTCGTTCAGGAAATCAAACAGCAGTTGTCCGATGTCCTTGTTTTCCAGCACGACTTTCTTGGTGACTTTTGGTGAGATAGTTTCCAGCACTGCCTGCGATTCCAGCATGGCAAGAGCCGCGTTCTCAAACAGCGCATTGAGGTCTTTTCCTGTTGCCTCAAACGCAAGGTCTGCGACAGAAATGCCTTCCAAGAACTTGTAGTTCGGCATGTCTCAACTCTCAGAAGGTGTGTATTTAAAGGTTTCTCGCGCGCTTAACGCAGTATGCTGTTCAGTTTAAGGTAAAAATCTTCTGACTTTTGCGGGTCGTGCTCTATCGTGGTCGTGATGTCTGCGAATGTGGGTGTTTTCACAAAGGAATACGTTTCATTGCCGATGTACACGGTACCCATGCTTGGCGCGAGGGTAACTGCGACAAGTTCATCTTCGCGTATCCGTCGCGTGAGCACGTGCTTGGCAAGCTGATATGGCGGCGCAAGTGAATCGCAATTATATCCTTCCAGAATCCGCACGCCCGCTAGCATCCCGTCTCCTTTTGTTGCTGGGCGAATAACGAGTGTGTTGGCATTCAACTGAAGGTCATTCAGGCGCAAGTGGCGGATATTTTGCAGAATCCGCACTTCAAGCTTTTCAGAAACTGCTTCTCCCACGCCCATACGCCGCAGAAATGAGCAGGAGTTTATAAAATTACTTCTTCCCCTTGATGTCCCAGTCTATGGGCGTTACTTTCTGGTTGCTGAGCCATTGGTAGCAGCTGAGCGCTGCTTTGGCTCCTTCTCCGGCCGAGATGACGGTCTGCTTGTACGGCACGGTTGTCAGGTCGCCTGCCGCGAACAGTCCGGGCACAGAAGTCTGGTTTTTGTCGTCAATGAGGACCTCATTGCGCTCGTTTGTTTTGACCAGGTGCTTGATGCTTGCGATGTCAACGACGTGCCCGATTTCCTTGAACACGCCTTGAAGCTCAAGCGTCTGTTCTTTCTTTGTCTCGGCGTGCTTCATCTTGAGTCCGGAAACAAACTTGTCGCCGACAATCTCCATCGGCTCAAACGGAGTCAGGACTTCAATGACCTTGTTTGCCTTCATTTTGTCAATGGTAATCTCGTCTGCCCGGAATTCATTCCTGCGGTGCACGAGATATACTTTTTTCGCGCCGACATGTGCCAGTTCAAGCGCGCCTTCCACCGCGGCATTGCCGCCGCCAATGACTGCAGTAATCTTGTTCTTGAACAGCGGCGCGTCGCAGGTCGCGCACGTCGAAAGACCACGTCCGAGGAATTTTGCTTCGCCGGGAATGCCCAGCTCGCGCGGTACAGTGCCTGAGCACATTATTACTGTGCGCGCTTCGTATGTTTTTCCTTCGGCAAGCGTCACGGTGAAGCCGCTGCCTTTCTTGTCAACCTTCGCGACTTTGCCCATGATGAGTTCTGCGCCGAATGACTTTGCGTTATCCAGGAATTTCTGCATGAGGGTCGGTCCGGGCATGGCGTCAACGCCAGGATAGTTTTCAATGTGGTTGGTCAGGTTGGTCTGCCCACCCACGTCAACAGAAACAATCGCGGTCTTGAGATTCTTGCGGCAGGTGTAAATCGCGGCAGTCAAGCCGGCTGCTCCTGCGCCGACAATAATCACGTCATACTTTTCCATGACTCATTCACAACGTGCGCCCTATAAAAAGAATGTGGTTTTCAAGTCTACGCCGCAAATGTGTCACGGTGTTTAAAAAGTGCGCAATCCTTTGTCCTTTCGTGAGCGAAGACTCCTATCGGCGACAGGGCATCTTGTACCAGGCTTATTCTTGTGTCAGGCGCAACTTGTACGTCGCGGCAGCGCTGCCGGTTGCCGGCGGACTGCTCGCGCTCTTGCTGTGTGCGCGCGACCCTGTGGCAGAACAGCGCTCGCACGAAGCACTCCTCCAGGAGCAGTATGAGCACGAGAAAAAGGCAAAGCGAACCACGTTTGAGCGCCTGATGCGCCAGCCGGACAAGCACGTTTTTCCCGCGATTGACGGCCTGCTGGGCAATGGCGATGCGGCTGCTCCGAAAGAAAAACCAAAAGAAATAAAGAATGAATAAAAAATAAAGTGTTCTCAGCCTGCGTAGTTCACGGCAGCTTGGGCTTCAATTCTGCCCCAGCCAAAGCTCGTGTCCTTGCCTTTCTTGCCCAGGTCCTTTGCGGTCTTGGTCAGGGCATTCTCTGTCTGTGTGACTGAGAATGCCGGGTGCGCTGCCTTGACGAGTGCAACAACGCCGCTTGTCGCAGGCGTTGCCATGCTCGTGCCGCTGTAGCTTGCGTAGCTGCTGCCCAGCACGGATGACCAGACGGTCACTCCTGGCGCTGTCACGTCAACGGCGCTGCCGCGTCCTGAGAAGCTGGCAATCCTGTCCAGGTCATCAACCGCGCCGACAGTGGTCGAGCCGCTGATGCAGCCTGGCAGGGAAACTCCTGCATTGCCGCTGTTGCCTGCAGCAACGACAACAAGGATTCCCTTGCTGCGCGCGTAATTGATTGCCGCGGTCATTTCAGGGTACACCGTGTCGCACGTGGTCTTGTACAGGTATGGTGCAGAGCTGCCCAGGCTCAGGCTGATGGCGTCAACGCCGGCTTCGTCGCCGCTCGCAGGAACGCCGTCAGCACCGTCAACAACCCAGTAGATTGCCTCAACGGTGTCGCTGAAATAGCCGCTGCCCGCGCTGTCCAGGACTTTTCCGGAAAGAACGCCTGCAGCAGGAGCAACGCCTTTTGCGTTCGGGTCAATGCCGTCTGCGGTGATGATGCCTGCGACGTGGCTGCCGTGTCCTTCGTCGTCCAGCGGGTCAGCGTCATCGTTCACAAAGTCCTTTCCGCCCAGGTAGCTTGAGGCGAGCTCAGGATGATTATAGTTGTAGCCGGTGTCAAGAACTGCGATTTTCCGTCCTGCGCCGGTGTTGCCAGATGCGTGCACCAGGTTTGCCTTAATTTGCGTGTTTGCGGCTGCGTCCGTCTTGTACAACCGGATGTCTTCCGCAAGGGTTGTTCCTGCGCCGTCAGGGCAGGACAGTGCGGTGACGTGCTTTCCTTCTTTCACGACTGTGCAGCCTTCTGCGAGCGCTGCGGCAATCTCTTCCTCAGAATGCGCGATGACGCGCTTGCCGTCCTTCTTCGCAACTACTGCAGTTGATGAGAATACCAGCATTGCTATCATTAGCATGCTTATGATCATTGTGCCTTGTTTCATGAAAAACGCCTCCTTGTGATGCATCTGCACGTTACGCAGTGGTATTTAAACGTTTCCTCAGAACTCCAGTATTTTGCCGTCTTTTGCCACGTTGATGATGCGCGTGCTGCCGAGCTGTTCCTCAACGCCTGCGCATTCGTGGATGTGGCCGCAGAGCACGACGTCAGGCTTGAATTCCTCAATTGCGCGCCTGATTGCCTGACTGCCCGGAAACCTGCCCATCTCAAAGACTGTTCCTGCGGGGTGCTCGTGCACGAGCATGACTTTTTTCTTGGCGTCCTTGACTTTCTCAAAGCCCTGCTTGAGCAGCGCAAAGAGCTCGTCTTCGTCCAGCACGGTGTGCGGGCCGATTTGTGTGGTGCCGCCTGCGCCAAAGAAGCCAACGTCATTGTACACCACGCCGTCGCCGTGCAGGTGCCTGATGCCGTACAATTCTGCGAGCGCGTCAGTCGTCGCGGTTGTCTCGTGATTGCCGGGCTGGATGAACATCTGCATTCCTTTGTCCTTAAACTGGCTGACGAAGTACGGCGGAATGTCGTCTACTCTGCCGCTCCAGTCGCCGCACGCAAACACGAGCTTGACGCCTTCCTTGTGCGCCTGCTCAACCATCTGCCTGAGGTCTTTGCCGTGCGTGTCGCTAAACGCGAGAATTTTCAATTTGTCAACGATTGTTTGTGTGCTCATTTTAGTGGAATGACTGTCCGCAGCCGCAGCTTTTGCTTGCGTTGGGGTTGCTTATCCTGAAGCCTGCGTTCTGCAGGGCGTCAACGTAGTCAATTTTCGCGCCCTTGACGAGCGGGATTGATTCTGCGTCGACAACGAGCCTGACGCCAAATGCCTCAATGACCGTGTCATCTGGATTCACGTCTTTGTCCACATTGAGCCCGTAGCTGTAGCCTGCGCACCCGCCCTTGATGACCTTGACGCGGAGCGCGTAGTCTGTCTTGTTTTCTTTCGCGAGGATTTCCTTGAGCTTGCCTGCCGCTTTCTCGGTGAGCGTAACAATGGTGCCGTCCGACGGGTTGTCTTTGATTGCGGCATTGAGTTCCTGGACAACCGTGTCCACCTGCTCGTCGCTCATGCCGTGGCCCTTGAAGCCCATTTCCAGGGTTTCAAAATACCGGGCGCCGCAGCCGACGCAGTGCACGCCGTGGCTCAGCAAAATCTCTGCAAGGTGCGGGTATGTCTTCACGACATCGCCAATCGTCATGTCTTTGGTGATTTTGTTTTCTGGCGGGTTAATTGCGCTGTCCTGTGCTTTTGCAACCTGTTGTGTTTCTGCCATTTTTTTATCCCCCAAAGAATTTTTCGCGGTAGAAGCGGATGAGCTGTTCTACTTCGGGGATGCAGCTCTTGTCCTGGGCGCCCACTTTTGTTTTTTTCTGGACGTCCTCAAGCGTGACCGCGCCTTCCAGCACTGCTTCCTCAATGTCCTTGTCAGTAATCTTCAGTATCTTGTCAATGACTTTCGCGCCCTCAATAACCATGCGGCTGTGCTGCCCGCTTTTGCTGAAATGGTCGTTGATTGCGGCCCTGAGCGCCTTGTCGCCGAGCACTGAGCAGTGGAATTTTCTCTGCGGCAGGTCAATGAGCCGCTTGACAATGTCCTGCGGCTTGAGATGCAATGCCTGGTCCAGCTTCATGCCGCCGTTTTCCGTGAGCATGACTGAGAGCATGCTGGTGCTTGCGATTGCAGAGCCGCAGCCAAACGTCTGCCATTTGCAGTCGATAATCTTGTCGCTTGCCTGGTCAATCTTAATCCACATTTTCATCATGTCGCCGCACGCCGGCGAACCGACCATGCCCATGCCGTCATGCTTGTAATTCTCAACTTCCTGTGTGGTGCGGAGGATGTTTCTCGGCGAGAAGAAATGGTCTTTCACGACATCGGTGTAAAACCATTCTTCCATCTCTTTCGCAGTCTGTTTGGCTTGCACGTCTGCGTGCACCGTGGGCTTGCGGGTCAGCTGCTCTGTGCTCGCGTCTGCTTGCTCGGTTTTGAGTTCAATCATTTTGCAATCTCCTGGAGCGCTTTCAGCTCCTCAAGCCTTTCCTGCGGAAGCACGTCTTCCATTCTGAGGTTGACCGGCGAGATGCTGCGCAATCCCTTGACGATGCCGGGCAGGACTTCAAGCACTTTGTTAATATCCTGTTCTGTCGTGTATTTGCCGAGCGTGAAGCGGATAGAGCCGTGCGATGCCTCGTACGGCAGTCCGAGCGCGAGAATCACGTGGCTGGGGTCAAGGGATTTTGAAGTGCATGCGCTTCCTGTGCTCGCACAAATGCCGTGCTCGTTCATCATCAGGAGCAATGCCTCGCCTTCAATGTCCAGGAATGAGATGTTCACGTTGTTGGGCAGGCGCTCGGTCGGGTGTCCGTTCAGGAAGGTCTTGGGCACGCTGCCAAGAACGCCTTTGATGAGTTTTTCGCGGAGGACAGTTTGTCTTGCGTTTTCTGGCCCGCGTTCCTGCTGTGCGAATTCCAGCGCGGTCGCGAAGCCGACGATGAGCGGGATGTTTTCAGTTCCTGAGCGCAGGCGGTTTTCCTGTCCGCCGCCGTGAATGAGCGGGTGAATCTGTACTCCTCTGCGGACGTATAATGCACCGACTCCTTTGGGTGCATAGAGTTTGCTGCCGTTGATGGTCATCAGGTCAATGCCGAGCTTTTTGACGTCAATGTCCAGCACGCCTCCTGCCTGGCAGGCATCGGTGTGGAAGAGCGCGCGGTTTTTCTTCGCGATTGCGGAAAGCTCGGCGATTCTGTTAATCGTGCCGATTTCGTTGTTTGCGTACATGACGCTGACAAGCAAGGTTTCCGGACGGATTGCTTTTTCCAGCTCTGCCGGCTCAATCTGTCCGTGCTTGTTGACCGCGAGCCTGGTGACTTCTGCGCCCTCGTATTTTTCGAGGTATTCCAATGTCTCCAGCACTGCAGGATGCTCAACCGTGCTCGTGATGATATGGTTTTTCTTTGTTGCTTTTGCAGCGCGGAACACGCCTTTTATCGCGGTGTTCGTGCTTTCTGTTCCTGAGCCGGTAAAAATGACTTCTTCCGGAGCGCAGTTCAGGATTTTCGCGACAGCGGAACGGGCGTTATTCAACGCGCGCAATGCGCGCAGTCCTGCGGTGTGAAAACTGCCGGGATTGCCGAATTCCTCTGTCCAGTACTTGTCCATCGCAGTCTTGACTCGCGGGTCTACCGCGGTCGTGGCTGCGTGGTCAAGATAAATTTCGTTGTTCATTTGGGAATAGGCGGCTTCATTTTGCCCTCTGGCTTCTGTTGCTTGGGCTTGCCTGTTTCGTGCGTGTGCTTGCTCGGGTCTTGCGCGACGTCAACGTCCTGGTTTTCCAGGCAGCACGCGCCCCAGTAGTCCTTGCCGCCTTCGCGCTTGGGCGTGCCTTCTTCATATTCGTCAGTGATTTCCAGCATTTCCTTGATGGGGTCCCAGTCTTTGTTTTTGAGCTTTTGCTGCAAAGGCAGTTCGTGGCCGTGTTTCGCGGGCTTGCTGGCTGCCTTTTTTTCGACAGCTCTGCGTGCCTGTTTTTTGATAGCCATGGTCTCACTCAAAGCATACTGCGCAGTTTTTGGGAATTGCGCAGCCGTTCTGGCTGTGGCAGACGTCGCAGATGATTTTGTCGCTCCAGACCTTGCGCAGCAAGTGCTGGGTTTCCCTGAGGAATGCGACCTTGTCGGTGATGCGCGGTGCCGCATTTTTGATGGTGTTTTTCATTTCTTCGGTAAACGTGACGTCAGCGCCTCGCTTGGCGTGCACGTACTGGCTTACCGCTGCTTCGCTCACGCCAAAGAGTTCGGCAATGTCTTTCTGCGACTTGCCTGCCTGCTTGAGCGCCGTCGCGAGCTCCCTGCGGAGCGCAGGCAGGATATAATACACTTCCAATTCCTGCGGCTGGACGAGTTCAATCATCGTATGACCCACTCACGAGTTAACCATAGTGAAGAATGCTATATAAAGCTTGTGGACAAC
>Ga0247727_10004420_pt1 | contig 29829 bp, 29 predicted proteins | sample WisWelCaveWW1625_FD_202498 | JGI IMG/M metagenome (GOLD analysis project Ga0247727, IMG submission 202498) | Biofilm microbial communities from Wishing Well Cave, Virginia, United States - WW16-25 | ecosystem: Environmental > Aquatic > Deep subsurface > Groundwater > Cave microbial mat | place...
TAGACGGTCTTGATGGAAACCGTCTTGCCGCCGTATAGCTGAACGGTGGTCGATTTCTTCCGGCTGTGGACATGAAACCCTTTCGCCTGATATTGTTTGACCGCCTGTTCGATCAGTTCGGGGTTATGGATTTTTTTCCCGCGAAGCGCGGGATTCGGTGACACGGTCACTGAACTGTAAAGCTTGCTTATGGAGCTCAAGCTCAAAGTTTAAAAATTGGCGGTGATCGCCTTGATTCAGAAAGTCTTGAGAAAGCTTGAGAAGTTGGGGTAATAAATCAGCGGCGAAGAGGTTTGAAATCCGAGCGGCAAAACTCCCGTTACCGGGAGCGTTGTTGGCACTCGGCACCTCTTTAGAAGATGAAAAATCCCCAGTGTTACGATTTTTTGTTGTTACTCAATATAACAGATTTTCAAAATTTTCAAAGAACTTTTTTAAATTCTTTACCAACTTTTGGGAATTACACCCCGCGGAGGGCGGCAACTTTTTCCCACGTGCTGATCGGAAAATAGGCGCTCACGCGCACGGTTAATTTGCTTTGACGCCGCGCGCGTTCATAAGCAGACCAATCATTCCAACCGAGCATGTCATGAATCGAGGTGACACCAACCTCACGGGCATATTTCATCGCGGCGGCGAGGGCTTCATCCAACTGTTCGGGTGTCGCGGCAGGAATGACGCTATAAATCAAATCCATCGCCGCGTCCTTGAAAATGCCGGTCGGCTCGCCGGTTTTGCTGTCTTTCACAATCACGCCGCCTTCGGGAGATTTTGTCTCAGCCGCGATCTTCGTTAATTTGATGGCGAGACTGTTGGCCAGCAGCATGTGGCCGTCGGTTCGGTTAATGGCAACCGGATGATTCGGCGTGACTTTGTCAATCATCTGGCGCGTCGGCAGAACGCCGTTGAAGGCGCGTTCGTGATCCCAGTTGCCTTCCGTGATCCAACGCCCCGCCGGAAGTTTGTCGGCGTAAGCTTTCAATTTATCCAAAAACGCCTGCTCGTTTTCACAATCACGCAGATCAATCGTGATCAAGCTTTGGCCGCCGGTAATAAAATGCGTGTGCGCGTCGGTGAAGCCGGGAACGACGCGCTTGCCGCCCGCATCAATCACGCGCGTTTCTTTGCCAATCCATTTTTCAATTTCAGCCGTGCTGCCGACGGCAACGATTTTTCCATTTTGCGCGGCCAGCGCTTCGGCTTCGGGTTGTTGGGAATTGACCGTCCAGATTTTCGCGTTTTTTAAAACGAGATCGGCAGATTGCCGGCGTGTGCAAGCGGCCAGTATCATTAAAACGAAAAAACTAAAAACGTAGCGCATTTCTTCCTCCGTGAATGTTTCTGGTATTCGGATTTGTCGAATCGTCCGGATGATTGAGTTCTAAAATAATCAAATTGGGAGAAAAGTCAAGTCTCACGTTGCGCACGGAAAATTTTCTTGACAAAGTGAGACGAATTTGATATTGTATAGCGTTAGCTTGTTTACTGATTGAATTGAAAAACTGCAAACGTATTGAGAAAAATAATATGTCCTATCCAACCGGTGAAGGTGGCGTCGTCGGTGAATTAGTACTTGACGCGCGTACTCATCAAATCAGCAGCCACACGGCAGTCGATGTTATTCGTGACCGCGGCAAAAGGCTTGCTCAAGAACTTATCCATGCCTGACCAACCTCCTTTCTTTTCGCAGCAAAGTAAATATTCCTGCGCTGTTGCTTGCCTACGGATGCTCCTTGCGGCTCACGGAATTGATCGCACCGAAGAGGAGTTGCGCATCCTTTGTGACTGCGACATAGAAGGCACCGAGGCCTTGAAGTTGGTTGATGCCGCACGCCAATCGGGGCTTTCTGGCACACGAAAATACAATCTAACAATCGGCGAGCTTACTGCAGAAGTTGAGCAAGGTCAATAACTCGCAGTGACCGGTCAAAAAGAAAGCCTTGTCACGCCACAAACTTGACAGGGCTTTTTCATTGCAAGATTCGCTAAGCCCATGAAGCTCGAAACCATCCATCGTCTCCAGCGCCTGTCAATTCCGTTGCACACGGCGTGGGATTTCTTTTCCGACCCGCACAATCTGCGCGATCTCACGCCGCCCGGGCTGGGATTCCAGGCCGCCTCCGCCCCGGCGGGAAAAATGTATCCCGGCATGATCATCACTTACAAGATTACGCCGCTGTTAGGGATTTCACGCCGCTGGATCACCGAAATCACGCACGTGGTCGAGCCGCATTTGTTTGTCGATGAGCAACGCATCGGCCCGTATCGTTTCTGGCACCATCAACATTTATTTCGCGAAATTGCCGGCGGTGTTGAAATGGAAGATATCGTGCATTATATTATTCCATTTGGCCGGCTCGGACAACTCGCCGCGGCGATGCCTGTGAAAAGAGAATTGCAGAAAATATTTGATTTTCGCCGCGACGTTCTGGCAAAAAAATTTGGAACCCCGCAACCCCGGAGTGGCAAACTTTAGTTTGCCCAACTGTATTAGCTCAATTACAGATAGAAATGAATGTCATTCCAGAGGAATCTTTTTTCAATCCAGCACAGTGCTCAGCCGGAAAAAGATGCTTCCAGCCCTGGCCTGCGGCTGGGCATGCATGACATGGGTGGTTGTCCACCAAGCTGAAGGATTACGCCCGACGCAACTCCATAAATTTTCAAGAAAGGATTCTACTTCATGCGCAAACTCCTCATCGCCATTGCACTACTTTTACTGCTCCATGCTACCAGCGCCGTTCAAGCGCAAAATGCTGCCATAAAAACCAATGCAAACTTAGTCGAGCAACTTCTGCGCTCCCGGCCGGATCTGTTTGGGGAAATTTTAAAAATTGTCGAGAAATACGAAGTCCAAATTTTATACACGCAAATCGACCGCGATAAAAACAACCAGCCGTCGTTTCGATCTTATTCCTATCGCGTTAATCCGAAAGAATACTTCTACCCTGCCAGCACGGTCAAATTCCCCGCTGCGGTGCTGGCGCTTGAAAAAATCAACCGGCTCGGCATTCAGAATCTGAACAAGTTCACGAGCTTGCGCATCGACAGCGCCGCCGGCGGGCAAACGATAGTGACGCATGATTCCAGCGCGGAAAACAATTTGCCATCCATCGCCCATTATATTAAAAAAATTTTCTTAGTGAGCGATAACGACGCTTACAACCGCCTTTACGAATTTCTCGGCCAGCGCGAGCTGAACGAGTCCCTGTGGAAAAAAGGCTTTAAAGACATACGGCTGATTCATCGGCTCGCGATTGCGCGCTCGGCGGAGCAGAATCGCGCGACCAATCCGTTTACTTTTTTTGAAAAAGGCGAAACGGTTTATCAACAACCGCCTGCTTTTAACCCGGTTGTTTTTGAGAATAAACTCAAAACAACGCGGCGCGGCAAAGGCTATATCAAAGGCGACTCGCTGATCAACGAGCCAAAGGATTTTTCAAGCAACAACTATTTTGGGATTGCCACCCAGCAAAATATTCTCAAAGCCGTGATGTTTCCGAAAGCCGTTTCCACCAAGCAACGGTTTCAACTGACGACGGACGACTATCAATTTTTATACAAATACATGTCGATGCTGCCGCGTGAATGCGCCTATCCCGAATATGACCCAACCGAATATTATGAGAGCTACGTCAAGTATTTCATGTTCGGCGATTCGAAGCGGCCGATTCCGCCCAACATTCGTATTTTCAACAAAGTCGGCGAGGCGTATGGTTATTTGAGCGACAATGCCTATATCGTGGATTTTGAAAATAAGATTGAATTTCTGCTCACCGCGGTGATTTACGTCAACGCCGATGGAATTTTCAATGACGACAAATATGAATACGACGCCATCGGCTTTCCATTTCTCGCCAATCTCGGGCGCGTGATTTATGAGTATGAAAAGACCCGGCCGCGGAAGTATGCACCGAATTTGGAAAAATTTCGGCTCGACTATTCGGAGGCGCGAAAGAACGCGTATGTCACCATCAAAGTCGTGCCGCCGTCCGCGACGCCAAGTGGCGCAAAAATCTTTATTGCCGGCAATCAACCGGCGCTCGGCGATTGGGATCCCGGGAAAACCGCGCTGCAACAACAAAACGATTCATTGTGGACGATGACGCAAAAATTTCCCAAAGGCCTGATGGTCGAGTTTAAAATCACGCGCGGCAGTTGGGACACCGAAGCGATTTATCGAGCGGGCGTTGTTCCGGGGAATACGAGTTTCGTTGCCCGCGTTGATACGACGATCACGTTGCGGCCGGTGACGTGGCGCGATCAAATGAGTGCTTCGACTGCGCTCAGCACAAGTGCTGGAATTACGGGGATGGTGAAATATTTTCGCGCGGTGAAAAGTCCGAAGCTGCGGCATCCGCGCGATGTGATCGTGTGGCTTCCGCCTTCTTATGAGAAAAATAAAACCCAACGCTATCCGGTGCTCTATATGCACGATGGGCAAAACGTCATCGATCCCCGCACCTCGTTCGGCGGCCACGACTGGCGCGTCGATGAAGTGGCCGACAGTTTGATTCGCGCCAATAAAATGGAAGAGATTATCGTGGTGGGAATTTACAATTCGCCGGATCGCGCGCCGGAGTATTCCGATTCCGAGCTTGGCCGCGGCTATATCGATTTCGTCGCGAACGAGCTCAAGCCGATGATCGACCAAATCTATCGCACCAAACCCGACGCGAAAAATACCGCGGTGATGGGCTCCTCAATGGGCGGGCTGAGCTCGTTTTTATTCGTGTGGAAACGGGCGGATATTTTCTCAAAGGCCGGTTGTATTTCCAGCGCGTTTTTGTGGGATGACAACAGGATTCTCAGAGAAGTCCGTAATTATTCCGGCGGGAAAAAACCGATTCGCGTCTATCTCGACGACGGCAGCGAAGGATTGGAAGCGCGGCTCAAACCCGGCTATGATGAGATGGTATCGCTACTGCAGGAGAAAGGCTACAAGCGCGGCGGCGATCTGGAATATTTCCACGACGAGAGCGCGGCACACAACGAACCCGCATGGGCCAAACGAATCTGGCGGCCGCTGCTGTTTATGTTTGGGAAGTAATTCGTAACACAGATCGCCGGTCTGTAAATGAACTGTGCGATAAAATTCCAAAAGCTTTTACACTCACGGATAAAAAGCGGCCCACGGATTTAGTTTTTGCTATCCGTGGGGCAATTTTAATTTTAGAACTTCAATTCGTCTTCTCCCCTCTCGCTTCCCGCACCGTCGGATACGCAATCTCCAACTGCTCCAAATAAGTTTTATATTTCGTCGGATCGAAATAATACTTCTTCATCTCCGGACGATATTTCGCCATGATCTCGCGATTCAGGTGCAACGACGGCTTGTCTTCGGCGCTGAGAAACGATTTGTATTTCGTGTCTTTGCCCTGTTCCTCGCGGAAATAACGCCACGCTTCTTCGAGGAGTTTGGGCGTGAGCAAAAGATCGAGCGTAGTCAGCGCCATCACCTTCGCGCCGGCGGTTGCGCCTTTGTGCGCAATCGGCGTCGCCATCGCCACCGCATTCGCCCAGTGATGGCCCGGCAAATCGGGAATGTTGGAGGGAAAGCGCAGCGTCACGGTCGGCACGTTCCACGAAATATCGCCGATGTCATCCGAGCCGCCGCCGAAGTTTTGGCCTTTGTACTGGCGCGGCGGATCAGTCAATTTCGTTTTCAAGCCGTTCACTTCTTTGTTGCCCAGCTCGCGCTGCAGCGCCTTCGCCAGCGTTTGATCGGCCTCACTCCATTGCGGCAAGCCCACCTGCTTGATGTTGCCGTACATCGTCAGAGCGATCGTTTTATTGAAATGCTGCGGCCACGGGCGCCGAGAATGCGCCAGCTCACTTCCGTGTCCGTCATCATCGCCGCGGCCTGCGCCATTTTGTTGCCGATTTCAAACACATTTTTAATGTCCATCAACTCCACTGCATCCAGCGCGCTGCGTCCTCGCCACGGCCGGCCCGCCGAATGCGCCGAACTGCCTTTGAAAGTATATTCCACCGAAACGAGACCGGTGCCGCTGCTGTCCGGCCCGAACGACACGCCGAGATTGTCGCTCACGTGCGTGAACAACACCGCGTCAACATCTTTCATCACGCCGTCGCGCGCAAAATAAGCTTTCGCGCCAAGCTGCTCTTCGGCCACGCCCGGCTTTTGTGAAGCTTTCGGAATGCAATCAATATCGCTGCCGAACGCGATCACCGGCTTGCCGCTGCCCCAGCGCGCGATCCACGCCGTCGGAATGCCCGACACGCCTTCTTCAACACTGAACCCATTCTCGCGCAGAATCGTCGTGATATATCGCGAGGTCTCGACTTCCTGAAAACCCAACTCGCCGAAGCTGAAAATCATGTCGACCATTTGCTGGGTGAAGTCTTTGAGTTTGTCAACTTCTTGCATGGCCTCTTGCTTGAGCGCCGGGAGTTTTTTGGGTTGGGCCAATAAAATGGCTGGTAGAATCAGCGCGAGGATTAAAATCGCGCCGCTTGAACTTAACCTTTTTGCGCTGCGGTGGATAAATCAACAACAGTTTGTTGAGCAGAACTTTCTCCTTCTAATTGGTGGTCGTGACGGAATCAGCCAGCACCGCGATATTCCACGTTTGCAAAAATCGAATCACTTGCGCGATTTGGGCCGGCGTCAATCGCTGCGCAAAATCCGGCATCTTTTTATCGCCTTCGCCTTTGCCGTTTTCGATAATATCGCGCACGCGCTCGACGCTGCGCTTTTCCATGATATCGCGAATCTGCGGGCCGAACATGCCGCCCTGGCCTTCGTCACCGTGGCAGCGGCTGCACTGCGCGTCTTTGTTGACATAGCCGTAGTAAATCAGCGCGCCGGGGTCGGTCATCTCGGGAGGCGGCCCGCTTTCACAGCCCAAAAACGAAAAAGATAAAAAAACAAAAGCGCACGCAAAGACGCAGAGACGCAAAGATAACGCAGAGAAAATCTTCATATTCGTCGGCGCAATGTCAAGCAAGTCGGCATTCATCCATCCAGTCCGTGTTTAAAAACGCACGCTCACCCCGATCGTCGGCACGAGTGGAATGCCGTAAAGCGCCTCGTCGCTTTTCGTTTTTGGATCATAATTGATGTCTTGCACATTCCTGCGATTGTACGCATTAATCACGTCGAGATAAAAAACCCAGCTGGCATTCCAGAATTTGGGGAAATAACTCAGACGCAAATCAAGGCGCGACGTCCACGGCAGGCGATTGTTGCCGGCGCGATTGCGAATGTCGTCGGACATCTCGATGGTGCGTTCGTCGGGCAAACCGGTTTGCGGATTGGCAACATCCAGTTTGCCGTTGCCGTTGCGATCTTCGCCGCGATCGAGACGGCCGTTTAAATTGCGATCTTCGTAAACGTCGAGCCTGCCGTTGCGATTGGCGTCTTCCACGACTTCCACGGTATAAACCGTTTTTTGATACGGAAAACCGCTGCCCGCTTGCCAGCGCATGTCGAGTTGCCACTTGCGCCCAAGTCTGCATTCGGCGACCGCGGTGATCGTGTGGCGTTGATCATAGCGCAAAAAGAAGCGGCCGTTGTCCGGCTCGGTGCCGCGCACCAACGCATACGCATATCCCACCCAGCCGTTGAGTTTGCTCGGACCGTCGGCGCGCTTTTCAAGCAGAATTTCGAGGCCGCGTGAAAAACCGTTGGCGTTGTTTTGAGGTTGAAAAGTAAAATATTTTGTTTGTTGCAATTCAGTGCGCACACCAACAGAATCACGATTAGTCACGACCAGCCACGTGGTGTCGCCCAGTTGCGGAACGAGCAAATCCTGCAAACTTTTATAATAGCCATCCACGCGCAGCGTCCATTGCGTATCCAATTTTCTCTCCACGCTCGCAAGAAAATGCGCGGCGCGTTCGGCGCGAATTCCCAGCGCTTTGACGTTTTGCAGCGACACGCGGAAACCCTCGCCCTGCAGCGTTTCGTAACCGGGAAACTGGCTGTAAAGTCCCGTGGCAAAACGAATGCGCGTGAGAATATTGGCGTCATACAGCAAACTGAAGCGCGGGCTGATAATGTGTTGATCGACAAAAGAGGAATAATCCCACCGCAGTCCCGGTTGAATGGTCACGCGTGAAGAGAGTTGCCACAAATCCTGCACATACGCGCCGGACTTCATGAACGTCGGCGAATGATCGGTAAAGCGGATGGCGTCGGCAAGAAGAATCGCCGGATTGTCGGTGAAAAATCGCCAGAAATTTTCCGCGCGCTGGCGCGCAATGGACGCGCCGAAATCAATGGCGTGTTGCGAATTCGCCGTGTAAGAGAAATCCTGCCGCAGCGCCGTTTCAGTCGTCTGCAGATCGGCCTGCGCCGAAAAGATGAAGCCGCGCAACGGGAAACGCGCGCCGAAGCTGGTCACATTGCCGTTGCGATAATGGGAAAGCAATGTCGAGCTGGACAGCTTTTTCGAGAACAAACGCCGATGGCGCAATGAGAGAATCGTTTGATCCTGCCGGTCCAGCGCCGCAATCGAATCGGGACGGCTTTGCTCTTCATCTTTCGCATCTTTATCCGTGGTGAGAATATCGGTGCGTTCGCGGCTGTTCACAAAGGTGAAATCCAGCGTCCCCGCGGCGTCGGTCGCGAGATTGATTTTACCCTGCACATCAAAAAAATTGGGAAACGAGCCGGCGTCCGTGAGGTTCGAGAGAATCAAATCATAATATGTTCGACGGCTGGAAAAAATCCACGAACCCACTTTGCGGCCCGGCAAGCGTCCTTCGGCGACAAAGCTGGCGTTCGTGAGGCTCGTGTTGATATTGGCGCGAAACGGACTCGTGTCGCTGCCGTTGCGATTCGCAATGTCTAAAACCGCGGAGAGCCGATCCCCGTAATTTGCCGAAAAGCCGCCGGCCAACAATTTGACGTCGGTGACGGTTTCGGGATTGAACATGCTGACGAGACCGAACAGGCGATACGGATCGTAAACACTCACGCCGTCCATGAGTACGAGATTTTGATCTGGGCGGCCGCCGCGAATATACAGGCGCGCATTGAAGTCGCTGCGCGCGAGCACGCCCGGAATGGTCTGCAAAGCGCGAAACACATCTTCCCCGCCGCCGGCGAGATTTTTGGCGCGGCGCGGTGAAAGCTCGTGCAAACCGGTGCTGAGAATGTCCTGCCGGCTTTTCTGGCGCCGGGCTTCAATGGTGACTGCGGACATTTCGATGACCCTCGGCGTCATCAAGAGGTCAATGCGCCGGCGTTCGCCGGCAGAAATTTTAAGCGACCCGATTTCAAAGGATTCATAGCCGATCATCGTCGCGCGTAATTTGTATTGCCCCGGCGCGATGCTGATGATGGCGAAATTCCCGGCGGAATCCGTGACCGCGCCAAGCTGCGTGTCAACTAAAAAAACATTTACGCCGGTTAGCGGCTGGCGATTTTGCCGGTCGTAAACGCGGCCCTCGATTTTTGCAAGTGGTTGGGAAAAAAGTTGAGCAGTAAAAAAAGTTATAGCGGCGAAGAGACAAATAGTAAAACCAGGATAACGCATGTTAATCCAGTAATCAGTAATCAGTAACCAGTAACCAGTAATCAGTAACCAGTGACCAGTGACGAGACGAGCAACCAGCAACTAATTCAAAAAATTCCACCAGAAGCCCCAGCGCAAATAGCGGCCAACGGCGGGGACGCCATGGCGCCAATCGAAGCGCCGGTTCAAGGCATTTTCCCATGAAAATAAAAACGCGCCGTCGCCATGCCGCAGGCGGATTTGAAAATCCAATACGGCAACTGTGGGCAAATCGTCATTTAGCAAGTCCACCGCATTGGTTGCAAAGCTCGGTGAATACCGTTTTCCAATCAGACGTCCGGCGAGACGCGGCAGAACTTCAAGGTCGCCGCCAAACACGCTTTGTTGCGTTTCAAGATAAACCCGGTTGAAGCCTTCCGGTTGATGCCAAAACCAGAAATCCCGCGGAAGGCCGTTGAGCGTTTGCGTTGAAATCGCGCCCAATTGCCAGCGCGGCGCAAATCTCCAATTCAACGCGAATTGCGTGGCGACAACGAATTCGCTTTTAAGATTATTCAAAAGTGTTCCGGATTTTTTTGACGTATCGGATTGAAAAATGAAACTGTTTTTCCAAAGACTGCCGTTCAAGCGGATTTGCAGAGCGAGATTTTGGCGCTGCCATTTCAGGCCGATTTCGCTGCGTTGTAAAGTGGCGGCGTGCAAGTCGTCGTTCCGCTTCAGATACGGCAAGTCATTATCGCGCTCGCCCACCGCCGGCGCGATTTTCCATAAGTTTGCACTCAGCCACCACGTCCATGAGAGTTTTTTTTGCGTAATCAATTGCGCCTGCAAAGCCGCGTCTGCCGGCCAATTCGTTTTATAGGTCAAATGTCCGCCGAGTTGAAGCCAGGTCCGCTGCGTCAAACGCCGATCAAACGTTGAGGAGATTTGTTCATAAAAACGGTGGCGCTGCTCAATGGCCGTGCTTTTGATGGCTTCGTAGCCCAGGCCGAATTTTAGTCGCAGGACCCATTTTTCCGTTTCTTTTCTCCATCGCAAGTCTGTACCGGCATCACGCCGGCGATGCTGATAGCGGCGCGCCGGATCGTTCAATTCCTCCCTGACTTGCCAAATGAAACTGCGCCACTGCAGAGCCTGGCGAGAGGATAATTCGAGCGCGTGATACAGGCGTTCTTCCTTGTGAGAAGCGTCAGTAATTCCCGGCCATTCTTCCGGAAAAAACGGGATGCCGATGCCGATTTCATTGCGGGAGTTGAGATGGCGATACCGCAGTTGCCATTTGGAATTTAAAAAATACTCGAGCTGGAGATTGGCTTTGTGGCCTTCATAAGGCCGGTCTTCAAACTGGCCGTCCGAGTTGCTGAACGCGCTATTGAGATAAGCCGCCAGACGCTTGCCCAGCGCGCGTCCGAAACGAAAGCGAACCGCGTCCGCGCCGAAAGGCCCCTTCGCGTATTCGATACGAGAAAACGGCGCCGTGAAATTCAGTGAATCGCTCGCCAGATGAATCGTGTATGGAGCAGCGCTAAAATTTTCGCCCGCGGCCTCCAAAATTTGAGCGTGTGCATCCGGCAAGCCCGTCAAGTCCACGGTTCCATATACGCCGGGAATCCAGTGAATATCATCAACTACGATTTGCACGGCGCGCGGCGGCAAATCGCCGGCGGCCCAGTAACGCGGCTGTCCAACTTCGCCGGTGAGCAGCGGAATCAGCGGCACGGTTTGCGCGGCGAGATGACTGAAGTCTTGATATAAATGTGTCGAGGTGGCGACGCTGCCTATACGAAAACCAATCTTCGGTAAAAAGAACTTTGGGGGAGCGACAAAACGAGGCAAACTATCGGCGCGCGATGATGTCGCCGAATCCGCGATACTTTTGTGCAATGAATCGGGTCGCGCTTTTTGCACCGGCGTCGGAGTTTGAGCGAGACTCAGCGCCGGCAGCAAAACACAAAGGAGTAAAACATGCCTGGCGAATTCGACCGAATTAGCGCCGTTTGCAAAAATAAAAAAGAATGTCATTCTGAAAGAATCTTTTTTCATTTCAAAGAATTGCCTTGAATTGTAAAAGGATTCCTTCGGAATGACACCATTCAGAGGCGCGGCGAATATGCCATTATTTCCGCAAAACTCAGCAGCGGAAAAACGAGAGAAATTAAAAGGACGGAGAGCGACGGCCCTGCGCGCGCGAAGACGGCCAAAGTTGCGTACCATGCTTACGGCTTTCTTTCAGCGATGAAACGCACGGACGGCTGCAGCTCCGGCGGTGAAATGGTTTTGACGATTGGCGAGAATGACTGCAGAACGGCCAATTGCCGCAAGCGACGAATAAGCGTGGGCAACAACAGGGTGAAAATCAGCGTATTGGAAATTTGGTGCAACAGAAAAAAAAGCGCGCCGGTGGCAATGGCAGTCAAAAAACCGGGCCAACCGGTTTTAAGAACAAAAATCGAACTGACGGTCGTCAGCAGATCATAGACAAAAGTGAGCGCCAAACCGGCGAGGCCTAATAACCACGCGGGCGGCACGTGCGGCCCGAAAAAATTTTTCAGCACTCCGCCGCTCAGGCCGGTCAACATCATGCTGAGTATTTGCGCCATGAGCAGCGGCGGCGAAGCCGGTCCATAGGCGTTGAAGAATGAAAACAGAAATGTCGCCATCGCGCCAACCGCCAGACCATATTTCGCTCCCAGCATCACGCCGGACAAAAAGATGGTGGCGCTGACCAGCTCGACGTTGGGAATGGGGTCCTGGCCGACGGCAACCGCCAGCGCGGTGAAAATCGACATGAGAATGATTTTGCGATGAGGCATAGTTGCTGGTTCCTGGTTGCTCGTTGCTGGTTGCTCGATAAGAACCAGCAACAAGGAACAAGCAACGAGCATCAAAAACTTTCTTCGGAATTAGGAAACTGCCTGGCTTTAACGTCGCGGGCATATTGTTCAGCGGCTTCGCGGATAGATTGGCCAAGCTCGATATAGCGCCGGACGAACTTCAATTTGAATTTTTCAAACAGGCCGAGCATGTCATGCGTCACCAGCACCTGGCCGTCACAATCAGGGCCGGCGCCGATGCCGATGGTCGGAATGTTGAGAGCACGGGTCACGTCACGCGCGAGTGTTGCCGGAATTTTTTCCAGGACGATGGCAAAAACGCCGGCGGTCTCGAGGCCGCGCGCATCATCAAAAAGTTTTTTCGCCGCGGCCTCGCTCACCGCCTGCAGCGCGTAACCGCCAAGCGCATTCACCGATTGCGGCGTGAGGCCGAGATGTCCCATCACCGGAATGCCGGCATTAACAATGCGGCGAATGGTTTCCGTGATCGCCGCGCCGCCTTCGAGTTTCACGGCTTCGGCACCGCCTTCTTTGAGTAAGCGACCGGCGTTGCGCACGGCTTCTTCCGGAGAAACCTGATACGAGAGAAAGGGCATGTCGGCAATCAGCAGCGCGCGTTTCACGCCGCGGCGCACGGCGCGCGTGTGATAAATCATTTCGTCGAGCGTGATCGGCAGCGTCGTGTCGAAACCGGAAAACACCATCGCGCCGGAATCGCCGACGAGGAGAATATCCAGACCGGCGTCGTCAAGAATTTGGGCAAACAGAAAATCATACGCGGTGAGCATGGCGATCTTTTCGCCGCGCTTTTTCATTTCGATCATGGCGGGGACGGTGATTTTTTTGCGTTCGAGGGTTGTGCTCATCTGAAGCTTGTAATTTGTTTTCGTACCAGTCGCTGGTCGCCGTCACGATGTCGTCAATTGCTTCATTATTCAGCCTTTTAAAAGTATTGTCGTCATTAAAGAGCAATTGTGCCTCGCCTGCACCATTGCAAGCCGGCTGCTTTATCCATCTGTAATACCCCTCGTCATCGTCCATCGTGAAAACAAACAGACACAGAGGAAACGGTATGTCCTGATGAACCGAGAGGTTTTTAACATCAAGACGAATTTCATCGGCATCTCTTGAGACTGGCTGAATTTGCTGATGAGACTTCTTCGCTTTCACTTCGACGCCGAACACTCTCCCAGTATACTCACCATCCTTGACAAGCCCAACGAGAAAGTCCAAACCATAGTCAGAACCTGGTTGTCTCGTAATGACAAGATCATCTCGGCGCGAAAGGTAAACGATTGCAAGTCGCTCGGCTCTCTCGTCTAAATACCAAATTTTTTTTTCTTCCATTGTTTCACCTCCAGTGAGGGTCGATAAAATATGACACTCGGGGACGAATCCTGACTTTCTTCCAGTAGTCCTTGACTTCTTTCCAAAGCAATTCTTGAATAGTTTTATTGAGCGGAAAAGCTGTCGGCAAACTCGACATGCCTTTCAACCATTCGCCATTGGCAGAAATGATGTATCCTTCTTCTTTGATTTCATCGATGCCAACGATGTATGTTGGTGCAGGGTATAAAGCCAACCTGCGCATATCTTCACCATCAATCGAGGCTTTCAAGCGGTTGCCTCGTTTGGTATACCCGCTATGAGTTGTTTTAACCTGCACGAAGAAATAAGGAACGATCGAACCTGTATCAATTAACTCAACGATGAAATCAACAACCGGCCATTTGTCTCCCAAAAATTGAGGCCGAAAAATCGGCTTTTCTCGCCCGTAGGGTTTGGTTATCAATACATAAAAAAGGTTTTCTCCTCGCTGTCCAAGTTCATTTGTCATCGGCTTATTTCAGACATATGTTCATTTCAACAATAGCCGGGAACCGTGATTTTTTGCGTTCGAGAGTGGCGCTCATGGCTTGTTATCTTGCCGGGCGATATTCATCCCATGTCAGATGCGGTCCGTCTAAGATTATTGGCACAGAATTCAAAACGTTACGGCCAATAATGCCCCAAGCTTGATTCAGGAGCAAATACTGCCCATGGAAAGTTCGGCGGCAAAAAACAAGATCGATTTGAACCATTGGGCAATGACTTTTTGCGCCATTAAAACCAATTAATTCATATTCAATGTTGGGCACAATAACAGCATTGAGGCGGGTTAGAACCGCCTCTGGTACCATGGTCACATCAGCGCCGGGGTCAATCAGCATCGGCACATCCGACTATTCCATTCCTGTATCAGGATTACGTAAAACCACCCGTGCCATCGGTGCTGGTGGTTTAAACAGGCCCGCATCATATGTTGTCATTGTCGGGTTCCTCTGTTACTTGCAGTACAAAATCAGCAGCTTGTTCCGGACGTGCAAGACGCGGGCTAAAAATATGGGCAATCTTCGTAAGCTTTATATCCGGAACAACAACATAAACCTTGGATTTGTGTGGCAGACGCACATTATTTGTCAAGATTATTTTATCTTGGTCGACTTCAGCTTCATAATAAGTGAGTGTATTCATAACGCACCTCGCTTGAACTTTAACGTGTCCCTTTTTCGCATAAAAGTTGTACTCATTTCAGGCCACGACCCGATCAATCACCCCGCCGCCGACTACGACCTCACCATCATAAAACACGGCGGACTGGCCGGGCGTGATGGCGCGCTGCGGCGCATCAAAATGAACGCGCACACGATGCGGCTCGGCTTCCAATAAAATCGCGGGCGCGCCGGAATCGCGATAACGGATTTTGCAGGAAATCGCCGTGCCGTCCGGCGGGCAATGGCGCGCGCCCCAGTTGACCGAGCTCATGACAAAATCGCTGTGGCGCAAATCTTCATCATCACCGACGACGATGGTGTTGGTGTCGGCGTTGATGGCGGCAATAAAAATCGGGCGACCGACGGCGAGGCCGAGCCCCTTGCGCTGGCCGACGGTATAAAAAGGAAAGCCTTGATGCGCGCCGAGGCGATTGCCCTCAACATCGACAAAATCACCGGCGCCAATTTCAGCAACGGCTTCCGGTGCGCGTTCGCGGAGATAACGGCGATAGTCGTTGTCGGGAATGAAACAAATTTCCTGGCTCTCTTTTTTCTCGGCGGTTTTCAAACCGAGACTGCGGGCAATCTCGCGCACTTCCGGCTTGGTCAATTCGCCGAGCGGAAAAATCGTGCGCGCCAATGCCTCCTGCCGCACGCCCCAGAGCGCATAGCTCTGATCTTTTTGACGATCAACGGCGCGCAAGAGTTCCCAACGGTTCGTGTTGGAATTGAAACGCGTGCGACCGTAATGTCCGGTCGCCATGAAACTGCCGCCGATATCTTGCGTCTGCTGCAGCAGCGCGCCCCACTTGATGAACGTGTTGCAGCGCACGCAGGGATTGGGCGTGCGCCCGACGAAATACTCGTCGACAAAATTCTGCTGCACACTCCGCTCGAAAATTTCGCGGAAATCGGAGACGTAATGCGGCACGCCGAGCTTATGGCAAACGGCGCGCGCGTCGGCCATCGTGTCGATCGAGCAGCAGCCGCTCTCAAGATTAACATTGCCGCCACTGGCGTGATAGTCCCACAAATTCAGCGTGATGCCGACGACGCGATAGCCGTGCTCGTGCAGCAACGCCGCGGCCACGGAGCTATCGACGCCGCCGCTCATGGCGACGACGACGGTTTCGCCGGCGCCGGGCGCGAGGTTGGATTTACTAATAAGTTCGGAGTGTCGATTCATTATCTTGTTAAAACCGAATAATGGTAATTTATTTCAAGACGCCAGCGCGGTTTGCGGAGAAAAATAGGCCTCCGGCTGTTGCGCCTGCCGCGGATACAGCGCGTCGCCGACGACTTCGATAATCCGGGGAAGGGCATTTTGCGTCATTTGTTCCAGCTTCTCGTCATCTTCAAAATGGTCGAGAACGACGCGCTTGTCCAAATCCAAACGCAGGCCGTACTTTTGTTCCACGCCATGCAGCGCATAGCGAATCAGAGCAAAAGGGCTATGCAGCCGCGCCAGCGCCTTTTCCACGCGGAGGAATTCAATGGCAGCGCCATCTGGAAGTGGAATCTTCCCCTTGAGATCAATGGCATAGATTTTCATAAGCATACTCTCCAATTTAGCAAAACAAGGTTATAAATACACGTCGATCCGTTGCCTGATCGAGGCCGCAGGCACATAACCTACCGCAAGAATCTCGGCATCACGCAAAGATCGTACGATCGTTTCCAATTCAATCGTGAGGTTGGCGCGACGCGGCGTTCCGCGCGCCGGCGGCGGTTGCGGCGCGAACTCATCTAAAAATTTTCTCATGCCATCAGGATCAACCACGCCGATCAAAAAGTTAGGTAGCCCATCGTGCTGATAAGTAATTGGCGCTAAGGGCGACGATGCGGTTACAATAACTTTTTTCACTGGATCAATTAGATGGAGCCCTTCAGGAAGCGGATTTTCAAGCTCAATCTCGTAAACGTATGCAGGACTGTTCTCCGCCGGTAGTTCGAGGCCAACTTCCAAAGCATAACTCCATGCCACTCCATACGACCGCGTCAAAGATATGTACGGGCTGCTAATCGAGCCTCTTGCCACGTGTTGCATAATCCGATCCATGCTTGAAACAATCGTTGGAGCTTTTGGCACAAATCCAGTCAATCGCGCATCATGTTGATGCCAGTACGTGCCGACGCCGGCGCCGCGATAGAAAATTGGCATGAATCTCCCCCTTTAACGTTTCTGCAAGGTTTTTGCTAAAACCTGCAACGTCGTTTCCACTTCCGCCTCAGTTGTATATTTCCCAAAGCTGAAACGCAGCGCGGACACGGCGCGTTCCTTCGGCATCTTCATGGCGCGCAGCACGTGGCTCACTTCGACGCTGCCGGAGCTGCACGCCGAGCCGTTGCTCACGGCGATGCCCTGCAAATCCAGGCTCATCAGCAGCGCGGTGCTCTCGAAGCCGGGGAAAGAAAGATTCAACACGGCCGGCAAACGGGATTCCGGATTGCCGTTCATTCGGGCTTTTGGGAAAATTTCTTGAATGCGCTTCCCAAAATTTTCCGTCAGCGCGCGCAGCCGTTCCGATTCCGTCGCCTGATCGGCCAGCGCCAGCTCCGCGGCTTTTCCCAGGCCGGCGATGCCGGCGACATTCTCCGTGCCGGCGCGGCGCTCGCGTTCCTGATGGCCGCCGAAAACGAGCGGTTGCAATTTCACGCCGCGGCGCACATACAAAGCGCCCACGCCTTTCGGGCCGTAAAATTTGTGGCCGGATAATGAGAGCAACGACACCGGCAGCTTGCGAACCTCGATTGGCAATTTGCCAAACGTCTGCACCGCATCGGTGTGAAAAAGAATTTTGCGTGCCTCGGCAAGCTCGGCAAGCTCGGCGATCGGATTGATCGTGCCGACTTCATTATTTGCATGCATGATCGAAATCAGCGCGGTTTCGGGACGAATCGCTGCGGCAACGGCGTTCGCAGAGATCATACCGGTGGCATCAGGCTCGACATACGTGACCTGCCAGCCGCTCTTTTCCAACTCGCGGCAGGGGTTGAGCACGCACGGATGCTCGAGGCGGCTGGTAACGATATGGCGCGGTTCCGCAAAAGTTTGTGCGACGCCGAGAATCGCCATGTTGCCCGCTTCGGTGCCGCCGCTCGTGAAGGCGATCTCCTGCGGTTGCGCGCCGAGCGCTGTCGCTATTTTTTCACGCGCCGTATCAAGCGCAACTTTGGCCTCGCGCCCGAAGCCGTGAATGCTCGAGGCATTGCCGAAATGTTCCGTCAAATACGGCTGCATCGCCACTAAAACTTCCGGCGCGAGCGGCGTGGTGGCGCTGTAATCGAGATAGATTCGGTTCATGTGTTCCTGATTCTTGATCCTTGATTCTTGATGCGCTTGCTAAACAGATTCATAATCCAGCATCAAACATCAAGAATCCAGTTTAATATACGACCGGATGCTTACTTTATCAAGAAGTTTTTCCATAGCGCGATCAGGCAAACTCAGATGCTAAGCAAATATACACACTGTGTTCATATTTCAAACAACTTCTTCGCGTGGGAAAAACTTCCCTGGCTAAATGACAGGAAAAATATCATGGTCTGAACTTTGCAAAATCTCAGATTACCTCTCGCGCTGGCCCTATGAAAATCGATTCGGTTTGGCAGAAACCGGGCGACCATAGGGCCTTTTTATTTTTCCCATAAATTTTAAATTTACAATTTCACCGTTCTCAAACCCTCCCGCTGTTTTTGCCACTTGACTTCTCCTCCCAATTTCATTATCTTGAGCATCATGATTCCAACCCCTAATTTGAGTGGAGCGTTGAATGCCCAAATTATCCATCGTGGAACAAAAGCGAATTGCTGCGGCAGCGGCGGTCGAGTTTATTGAGAACAGAATGATCGTCGGCCTCGGAACCGGTAGCACGAGTGAGTTTGCGATTCGTCTGTTGGCGGAAAAAGTAAAAAATGGCTTGAAAATCGTCGGCGTTCCCAGTTCCATTACAACCGAAAAACTGGCGCGACGCCTGAAGATTCCGCTGGTCAGCGACTTTGGCGTCATCACCAAAATCGATGTGACGATTGACGGCGCCGACGAGGTTGATCCCCAGCTCAATCTCATTAAAGGCGGCGGCGGCGCGCTGACGCGGGAGAAAATCGTTGCCGGCCGCAGCGAGCGGGTCATCATCATCGTCGATGAAAAAAAGCTGGTGAAACGGCTGGGTAAATTTGCGCTGCCGGTCGAGGTGGTGCCGTTTGGCTGGCGTTCGACGATGGAAATTTTGCGCGGCTTTGGCGCGCGCACCAAATTGCGGGAGAAAACGCGCGGCGGGTCCTTCCAAACTGATAACGGCAATTATATCATCGATTGCGCGTTTGGGAAAATAAAAAATCCCGCGCCATTGGCGGAACAACTGAAGAGCATCGTCGGTGTCGTCGAAGTTGGGCTATTTATCGGCCGCGCCGATCTCGTCCTTGTCGGCCGCCACAACGGCCGCGTCGAAGAAAAATGGGCGGCGTAATGCCTCACTTACGGGTGGAGTAGCGCAGGCCTCCTGCCTGCCCCGCGAACGGGGCGCTACGTTTTCCACCAATAACTGAGGGATTACTGGCCGGCGTGATTCGCGCTTGATTATGACTTATTTCAATCCATTCGCAGACGTGGATGTAGCCGCCTTCGGCATGAGATATTTATCATACCATGCCAGATAACGCTCCAGACGATCACGCTGATAACTCGGTTTCGTGATGCCGTGATATTGCCCCGGATAAATCACGAGCTGCGTATCGCGGCCGAGACTGCGCAAGGCCTGATACATTTGCTCGGAATTGAGCAGCGGCACGTTAAAATCTTCCTGCCCGCACAAAAAAAGCGTCGGCGTGACGATGCGATCCGCGTGCAAAAATGGAAACGACACTCGCGTCCAAATATCCGGCTGGCGCCACGGCGTGCCGATTTCATATTCATATTCGCGTATATATTGATCCGTGCCATAACCGGCAAAAATGTTCGCAATGCTCGCGCCACTCACCGCCGCTTTGAAGCGTGAATCCTGCGCGATGGTGTAATTCGTCAACATGCCGCCGTAGCTCCAGCCGCCGACGCCGAGCCATGCCGGATCCGCGACTCCCTGCGCGACGACATAATCAACAGCGGCCAAAACATCCTGTGCATCTTTATTGCCCCAGTCGGCAAAAATCGCCGTGGAAAATTTTTCGCCGCGGCCGGAACTGCCGCGCGGGTTGCAGGTGATAACGACATAGCCGCGCGCCGCGAAAAGCTGCCAGTCAAACATGAACTCATGACCAAACTGCGACACCGGGCCGCCGTGAATCCGCAAAATCGCCGGATACTTTTTTCCCGCCACATAATCCGGCGGCTTCACCACAAAGCCGTTGATCGTCGTGCCATCTTTGCTTTTGAAGCCGATCTCTGCCGTTGCGCCGAGTTTGAGTTTAGCCAGCAACTCGGCATTTTTTCGCGCCAGCGGCCGCAGGATATTGTTGTCGAAAGCAAAAATCTCCGGCGGTTCGTGCGGATGGCTTGAAAGCAAAACGAGTTTTCCATCCGGGGCAGAATCAAAATCGCTGATCACACGCCGCTCGTTGATGAGACGCTCGACATTTCCGCCAGCCGCCGGAATTTTTGCAGGCAACATTGTGCGATCATCTTCGAAGAGAAAATAAATGGCCGAGCCGTCGGCAGACCATTGCGGTTTGTACATGTTGCGATCAATGGGCGCAACTAATTTTGCAGCGCCGCCCGCTGCCGGAATAATCGCGAGCTGATAAACGGCGTAATAAATCAGTTTTTGCGGCCCGCCCTGCAAATAGGCAATAAATTTTCCATCGGGACTCCACGCCGGCCGGCTTTCCCAATCCGGATGATTATCAACACCGTCAAACGTCGTCAGACGACGCGGCGTTGCCCCGGTTTTAGCGGCAATGACGTAGAGATCATAATTGTCGTCGCGATCCGGATCAGCGCCGCGCTTGCTCACAAAAACGATGGCGCTGTTATCGGGCGACCATGCCGGCAAATGTTCATCGTAATCGCCGGGCGTTAACAACTCGGCTTTGCGGGTGGCAGGATCGAGCACATACAGATGCTGGCGCAAATGGCGCAGGTAACCCTCTTCATCTTTTTTAAATTGATAGCGATCAATGACAATCGGCTTCGGCGTTTTCCTGTCGGATTTATCTTTGGTGGCAATCGCCTCGGAGTCGGGATCGGCAGCGATAAGCGCGAGACGTTTGCCGTCCGGCGACCAAACGTAATCGTTCACGCCGCCTTTGAAATCGGTAATTTTTTCCGCTTCGCCGCCGTCGCGATTCATCAGCCAAACCTGATCGGTTTCTTCTTCAACATGGCGGCTCGATAAAAACGTCAGATATCTGCCATCCGGACTCCAGCGCGGCGTGTGCTCGCTCTCTTTGCTGAAGGTGAGTTGAATGGTTCTCGTTCCATCCCAACTCGTCATCCACAGATCGCTATTCTTTTTGTCCGCTTTGATGTCCGTGGTACTCACCGTATAAACCACCCACGCGCCGTCCGGAGAAATTTGCGGCTCGCTCACCTCGCGGAAGGCGGCGAGGTCGTCGAGCGTCAACAAACGTTTTTCAGAAGTTTGGGCTATCGAGGCGGATGCAAGCAGGGTCGTGAGCAGCAGAGAAGCAAAGATGAATTTAAGTTGCCTTTTCATGGTCCTTCCTCCGATTTTTGAAAACATACAGCTTTGGAAATGGTTCTTATTGCGCGTAAATGACTGCCTGGTGCGATCATAAAATAACCGCCCGAAACGAAAAAGTCAATGCGAATGTTTATTCCCTCGCGACTTGCTATTGGGCGCATGTTTTCGTAAATTAGATCGAGTTGTAAAGCTTTCTCTAACAACCAGGAAAACTGCCATGCCACGCTTCTTCAATGTTGCCGGGCCGAACCGGTCTGAAATTCATTACACGCTCGATTCCGAATCGCGTTTGCCCGACCTGCGTGCGCTGATCGGCCAGGAAGAATATTTCGTCATTCATGCGCCGCGCCAGACCGGCAAAACCACACTGTTCGATACGCTGGCGCAAAAGCTGACTGTCGAGGGGCGATATACCGCCCTGCACTTCAGCATCGAAGCCAGTCAGCCGTTCAACAAAAATGTGCCGGAGGCGGTTGCGGCCGCATTAGCGTCGCTCCGTCGAGCGTCCAATTCGCTTTTGCCGGAGCCGCTTCGCCCACCCGATGAGCTTTTCCACAATCTTTCCAATCCGTCAACCGGGCTGGCCGATGTTCTCAGCGTCTGGGCGCAACGCTCGCCGCGCCCTCTCGTGATTTTTATCGATGAAATCGACGCCATTGAAGATGAGGCCCTCATCGCGATTCTACGTCAATTGCGCGACGGCTATAAATTGCGTCCCAAAAATTTTCCGCAGAGCCTCGCCTTGATCGGCATGCGCGACGTGCGGGAATACCGCGCTCGGGTTAGGCCGGGATACGCCTCGATGGGCAGTTCCTCGCCATTTAATATCAAAGCCGAATCGCTGCGCCTGGAAAATTTTAGCGCCGTGGAAGTTGCAACGCTTTATCGCCAGCACACGGAGGAGACCGGACAAATCTGGACGGACGAAGCAGTGGCGCGGGCTTATGAGCTCACACAAGGCCAGCCCTGGCTCGTGAACGCCCTTGCCAGACAAATTGTCGAGCGTGTCGTTCCCGATCGCGCCGTCACGATCACGCCGGCGCATTTTGAAACGGCGAAAGAAATTTTAATTTTGCGGCGGGACACGCATCTGGATTCACTTGCCGAACGTTTGCGCGACGAGCGCGTCCGGCGCGTCATCGAGCCGGTTTTGATTGGCAGCCATACCGGCCCCGAGGTTTACAATGATGATTTGCTCTATGTCGCCGACCTCGGTTTGATCACGCGGCCGCCGGCGCAAATTCGCATCGCCAATCCCATCTATGCCGAAGTCATTCCGCGCGCCCTGTCTTTTGTCATGCAAAGTAATTTAGCGATTGAGCCGCAGTGGTACATTGCGGCGGACGGCGCGCTCAACATGTTCAAGTTGTTGACGGAGTTTCAGCAATTCTTTCGCCAGGAGAGCGAGTCGTGGCTCGAGCGTTTCGATTATAAAGAAGCCGGGCCGCATCTGCTGCTTTATTCCTGGCTCCAGCGCGTGGTCAATAGTGGCGGGCATCTCAAGCGCGAGAGTGCCATCGGCACCCGCCGCGCCGATATGCTGATCGAATGGCCGGTAACAACCAATCTCGATCTCCGCCATTGGCCGATTCCGCCAGGCGTGTTGGTACAACGCGAGGCGCTGGAATTAAAACTGTATCGCTCGCGCGAGACGGAAAAGGAAGGCTTGCAACAATTGGGAAATTATCTGAGCCGGTTGGGAGACGCCAAAGGCCATCTGCTGATTTTCGACCGCCGGCCCAAACGCCGTTGGGAGAAAAAAATCTTTCGCCGCGATCACGTCGCGTTGCCGGCCCCTCACGAACATTGGCGCGCGACGGTGTGGGGTTTTTAAGGCCGGCGAAGTCGGACCTGGTCAGGGAAATTTTCTAATTCGAAAACGGCTGTGGCCTGGACTTAAACGCTCGGCGGTTTCAATTGATGGAATCGCGGGGGTCGCCTCCAAAGCCGCGTCAAAAATATTGAGGCTCATTTCAATGCTTTTGAAAATTTCTTTATCATAAAGCCGGGCCATTTCGAGATTCCACAAACGCGTGAAACTGCGATTAAGCTGCTCGAACATCTGGCCATTTTGGATGAGCAGATTTTTATTTTCGGAGACAATCTCGATAATCTTTTTATTCCCCTCGGTGAGCTGCTGCAAAGTGCGATGCGTTTCATCCAGCCTGGCGGCCACGCGGTCATTGAAGGATTATTGAAACGCTTGATTTTTCGGAAAAAATTCTTTAGCTTTCAATTGTAATCTTGAACATAATTTGCTCCATCGCGCGCAAACAATCAAGCAAAAACAGGAATGCGAAAATGACTGCAACGATTCAAATCAAAATGGATTTATGGACGAAGTTTTCCGGCCTGGCGCAACAAAAGCGAAAACGGCCCAACCGCCTGCTCGAAAATCTCATCGCCGAGTATCTCGCCGTGCAAAAAGATTTGCAGCTTGATGAAGCAATCCGGCAACAGGCCAGAAGGAGCGGCTTCAACGAAAGTGACGCCGTTGAATTGGTAAAACAGTATCGTCAATCAAAGAGAGCATAACGTTCGTAGTCGCGCCTTCAGGCGCTCACGCGTTGGCTCCTAAAGGTGCTACTACGAACGCATCACATCGAAATTGATCCCTTCCGAAACGCCGTTTTGCCAATATGCGCATTCACTAAAACGGGATGCCCCTGTGAAACGGCAACGCGCGCTTGCTGCAAAATTTCTTCAATACGTTGCGATTCTTTGAGCAAAAATCCTTTGCCGCCGAAACCCTCGGCAACGGTGTGATAATCCGTAAAACGCAAAACTGTTCCAACGTCATCCTTCAACAGTTCAATTTGCTCGCGGGCGATTTGCGTCCAACCGGCATCATTGCCGACAACGGCGAGCACGGGAATCTTGTGGCGTACGAACGTATCAAATTCCGACAAGCTGTAACCCACCGAACCGTCGCCAAATAATATCCAAACTTCCGATTCGGGGCGACACAATTTGGCGCCCAGCGCGAATCCGGCGCCGACCCCAAGCGTGCCGAACACGCCGGGATCGAGCCATGTCAGCGGGCCGGATGGGCTCACCGTGTATGAAGCCGTTGCGACAAAATCGCCGCCATCGGCAACGATGATGCTGTCAGGCGGAATCGCTTTTTCAATTTGCTGACAGAGATGCAACGGATTCAGCAGCGCGTTTGGCTCAGCCGCCTGTTGCCGAATTTCATTTTCACGATCATTGTCACGTTGTCGCAATTGTTCGCGCCAAATTTTCCAGTGCTCATTTTTCGTCGCTGTTTCAGCGAGCTGGCGCAAGAATAAACCGGAATCGCCGAACGCGCCAAGATTGGGACGCCGATTTTTTTTTAGATCAATTCGACTGCGATTCGCTGAAATGAGATAAGTACTTCGTTGAATGTGCCTCCCATAATCCAAACGAAAATCGCACGGCACACCGGCGAGGATAACGAGATCGGCTTCTTTGAGCGCTTCGCGGCGTTTGTGCCGCATTAATAAAGGATGTTGTTTCCCGAGCAGCCCGCGCGCCATGCCGGAAAGATAAACCGGAATTTCCAAACGTTCAACCGCGGCGAAAATCTGTTGCGCGTCAGCAGCTTCCAACAACGCCTGACTGCCAACGAGGAGCACAGGGCGTTCGGCGCGTTGCAGCTTTTGCGCGGCTTTCTGAATGTCTGCGGCATTCGGCAAGGGCGGGGCGATGCTGAAGCGCGATGAAATTTGCACCGCCTCTGCGCCGGCGAAAAGTTGATTCACGTGGCGAGTGAGATAAAACTTCAACGCGCGTTCTGCGAGCGTGCGGCCGCTTTGCGATTTCACCCCGTACCATTCGCGTACGATGGCTTCAGCATAGAGCAAATCGACCGGACATTCAACAAACACCGGGCCGGGAACATCGCTCTGTGAAATTTTAAAAGCCTCTTCCAGCACGGGAACGAGATCGCGAACTTTTTGCACTGACTTGGCCCATTTGACATGCGGCTTGAACAGCGCCATCTGATCGATGTCCTGCAGCGCGCCGCGGCCTTTGAGCGCCGTTGCCGTGGCGCCGCCCAACAACACGATCGGCGATTGCGCCAGTTGCGCATTCTTGATGGCCGTCATCGTGTTAGTAACGCCGGGGCCTGCCGTTACCGTCGCCACGCCGGGAACGCCGGTGAGCCGCGCCACCGCGTCCGCCGCAAACACCGCGGTGACTTCATGCCGAACGTCAATGACGCGAATGACGCGCTGTTTGCAGCTTACCAGAATCGGCGAGATATGCCCGCCGCATAACGTGAAAAGAAATTGAACGCCTTGTGCTTTGAGAACTTCCGCAATGAGATCGCCGCCGTGCATTTGTTTACTCGCAACGAAAAGGGAACCGCAACGAAAGATGATTGTATTTCACAAACCGGCTTCTTGGGCCAGTTTTAACATTTCATCAAAAAGTTCTTTGAGTCGTGGGCACTTCTTGTAAGCGAGGTCGGGTTCAAGTTTGTTAAAAAGCGCGCTTCCATGCGTGACTTTTTTATAAGACCTTTTATACAGACGATTCAATAGCTTGGCGGGAGGCTCGTCAAAATTAATCGTTTCGGGGTGTTGAGCGTTTGTGTATAAGGCTTTTTTAATCTCGGCAGGAAACAAATCGGGATTGCTCAATAGCCATGCTTCAATTTCATGAACGGCAAAAAACTGTCTAAATTTAGAATGATTGACTTTGCTTTCAAGATGCTCCTTCGCCCAATTATATCGCGCTTGCGCAGTTTTCTTATCATCAGGGTAGAAAGTTGGACCGTAAAGATCCAGCAAGGCAATAACAGCAATAATGTCATTATTCTTCAGACTATTGAGATGCAATCCGGCTTTTTTCGGCGTGTCTTTCACCAACTCTTGCCATCCTTCAAAGCGAACGGATTTGATACCGACGGGCTGGGAAAGCCTGGGATCAAGCCATTTCTTGAAGAACGCTGGCAAGACTTTGTGTTCCGTATGTCCTTCAATGAACAAAACGAATTTCATTCCATCGCCTCCAATTCACCGGATTTGAACAGCGCGCCCAGGGAATATTCTTTCAGCCAGTAATCAAGTTGTTCGCCTTCGAGAACTTTGAGCGTGGTTTCCCCATTTTCCCATTTGGCGATGGTTGTCGTCGGTTTGGTATCGGTGAACGCATCCAAAAATTGCGGTGAATGCGTGGTAAAAATGACTTGTGTTCGCGTAGCGGCATCAACGGCATATTCAGCAATAATCGGCAACATAGACGGATGCAGGCCGGTCTCGGGCTCATCAATGGCAATGAGCGGCGGCGGTGAGGGACTGGCCAAAATAGTCAGAAGAAGCAAAAATCGCAAAGTGCCATCGGAAAGATCTGCTGCTGATTGTTCTCGTTTTAGCGATTTCCATCGCACGCGTAATTGAATTCTTTGATCAGCCGCAGGCGGAAAAATTAACTCGTCAAAATCTTCTCCAAATGCGGCATGCATGGCTGCATTGAGCTCATTTTTAAAATCACGACTGCCGGTGTAAAGCGTATGCAAAACGGGAATGAGATTCTGGCCGTCCGCCTCGACTTGCTTTTCAAAGCGCGCCACCGCTGGTTGGCGAATAATTGCGTCCCGGTGAACGTGGACATCGTGATAAATCGTCCAATGGGCCAAATGCTGTTGGAACATTTTAAGCAAAAGATTGCTCACGAAAGGGCCGGCGGCAATGGCAAGAAAAGATTCGTCTTCTAAAACCGACTCTTCCGGCGCGGTTAAAATCTGTTGCTTTTCAGCGAAAATACGGGCCTGTAATCCAGTCCTTTCGAGAAATTTCAATGGCTCTGTCTGTTTTCCGTTTGCAACTGCGTCATAGTCGGCAAAAAGTTCGCGTTGAATGCGATATGAACTGCGCATGCCTAACCGCGCCATTTGCAGAAAATAGGTCATCCAATTCCTTTCTCCGAGCTGCGTTCGCAGATTGAATGAAATGTCCGTTGATCGACCATCCCAAACAATCGGCTCCATTCCTCCAAGCGATTGAATGTATTTTCCGAGTCGTCCCTGAGCAGATACTGACATCAACTCGAGAAACCGCAGCAAATTAGATTTTCCCGTGCCGTTAGGGCCGATAACGACATTCAAATCACCGGGCTTCCAGCTCACTTTTTTCAGGGAGCGAAAACCTTCGATATCCAGTTGGAGAATCTTCATAATTTTTAATATAACACTCTGAACCATCGGTTTCAATAAATAAATTATGCATGCCCCGTCGCTGCGAGCATGATTTTTTCCGGCGTTGCTTCTTTCCGCGTGAATTCGCCGGTGATTTCGCCTTCGTGCAGGACGATGATGCGATGGCTCATGCCCAAAATTTCGGGAAGCTCGGAGGAAACCATCACCACGGCGACGCCGTCAGCCACGAGTTTGTTCATGATTTGATAAATTTCAAATTTCGCGCCGACATCGATGCCACGGGTCGGCTCGTCGAGAAACAGCACGCACGGCTCGGTGAGCAGCCATTTGGCGAGCACGACTTTCTGCTGGTTGCCGCCGGAGAGGGTGTTCACTTCGTGATTGATGGACGGCGCACGAATGCCCAGCTCATCGACGAAACGATTGCTGAATTGCACCTCACGGTTTTCATCCAAAATATTTTTCGGCGCAATTTTACGAAGATTGGCGAGCGTGATGTTTTTTGCGACGCTGTGCTGCAAAACCAGGCCGAGACGCTTGCGATCTTCACAGACGAGGCCGAGGCCGGCGCGAATGGCATCCTGCGGTTGGCGGATTTGCAAAGGTTGCCCATTTAAAAAAATTTCGCCTTCGCGGCGTCCGGGCCACACGCCGAAGATGCCCATCAGCAGCTCGGTTCGACCCGCGCCCATCAAACCGGAGATGCCGAGAATTTCACTTTGCCGAATTTGCACTGAGGCATTTTTAACGATGACGCGATCGGGAGCGGCAGGATCGTAAAGCGTAAGACCGCGAATTTCCAAAACGGTTTCGCGAGGTTGTGACGGGACATACGGAAAAAAATCCGAAAGCTCGCGGCCCACCATCATCGCGACCAGCTTATGCTCATCAAGCTCTTTAATCGGCGCAACGCCGACGCTTTTGCCGTCGCGCAAAACCGTGACGCGATCCGCAATCGACAACACTTCGCCGAGTTTGTGCGAAATGTAAATACACGTCACGCCGCGCTCGCGCAACGGGCGCAGCAGGCGCAGGAGAATTTCCACTTCGCTTTCGGTGAGCGCCGCCGTGGGTTCATCGAGAATAAGCAGGCGCGCATTTTTACTCAAAGCTTTGGCGATCTCAACGAGCTGCTGCTGCCCGATGCCGAGATTTTTGACCGGCGTGCGCGGATTGAGGTTGAGTCCCAATTCTTCCAACAACTGACCGGCGCGAAAATAAATCGTGTTCCAATCGACCAAACCGAATTTCTTCGGCTCCTGTCCGAGAAAAATGTTTTCGCCGATGGTCATTTCCTTAACGAGCGCCAGTTCCTGATAAATAACGGCGATTCCAACATGCTCGGCGTCGCGGATATGGCGGAAGTGAACGGTCTTCCCTTCCAACTCAATTTCACCCGCATAAGAACCGTGCGGATAAACGCCGCTCAAGATTTTTATGAGCGTCGATTTGCCCGCCCCGTTTTCGCCGCACAACGCATGAATTTCGCCGCACTGCACGGAGAGCGAGACGCCGTCCAGCGCTTTCACGCCGGGGAAGGTTTTGGTTAAATGATGAACTTCTAAAAATTTCTTCGAGGCGAAATCTGATTCCTGCATATACACCTGCTTGTTTCAAGTTTTCATTTGCTTTTTTCAAAATAAAACGTTACAATACTGAGGGAGAGGGAGTGTTTGAAGGATGAAAGAAATTTTTTATGTTCAACGAACCTTTTTCTCTGGCAATGCTAGTGGTCATGATTGCTGGAATTACAGGCGCAATTTTTAGTATTCTTCTTTTAAAGTTTCTCGGGAAGCGTGACAAACGGCAAGCAGGATAAAAGCCAATGATCGAAGACCGTTTCTTTTTAGGCATGCTTTTTCTTTTGACCGCCGGTATTGGTGGCGCCAGCCATATGATTTTCCTTTATTGGTTTTTTGAAGGTCGCAAAAGCTACAAAGGCAGCGCCATGCAAAAGTAACCTCGCGAGATCGCCGGAGGCATTGCCCTTTTAGACGCAGCCTTCTATAATTCATGTTCATAAAAAGGTTCCGGGGTGGAGACAACCTTATCTATTGTTGGTGCATTATTCACTTTTGCTCGCCGGGCCATTGTTCCTTCGGCACATTTTTATAAACTTCTTCCAATTTCTGATAACCGTCTTTAATCACGGTTTCATACATATTATCTTTATCAACCGTGATCGGCTCCAGC
>Ga0247727_10004421_pt1 | contig 29827 bp, 20 predicted proteins | sample WisWelCaveWW1625_FD_202498 | JGI IMG/M metagenome (GOLD analysis project Ga0247727, IMG submission 202498) | Biofilm microbial communities from Wishing Well Cave, Virginia, United States - WW16-25 | ecosystem: Environmental > Aquatic > Deep subsurface > Groundwater > Cave microbial mat | place...
TCTCGTGGTGAAACGAGCTCTCGACCACTTCCCAGTTCAAACCCAATCCCAACAATTCATGAAACAGTTTTTCAGGAGTCATGCCCCAAGACTACCCAACGGCTCCACCGAAAACAGCGGAGAACCGCGCCAGGGTCTGGCATTTCATCGAGGCGAGGCGCGGAAAGACGGTGGATCAGGACGAATCAACGCACGCCGCTCTCATCGCCGCAAGAACTTGGCCACGGCCTCGGTGCGCGTTCGAACTTGGAGTTTTTCGTAAATCCGACGGATGTAGGTGTGGACCGTTTCGTAGCTGATACCGAGTTTGTCGGCGATTTCCTTGTAGAGAAATCCCTGGGCCAGGCAATCGAGCACCTCCTTCTCGCGGGGCGACAGGTCTTCGGTTGGCCCTGGCGTCGAGGCGGGTCGGAGAAACGACTGGACGACCTTGCGGGCGATGTGCGTGGTCATTGGCGAGCCGCCGCGATGAACTTCGCGGATTGCATCCAGCAACTCCTCGCGAGGCGTGCGCTTGAGCATGTAACCTGTAGCGCCGGCGGCGAGCGCATTGAAGATATTCTCCGTGTCTTCGTAAACCGTCAGCATCATCACCTGGGTCTGCGGCACGATTTGTTTCAGGCGGCGGACACATTCAACGCCATTGATGCCCGGCAGATTGATGTCCATGAGCACGACGTTAGGGCGCTCGTTGGGGAGGCCTTCGAGGGCGGCTTCCGCACTGGCGTGCTGGCCGACGCACACGAATCCGTCCGCCCGGCTGATGACGCGCGCCAGCGTGCCGCGCAGTTGATCATTGTCCTCCACGATGGAAACAGTAATGGGCATCTTAGAGTCTTTTTTCTCCGACGGACGCACTCAACCGCACCACCGTGCCCTTGGGCGTGGCCGGGCCGATTGAGAATCCGCCGCCAATATCCTCCATCCGTTTGCGCATGTTGCGCAATCCATTTCTTCCCTTCGCGGCCGCGTCCGTCGGCAAACCGCTTCCATCGTCTTCGATCTCGAACGCGACCCGGCCCTCCTCCAGCCGCACTCGGACGTGAACCAACGAAGCTTTGGAATGTTTGACGACATTGTTCACGGCCTCCTTGAATGACAGGAACAAATTATGGCGCACGTCCGGTGGAAGCGGCGTGGCGGGCAGCGGCTCGGGCACATCCAGCCGGTAGCGCACGCCGGCGAGTGCCAGGTATTCCTGCGCATATTTGCAGGCGTATGTGACCAGGCTGTCCAGCGTGTCGTTGCACGGATTGGCGGCCCAGACGATTTCATCGAGAGCGCTAGTGGTTTCGCGGGCGGTCTGCGAAATTTGCTTCGCGTGCGCCTCGACTTCCTCCGGTAAAGCCTTGTCCGTCTCGACCATCTCGCCGAGCAACGAAACCTGTGTGAGGTTCGCGCCGAGTTGGTCGTGCAGATCGCGCGCGATGCGAGCGCGCTCTTTTTCGAGCGCTTCCTGTTGCCGAAGCGACGCAAGCTGGCGTTGGAGCTTCTGTGTGGAAACGAAATAAACCACGCCGACAATTGCACCCAACAGGACGACGGAGGCAACCGTAAGAAACCAACCCGTGCGCCAGAACGGCGGCTCAACGATCACGGATAACATCGCGCCTTCCTCATTCCAAACGCCGTCCTCGTTGCAGGCGGTGACGCGGAAATGATACTCGCCCGGTGGCAGGTTGGGATACGACGCCACGCGCGCTTCGCCCACATCCGCCATTCTTTTTTCGTAACCTTCGAGTTGATACTTGAACCGCGCACGGTCCGGCGCGCCGAGGTTGAGGCTGGTGTAGCGGATTTCCAACCGTTCCTTGCCCGCGGGGATCGTGATCTCGCCGGGCCAGTTCGGGCGCAGGAGATTGGTGTTCTGCAACACATCATCCACCAGCACGGCTTCGATCATCACCGGCGGCGGCATTGTGTTGGGCCGCAAGCGCGCCGGATCCACACTGACCAGTCCCTGTGTCGTGGGAAACCAAAGCTGCCGCGCCTTGGACCACCAGGCGGCGGGCTGCGATCCGGACGTACATTCGCGCGTGGGCAAACCTTCGGCCAGACCGTACACGCGCCAGGACACCGAGCCAATGGCGCCCTCGCCAAAGTCGTTGAGAGCTTTTTTCGCGGCGCGCATCAAGCCGGCGTTCGATCCCAGCCAGAGATGCTCCTCATCATCGGCAATCAGGTAGGCGACGCCATTGCTGGGAAGGCCGTGGTTGCGCGTGTAACGCGTCCACTTCCCGTCACGCAACCGCGCCAAGCCGCTGCCGAAGGTCCCGACCCAAAGCGTGCCGTCCGGCTCCGACAATAACGCGGTGATGGCGTCGCTGGGCAGCCCGTCGTGGCTCTTTCGGTAGGAAACAAACGTGCCGTCCTTCAATCGAAACAATCCGTCCCGCTCAGTGCCGATCCACAAATTCCCCTGTGCGTCCTCGGTCAGGGCTCGCACGGCGGTTATCGGCAGTCCGTTGTCCGGTGAAAAAACCTTCCAAGTGCTGCCATCCCAACGGGCCAGTCCGCCCTGTGAGCCGACCCAGATATTACCCGCGCGGTCTTCGAAGATTACCGAAATCTGCGGGTGAATCATGGTTACCGTGGGCGCAAATCGAACCGCGCCTTCGGATAAATGAAACAATCCGCCGCCGTAAGTTCCGACCCACACGCGTTGCCGGCGGTCCACGAGTACGGACCTTACATTCTCGTTCAACAATCCTTGCGCCGGGCCGAATTCCTTCAGCACGCCGTCTTTCCAGTACTTCAACGTGTCGCCGTTGATCCCGAACCAGATGCCGCCCTGGCCATCCTCGCACACTGATTGCACGGTTTTGCCGCGCGAGTCCGGTTGCACCTCGAACACCTGGCGTTTCACCCGGTTCAAGCCGCCGCCATCCGTGCCCACCCACAGGCTGCCTTCGCGGTCCATGCAGAGCGACAGCACGGTGTTATGCGACAGACCGTTCGCGCCTGAAACGCGATCAACGTGGCCTTCCGCATCGAACCAGTAAACCCCGCCGCCGAATGTGCCGACCACGAGATTGCCTTGCAGGTCCTCACAGGCCGAGGTGACCGGTGTTTGGAGTGGATTCCACGGATAGGAACCGAAATCACGCTCCAGTCGGCCAGCGACCCATTTCTGCACGCGTCCGTCGGCAAGTCGCCAAAAACCCTCCCGACTGCTCGCGAGCAGAAAGTCCAGTTTCCCGACCGGCAGGTTCGTCACCAAAGGAAGTGTTCCATCAACGAAAGCGGAGCCAGGGTTAAGGCCGCGTTGCCGATCATCCGTCCCCACCCAGATGAGGCCGGCGCTTTCGGCAATCAGCGCGCGGCAAAAACTTGGCCGGTCCCCTTGCACCCGCATGGATTCAATCCCGCCGCTGCGGACGCGATGTAATCCGCCATTGGCCGTGTAAAGCCAGACGGCGCCCGTCGCATCCTCGCACGAAGCCACCAGTCTGTTTTCCCGCCCGCCCCGGCTAATGTTCGGGCTTGTCACCGCGCCGTGTTTGATAAGCCGGACGCCATCGCTCTCCGTGCCGACCCACAGTCCGCTCTGGCTGTCCTCGAAAAGATGCACGATCGGGCTGCTTGGCAACTCCGGCGTGTTGCCCTCGTCGAACACCTCGAACCGCATGCCGTCGAAGCGCACCAGTCCGCGCATCGTCCCAAGCCACAGATACCCGTTGCGCGCCTGCACCATCGCGATCACCGAGCTTTGCGGGAGTCCCTTCTCGTTGTTCCATCGGTCAATCGTGTAAGTCGCTTGGGAAGGGTGGCCGGCGTCGGCCGCGTGGACTGCACCGACCAGAGCGCAACCGAACCATAAACCGAAGATGGCGTGAATCCAGCGGTGGTTCGGCATATCCGGTTGCTTTGCGAGTTGGCGCCCGCGAACAGAACGTTGATCGCAGGCCGGGCGGCAGCTTGCCGCCAACGGGACGGGGAGGCAAGCATGGTCAGACTACAGGGGCGAACCTCCACGCGGCTTTCAGGTGCGCCTGAATTCCCAGCGAACGGAGGGCCGGTCGCCGACCCGGCGCGTTTCGAAGGCGTGATCCGCAAAGTGCCGAATCGGATATCGGCTTCCCGACGCCGAGCCATTCGACTCCGCGCTTGCGTAGCGCACCGCGCGCGCCGAAACTTTTCGGACACAATGTTGCAACGGCACTGAACTCATGGCGAACGCGGCGAGCAATTCCATCCTGCCCGACTGGTTGCGCATTGTGCTCATCGGCCGAAAGCCGAAGTGGACCCTCGTCCGCGTGGCGGTCCTCGTCGTGGCGAGCTACGTGGTGTTCGGGTTCTTCCTGCTGGTCATCCGCATTGATGGCTTGAGCATGTTGCCCACCTACCGCCACGGCCGCGTCAACGTCGTAAACCGCCTCGCCTACCTCTGGCACGAGCCGCACCGAGGCGACGTGATTTCCATCCGGCTCTCCGGTTCGGAATACACCTGTGGCGAATTCTTTCACGACCTGACTCGATTCCGCCTGGATTTCAGCCGCGTCCGCCGGCCGAGCGTGATGTACATGAAACGCGTAGTTGGCCAGCCTGGAGAAACGATTGCGTTCGAGGATGGCTGCCTTGTGATCAACGGGCGCGTGATCCAGGAGCCTTATGTCAAATACCCCTGCCGCTGGCAGATGCCGCCACGCAAGCTGGGTCCGGACGAATACTTCGTCGTCGGCGACAACCGCCAGATGCCCCTCGCCGACCACACACACGGCGTCCCGGCGCGCAACCGCATCGTAGGTCGGGTGATGCTATGAGAAAAATCCTTCCGTATATGAAAGGGGCCGCCGTCCTTGCGGTCGCCGTGTGGCTTTGGACCGTGCTCTTTCCAGGCCCGGAAAAAATCATCCGCAAGCAACTCGAAGGCGTGGCCCGGTCCGCCTCGTTCGTCGCCAATGAGGGCGCGCTGGCGCGTGCCGCCAACGCCGCGAAGTTCGCCGGCTACTTCAGCCCGGATGTCGAGGTGAGTTTCGCTGTGCCGGATCGTGGCACGACCACGCTCAATGGCCGCAAGGAAGTCCTGGACGCAGCCATCCTTGCGCGCGAGGCGGTCAACGCCCTGAGTGTCGAGTTCCGCGACGTCAGCGTCACGCTGTCACCGGACAAGCAATCCGCGGTGGTGGACCTCATCGCCCGGGCGCGCGTGCCGGGCGACCGCGATTATGCCGTTCAGGCAATGAAATTCGCTCTGAAAAAGATTGGCCGCCAATGGCTCATCATCCAGGTGGAAACGGTGAAATCATTGACGACTCGCAGCGCGCCGATGGGCAGCCCGGCGCGGATTGGAATGGCAGGGGCGCCACGCCTTGGCATGGAACTAATTCGGAACGCGACTGCTTGACCGTCCAATGCACCGGGAAGCCTTGAGACATTTGAGCCGTGCCGACCGGGTCCTCGCGCGCCTGATCAAACGCGTCGGCAAGTGCCCCTTGGCTCCGCGCCGTGGAGTGCAACCGTACCAAGCCCTCGTCAAATCCGTCGCGTATCAACAACTCAATGGCACCGCCGCCGACACGATCTTCCGGCGATTCCGCGCGCTCTTCAAAGGTCACCAATTCCCAAGTCCGCAACAAATCCTTGCAGAATCTGATGAGCGACTTCGAAGCGCAGGGCTTTCGAGGGCGAAAACCGCGGCGATCAAGGACATTGCCGCCAAGACCATCGAAGGCGTGGTTCCCAGCCGCCGGGCCATCGTCAGGCTTTCCGATGCGGAGATTGCCGAACGCCTCACCGCCATCCGCGGCGTCGGCCCATGGACCGTTGAGATGCTGCTGATGTTTACCCTGGGGCGGCCCGACGTTTTGCCCGCGACCGATTATGGCGTGAGAAAAGGCTTCGCGGTCACTTACGGGTGGAGCGATTTGCCTACGCCCAACGAACTGTTCGCCCACGGCGAACGTTGGCGGCCTCACCGCACGGTCGCATCGTGGTATCTCTGGCGCGCGCTGGAGTTGTAGGCGGAAACAAAACGCAACGCTGGCTCGCCGTAAACTTGCAGGCGCATGTCCCCTTTCCGCCGCCCCGTCTGTTGAATTCCTAAGAACTCTCGACTCACCCGCGCCCACTCCATAACTTCGCACGGTGCTCGCCGCCCTCCTCTCCACGTTCCTGTTTTCGATCTCCGTCATTTGCGGACATCGCACCGCCAGGCTCATCGGTGGCGTCGAGGCGAATTTCTGGCGGCTGTTGCTCGGGGCGCTTCTGCTCGGCGCGTGGGCCAACACCGTTGGCAAAGGGTTGACGGGTGACGCCCTGCCCATCTTTTTGTTGAGCGGATTCATTGGCATCGGCATTGGGGACGCGGGATTCTTCGAAGCCCTGCCACGCCTCGGTTCGCGACTGTCGGTCCTGTTGATCCAGTGTCTCAGCGCGCCGCTCGCGGCGGTCGTCGAATGGCTTTGGCTCGGCACCACGCTCGGCGGAGTGCAGGTGCTTTGCGCGCTCGTGACGTTGGCCGGTGTGGGCGTTGTGCTTGCGCCGGGCGATCACCTGACCATCCCGCGACGCCAGCTTGTGGCCGGGATTCTGTTTGCGATTCTCGGAGCCGCCGGCAACGGCCTGGGCGCCGTGTTGAGCCGCAAGGCTTACGCTATCGCTCACGCGGCGGGCGAATCGCTCGACGGCGGCACGGCGGCTTACCAGCGCATTCTCGGCGGGCTGATCGTGGCGGCGGTCTTGGTGCTGTTGGTCAAACGGCGCTTTGTGCGCCTGCCGAACGAAGCTGCAACCTCCGCGGATACTGCTGGCACGCGCGACAAGTGGCGGAAGATATGGCCGTGGGTCGCAGTCAACAGTCTTGCCGGCCAGGCTCTCGGGGTCAGTTGCATGCAGTGGGCGTTGGAACACACCCCCAGCGGTGTGGTAATGGCCGTGATTGCTTTGACCCCGATCGTTGTGATTCCCTTGGCGCGCGTGTTCGAGGGCGAGCGCGTTACCGCGCGGTCGCTGGCCGGCGGCGCGATCGCCGTGGCGGGCGCGGCGGGGCTGGCGCTGGCAAAATGAATCGCGACCACGCGCCCGAGGCGTGACCAATCGAACCGCCGGTTTGAGAACTTCCGGCGCGAATACCGCGTGACAACAACAACCAGAATCCTATCAACGGCATTGGCGATGACTTCTTTGGCAAAAGCGGCAGTCGGCGCAGGCACGAACCTGGCCGGGCAATTCGAATCTCTCTTCCGCGACTTCAACCATCCGAACGCGCCCGGCGCGAGCGTCCTGGTGATTCGCGAGGGCAAAACCCTTTTCGCCCGCGGCTTCGGCCTCGCCGACCTCGAACGCAAAACGCCTTGCACCACCAACACCAATTTCCGGCTCGCCTCGGTCACGAAACCATTCACCGCCATGGCCGTGCTGATCCTGGCCGACCGCGGAAAGCTCTCGCTCGATGAACGCCTGCCGGCGTTCTTCCCGGAGTTTCCGGAATGGGGGCGCGACATCACCGTTCATCACCTGCTCACGCACACGTCCGGTTTGATGGATTACGAGGACGCGATTCCCTCGGGCACGACGCTTCCCGTGCTCGACCGCGACGTGCTGCGAATTCTGCTCAAGCAGGAGAAGCCCGCATTTCGACCAGGCTCTCGATTCCATTACAGCAATTCCGGCTACGCAGTCCTGGCGCTGATCGTCGAGGCGCGCTCGGGCCAGACCTTCGCGCGATTCCTGAAAGAGAACATTTTCGACCCGCTCAAGATGACCGGCACGCTCGCCTACGAGCAGGGTTCGTCTGTGGTGCCGAATCGCGCCTTCGGTTACACGGTGAAAAGGGATTCCCTCGCCCCATCCGATGGGGAGAGGGCCAGGGCGAGGGGCAGCAACTTTGAACGCACCGACCAGAGCCTCACCAGTTCCGTGCTCGGCGACGGCGGGATTTATTCCTCGGTTGCCGACCTGTTCAAGTGGGACCAGGCGCTTTACAAAACCAAACTCGTCAGCGAAGGGACCGTGCGAGTGGCCTTCACGCCTGCTACGGCGACGGACAAGCCCGAACGCAGCTACGGCCTCGGCTGGTTCATCGGCGAGTATCGCGGGCTGAAGGAAATCTGGCACAGTGGAAACACCGTCGGCTTCACCACCCGCATCGCGAGGTTTCCCGGGAAGAAGTTTTCGATCATCATCCTGGCGAACCGCACCGGGGCGGCGCTCGATGAATTGCCGCACCGCATCGCGGACCTGGTTTTGTTCTCGACGGCTCCCGGGGCGGGGAGCTAATCTCGCTGCGTTGCCGGGTTATGGCTGACTTCAAATTCTCCTGCCCGCATTGCAATCAGCATTTGCAGTGCGACGAACGGATGTCGGGGCGGCAGATTCAATGCCCGCACTGCCAGGTGCTCATGCGGATTCCTCCCGTTCCCGGCAAGACCGCGGACTACAAACCGGAATCCGGGAAAACCTGGGACACGTTCGGCCCGGCGCCCGCGATGAAACCGCCGCAGGGAATTTCGCTGGAGCCCAAAAAACCCGCGCCGAAACCGAAGTCCAGTTGAAAGTCGCGGCCACACTGAATTGCCAGCGTCCCGTCGCCCGTCTCACAAACTTCAATGTCGCTCCCTTGCGGTCTTCGTTGCGGCGTGAATCACTGGACGTAACGATCCCAGTTTCGCGCGCGTGATTTTGGAATGCGGAACAGCCGTTCCAGCGTCTCGATCACGAATCGCGGCGCGCCGGGCTCGTTGGAGGCGCGCGGGCCAGCCACGTTGAGCACGCGGACTCCATGGCGGCGAACGAACTCGCGGAGGCAAGCCGCCGCGCGCGGGCCGTGTGACGCTTCGGACAAGTGCAGCCACGGTTTACCCAGCCGCGCCGCAAGTTCCGCCGTGAGTTTCGAGCCGCCGGTCAATTCCACCGCGAGAGTGAAAATCACCGTCCCATCCGAGTCGCGCACGTTCCATTCGGTGCGCTGCGGGTAATCCGCTTCGGGCGTTTCCTTGAGTTCGTAACTGAATGCGATGGGGCCGTCTTCGGCCAGCCGTCCTTCGGGACACCAGCCGCCGTGCGGGATGCCGTGGGCGAGAGCGAAGTCCAGCGCCGCCCGATCCACGCCGCTCTGGCCGCCGGAAACGATTCTCTCGACGGGCAAATCCACCGGCGACGGTCGCGAAACTGGTGCGCGTCGCGCGGGCTGGTATGAAACCGGATTCAGCTTGCGTTCAGCGCACACGATTCAACACTAACCGCCGGAGACCCGCATGGCCACTGATTTGAAAACCGTCACCGAGTCGCTCGGGCTGGAGAAGTTCAAGCGCCACATTTTCCTGTGCGCGGACCAGACCGAGCCGCATTGCGCGCCGAAAGAAAAGGGGCTGGAGTCGTGGGAATACTTGAAACGCCGGCTCAAGGAACTGGGCCTCGTGGGCGCTGCGCCGCTCGTGTATCGCAGCAAGGCCAATTGTCTGCGCATCTGCACGCGAGGGCCAATCGCAGTCGTTTACCCGGAAGGCGTGTGGTATCACTCGTGCGCGCCGGCGGTGTTGGAGCGGATTATTCAGGAGCATCTGATCAGCGGGAAAGTTGTGGAGGAATTCGCGTTTGCAAGGAATCCGCTGACGTGATGGAGGGCGGAACTCCAGCTCCGCTGGTTGCGATGGAAATGTTGAAACGCGCCGGGCTGGAGCTTCGCGCTCCGATCACTTGAATTCGATGAAGACAAGTCGCTTTTTCAGGCTTCGTCGCACCGCATCCACGATGCCGGGCGTGAAGCGGGCAGGGGAGAGTGCGCGCGTGTGGTTGCACTCGTTCACTTCGTAACCGCCTTTGGCCGGCAGCACCTCACCGAACTGCCCGGTGCGGCAAATTGCGCCCGAGCGTGGTGGGCGTCGAAGTGAGCCTTGATATTGCCGGTTTTTTCGTGTATGAGAGGAGTTGAAATCCCGAACAGCCGTGCGCTGAACTGGCAACTGTGGGCCTGAGCAACACCTTGCCTTCCGTAAAAATGGTTGCCAATTCTTCGGCGAATCGAATGAACGCAACTCTAACTCGCGCCTGCCTATGAAAACTGAATCCACGGAGCACATCTCGAATGCTGCGACCTCTCGCCCGGCAGTCAAAGCAGACTCGCGGCGGCCGGGTGGCGCGCGCGGCTATACCCTGATCGAAGTCCTGGTAACGGCGGCCGTGGCAGGTCTCTCCATGCTCGCGGCATTTATTTTTGTTTCCAGCACCACTGACATCTACGAACGCGAGGGCGCGGTTTATCTGGTGCAGGTCTCTCCCGCCCTCGGCACGAATGCCTTGTGGAAAACCATTGACGTGGTCAAGGGAAGCTCGAATGTCATGATCTGGCGCGATCCCGAACCGGTCAAGGGAGCGAGATTCTACCGCGTCATCGAGCCGCAGCCGGCGATCTTCAGCGTGGAACCGTCCATCGTGGGGACGAACGGCGGCGCGCAGGTCTATCTCCTCGGCCAGATGTTCAACTCGAATTTCACGGCGCGCATCGGCGGTGTCATGGTCAACAATGTCGTGGTCGAGCGCGGCACGCGGATGCTCGTCACCACGCCCCCACTCCCCGTCGGACTCCATGACGTGGAAGTGTTGGAGGGCAATCAGGTCATCGCCAAACTGGCGATGGCCTTGGAAGCGGTGTCGGCCCCGGCGATTCGACTCGCCGGACCGCCGGAACTGCCGCCTGCGGCGCCCGTGTCCACGGCGATCAATGGCACAGGTCTCGGCTTGATGGAAGGCGCGGGCTACCGGATGGGTGCGAATGTGCAGGACAACGCGGATGTGGGAGATTCTTATTCCGCTGGCGCGGCTGGCAGCGGAGTCTTGTCGCGCTCGCGTTTCGGGCTGACGACCATCCTTCAACGCGTGCAAGAGTTCGATGACGATGCGGACGGTAACATTGACGCAGCCACTCTTGCTTACGAAGTGCCCTTGGGAAATTCCGTGCTCGCGCAGAAGCGGATCGCTGCCGCCCGCGAACTGGTTATGGAATGGGAGGAGTACAGGCTCTACGGCAATTACGGCGAGTCCTCCGCCTCGTCTGTTGATTTCGTGGTGCCTGGCCGTGGTCTTCACTTCCTCTGGGCACACAAATACCGCTCACGCCTTGGCCGCCTGACACCGATGGGCCAGAACTGGGATCACTCCTACAACGTCTTTGTCGCGCAACAAGGCCAGGTGATCAAAGTCTTCGACGGCAACGGGCGCATTTACGACCTCAACGACCAGGGCGATGGCGCCTACGCGGCGGACGGCCTGTTCCGCGAGGGGCGCTTCGACACGAACAACAATTTCATCCTGACCTTCGCCGACAAGGGGCGCTGGGAATTCCATCCGTTCGACCTCAGCCCGCAGGCGGGCAAGCTCGTGCGCAGTGTGGATCGCAACGGGAATTTTCTTTCGTTCACTTACGACGCGCAGGGCCGGCTCATTCAGCTGATTGACACGCTCGGGCGAACCAATTCCGTAGGCTACAACGCCGCGGGCTACGTCGCGTCGGTCACGGACTTCGCGGGCCGCTCGGTCAAATACGCCTACTACACCAACGGCGAACCGGGCGGGGCGGCGGGCGATCTCAAATCCGTCACCTCGCCCATCGTCACGAACACGCCGAACGGAAACGATTTCCCGCAAGGCAAGACCACGCTCTACACCTACACCTCCGGCTTCCCGGACAATCGGCTCAATCACAACCTGCTGTCCATCACCGACGCCAAAGGCCAGACCTGGCTGCGGAATTTCTACGCGCCCACGCAGAACCCCGCCGACCCGCTGTTCGACCGCGTCGTCACCCAGCAACGCGGCGGCTCGAACGAACTGATCCAGTTCGCCTACCTGCCGCAGACTGCGTCGCCGAGCAACGGCTACGCGACGATGCGGACGATTGTGAACGACCGCGTCGGCAATGTGCGCGAATATTTCTACGACTCGCGCAACCGGCTGGTGACGCACCGCGCCTTCACGGGTCGCGCCACGCCGGGCCTCACGACGACCGACACGCTGAATCGTCCGATGAACCCGCTACGCCCGGACGACCCGCCGTATTTTGAAACGCGGTTCGAGTGGAACAATGATTTTCTGCCGACGCGAATTGTTCATCCAAACGGGAACTCGAAGGAATACGTCTATGAATCGGATTTCGACCCTGCCGCCCAGTTTCGCTTTCGTGGCAACCTGCGGGTTTGTCGGCGGCAGACCGGGCCGCTTGGTGGCGATCAGCCGCAAATCGTCCAGTATTTTGAGAACCAGACAGGTTTTGGGAGCGTCAGTTACACGTTCGATGTGGGCGCGGTTGAGTTGAGCGACAATTACGAGTTCACAATCGAGGCAGAGTTTGAAACGCATGTGCCTGTCCCGGTGATCACGATGGATCCAGCCGTTATTGATGCTGACGACCTTTACTCGACGAACGAGGAGATTCGCTTTGAGATAGTGAATAGGGGCCTGTTTGTAAACCGGCACACCGACGCGCGTGGAAATGTGACCGGGCTGGCTTATGATTCTCGCGGCAATTGCACAAACATCATTCATCGCATTCCCACGAGCGTGGACAGTTTTGAATACGATTCGTTTGGCAGGCTCACGGCGCACGTGTTGCCGGAGAACGGCAACGGCTTCCGCCAGCGCGATGAATTACGCTATTACACCAACGGCCCGCAGGCGGGTTACCTCCGGCAGGTGATCCGGGATGCCGCCACCAACGCGCTCACAACGACCTATGAATACGACGCCGTCGGCAACGTCGTTCGAACGGTTGACCCGCGCGGGCACGACACGCTTTACACGCGCAACGCGCTCAATCAAATCGTCCGCCGCACTTCGCGCGAAGTCACCGACGGCAGCGGCCTCCGCTACCAGCGCGATCATTTTTACGACGCCAACAACAACGTCGTGCGTGTGGACGTGGACGACAAAGACGAGAACGGCGTGCCATCGGCCAATTCGCCGCTCACGACCGGTTACGCTTACGACTTGCTCGACCGGGTCATCCGCCGGACGAACGAGGTCTCGGGCGTTTCGAACATCATCAGTGAATTCAAGTATGACGCCAACGGCAACCTCACGCTGATCCGCTATCCGCTGGCCGTCTCGGGCGCGGACACCAACAACCACGTGAGCTTCGCGTATGACGAACGCGATTGGCTCTTCCGAACCATTCGCGCCCAGGGCAGCGCGGACCAGTCCACCACGCAATATGATTACGACGCGAATGGAAATCTGCGCCGCACCAGTCAGGGACTGGAAAGCGCACCGCGTGTCACGAGCTACGCGTTTGACGGCTACAATCGTCGCCGCGCCGTCACCAATGCGATGGGCAACGTGATGACTTACGGCTTTGACGCCAACGGCAACGGCAGCCTGTTCAAAGTAAACGCCGACCCGTACGACGTCACACCAGATGGCGCGGGCAATCAGCCGTTCGGTCAAACTATGTGTTCGTCCGATGCAATGGACCGCGTCATCCAAAGAAGCGATTCGTGGTTCGATATTTCGACGCAACTACCAATCGGCGACGGCGCGAGGAGGACGCTCTTTGATTACAGCGCCGACTCGCGAGTCACCCGCGTCACCGATGACAACGGCAACCAGACCCTATACACTTACGATTCCGCCGGCCGGCTCCACCGCATCACAGACGCGAAAGGCAACACGCGCACTTTCGGCTACGACGCCAATGGCAACCTCACGCAGATGACTGACGTGGACAAATCCGCCCTCAGCAATCCGGACGAGATGTTCACAACGACGTTCACTTACGATGGGTTGGACCGGCGCACCACTTCGGTGGACAACATTGGCAACACCAACGGCTCCGCCTACGATTCGCGGGGCAACCGCGTGCGCCTCACCGACGCGCGCGGCAATGCCACCCGCTACGAGTACGACGGCCTGAGCCGCCTGGTCCGCACCATCCGCGACATGAACACCAACGGCCCGAGCGCTGGCGACCCGGCAGACATCGTCACCAGCTTCGGCTACGACGCTTCCTCGCGGCGGACGAGCGTCACGGACGACAACGGCAACGCGACGCGCTACGAATACGATTCGCTCGACCGCCGCATCCGCACCATCCATGCGGACAACACCACGAATCGCTTCAGCTACGACGCGCACGATAATCCGGTTCAGATCGTTGACCCCAACGGCACGGTCGTCCTGCCGCAATACGATTTGCTCAATCGCGTCACGAACAAGACCATCCTCCGCGGGCCGGGCGTGCAGGGCACGACCAACGAAATGTATCAGTACGACGGCCTTTCGCGGCTCGTGCGGGCGCAGAACCAGGATTCGGTGGTGACGCGCAGCCACGATTCGCTCGGGAACCTCCTGCGCGAAACCCAACAGGTGTTGCCCTCCGGCCCGACACGCACCAACACCGCGCATTACGACGGCCTCGGCAACAAGACGAACCAGGTTTATCCCGGCGGGCGAACGATTTCCTACGCCTATGATTCGCTCAATCGAGTCGTGCGGAGCTCAGACGCCGACGGCCTGATCGTCAGCAACAGCTACGTCGGTCCGTGGCGATTGGAGCGGCGCGACTACGGCAACGGCACGCGGTTTGAACTCGGCTACGACGGCCTCCGGCGCGTGATCGGCAGCAGCCACTCGGTGATCGCCAGCGGCATACCATTCGACGCGCGCGTTTATCAATGGGACGACACGCATAACAAGATTGTAACGCAAGAACCGGCCGGCCCGCACCTCTACGACTACGACGCGGCCAACCGCCTCGTGCAATCCACATTCACGAATGGCGCGGAAATTTATTTGCTCGACGGCGTGGGCAATCGCGTGCAAGTGACTGGCCCGGTTGACCCCGGAAATTACGTGATGCTCTCCAACTCGCCGCCCGCCGATTTTCAAGTCAACCAATACACGGACACACCGTTCGACAACAACCGTCAATACGACAACAACGGCAATTTGCTTCAATACGCCAGCGGCCAGAAACAATTTGCCTTCGATTATCGTAATCAGCCCATTGCGTTCGGCAGCTTCGGCATGACGAACATCACTGCGACTTACAAATACGATTGTTTCGGGCGGCGGCTGGAAAAGAACGTCAATGGCACGATCACGCGGTTCTATTACGAAAGGGCGGCGGTCATCGAGGAACAGAACGCTGCAAACAGCACGGTAGCAACATATGTAAAAATCAGGGATGCTTTTGACGGCACGCCAGATGATGGGTTTATCAGCTTCAATCCGCGTGTCCAGATGCAGCGCAACGGAACGAATTATTTCTTCCACGCCGACGACCTCGGCAGCGTTGTGAAAGTCACCGATGCGAGTGGCGCAGTCGTTGAGCAATATCAGTATGGCGATTATGGCTTGCCTTCCGTTTTCGACAGCGCTGGTTCGCCGTTGGCCAACTCTGCCATCGGCAATCCATGTCTGTTCGGTGGGTGTAGGTATGACTATGAATTGGATCTTTACCTACGGCGGGTCCAATATCGCCTTGGATCGTCCGCCGTCGTCGGCAGAGGCAGCGGAGAAGATCCCGAGGGCCTCATGTCTCTCGTGGGTAATTCGACCATCGTGGGCGGGTTCTTGGATCCGCGCACTGGTCGAGGGATTTCTCGAACGGGAAGCGGTTTGAACCCGTTCGATTCCGGGAATAATCCAGTTTCAGGGAAATTCATTCGCCTTGGAGGCGATTTGCCGCCGGAGTGGGCCAGGCAAATGGCTTCGCCAACTCGTCATCGCTGCACGCCGCCGCCGCCACTGCCGGAGTTTCCTGACCCGCCCCCATGGTTCGAAAGGCAGAGGTATATGCCTGCGCCACCCGCCCCTTGGAAAAAACACAGCGAAGACAGTTCACCTTACCCATACTAAAAGCGTGGGCAGAAGAGGTGCTTGTCCACTGATGGGGTTATCGCCAGTGAGTTTGTTAGTAAGCGTCACGCCGAGCACCGATTGACAGAGCAGCTACAGCGGCAGCTTCGTAGATGTCAGAGATAATATGCTACGACGTTTATGATGCGAGCCGTTGCACCGGCTGGCGCATTGAGAAGAACGTCAATGGCACGATCACGCGGTTCTATCACGACAGGGCGGCGGTCATCGAGGAACAGAACGCTGCGGACAGCACGGTAGCAACATATGTAAAAATCAGGGATGCTCTTGACGGCACGCCGGATGATGGGTTTGTCACCTTCAATCCGCGTGTCCAGATGCAGCGCAACGGCACGAATTACTTCTTCCACACCGACGACCTCGGCAGCATTGTCAAAGTCACCGACCAGGCGGGCAGCGTGGTCGAGCAATACCTCTACCGCGACTTCGGCCAGCCGCTGTTCTTCGACGGCCTGGGCACGAACTTGAACGGCTCGGCCATCGGCAATGCCTACCAGTTCCACGGACTGAGGTTCGATTCCGAGAGCGCGTTCTACCTTCACGTGGGCGGTGGCGATAAATTTGAAGTGTTTGACTATCCGGGCGCGTACGCCACGCGGCCGGAGGACCCGCGCACGGGCAAGTTCCTCACGCGCGACGCGGGCGGCGGCAAGTTAAACGCCTTGACCTACGCCGCGAACAATCCGACCTCGCACTCGCCCCGCTCGTTTACCGTGCAGTATCGGGAGACGGACTTTGAATTTGTCTCGCGGCTATTGGAGGAGGAAGGGATTTATCACTTCTTTGAACAGGAGGCGCCCCGCCGCGGCTTGGTTTTCAAAAACGATCCCGTGGACCCCGGCGGTGGCGGTTTGTGGGACCCGCCGGCGGGCGGAAACGCGCCGCTACGGGCCGGCTCAGGCATTCGACATCCGTGGTTGATCAACGATTTGCGGCGCTTCGACGGCTGGCACGGCGCACTCACCCCGCGCGACGAAGCGTGGATTGAGCAATGGATCAAGGACCTCGAATCGCTGGCGGGCGGCCCGAAGGAAGAGCCGCCGCCCGAGCCGCCGACGCCACCCGGGCCGTCCCTCCCGGAGCGAATCAAACGCCTGATCAGCGACCTGCCCGATTAGACCAATTGCCAGAAGTCGTTTCCGAAGCGCCCCTCACCCTGTCCTTCTCCCCATTGTATGGGGAGAGATTTCCCCGGATGGTTCGCGCATTGAACCCCTGAACTGTAGCCGCCGACGTAAGCAGGCGGAACGGGTTGCGATCCAACCGTGTCCGCCTCGTTACCTCGGCGGCTACCAACGGGAGGTTCATCGGGAGGGACGGGGTGAGGGGTGTTTCGGAAACTAATGCCGGCGATTGGGATCGTGCGCTCTGGCCTCACGCCTTCTCAATCGGCGCGCCGACGAGGTTGCCGTATTCGGTCCAACTGCCGTCGTAGTTTTTCACGTTCGGGATGCCAATGAGATACTTCAGCACAAACCACGTGTGGCTGGAGCGCTCGCCGATGCGGCAGTAGGCAATCGTGTCCTTGTTCGGGTCCACGCCCTTCTCCTGGCAGTAGATGCGCACCAACTCGTCGGCGGACTTGAACGTGCCGTCCGCCGTGTTGACCGCCGTGCTCCAGGGGATGCTCTTCGCGCCGGGAATGTGGCCGCCGCGTTGCGCGGTTTCGCTCATGCCGGGTGGGGCGATAACTTTGCCGGTGAACTCGTCCGGGCTGCGCACGTCCACGAGGTTCCACTTGCCGCCCTGGGAGGCTTCAAACACTTGCGGCACGAACGCCCGGAGGTCGAGGTCCACTCCGCCGGCGGCATAGGCGACCGGCGTGACCTTGGGCGCTTCGGTGGTCAGAGGCTTGTCTTTTTCGTTGAGCCATTTCACGCGGCCGCCGTTCATCAGGCGGACCTCTTTATGGCCGTAGATTTTGAACAGCCAGAAGCCGTAGGCGGCGAACCAGTTGTTGTTGTCGCCGTAGCAGATGACCGTGTCGCTGGGTGAGACGCCAGCGTCGCCGGCCAGCTTCTCGAAGGCGGTCTTGCTGATGATGTCGCGCCGGACCTGATCCTGGAGCTGAGTCTGCCAGTTGAAGCCGACCGCGCCGGGGATGTGGCCCGCGTCGTAGGCTTTGGTGTCCACGTCAATTTCAACGAGTTTGATGCCGGGCTTGCCGAGGTTGTCTTTGACCCAATCGGTTTCGACCAGCACCTCCGGTGTTGCGTATCTTGCCATAATGTTCCTTTCAGTGTTTTTGGTTTGGTTACGGTTCTGTCCCGGCGGCCAGGCCGGGAATGTGCTTCGCCATGTTGGTGGTGTACTTGAAGATATTATCCGGAAAAATCATGACGCCAAATCCTTTTTTGTCCCGTTGCACAATCTCCAACGCGCCCTCGAGAATCAGACCTGCGCTCGGCCCGGCCAGCAAGCCCTCGTTCCGGCAGAGGTCCAGCGCGCGGGTGTAGGCCAGCCGGAAGTCTATCTCCAAAATGTCGTCAATCAGCGAGGCGTCGAACAACTTGCACGACCCCAATTGCGCCACGTTGCGCAAGCCGGGCACGTCGTGGCCTTCGGTGGGCTGCACGGCGATGACCTTGACGCCGGGATTCTTGCCGCGCAAAAACCGGCTCGTCCCGGTAACGGTGCCGCAGGTGCCGAGTGACACGAACAGATGCGTGATCCGGCCTCCAGTCTGCAGCCAGATCTCCGGCCCGGTAGTGCGCAGGTGGGCCTCGACGTTTTGTTCGTTCTCGTATTGGTTCGGCATCGCGTATTTGTGGCTTTGCGCCTTGGCGTGGGTCTTGGCGAAGTTGATCGAGCCTTCGCCCAGGCCGGGAGCGGGGCAAAGCTCGTCGGAAATCACGTCGAGGTCCGCACCGGCGATTTTGAGCAGAATCTTTTTTTCCAGCGGCACTTTGTTCGGCACGACCGCGCGCATGTGATAACCGCGCGCGCGGGCCATCGCCGCGAGGCTGATGCCGGTGTTGCCCGAAGTCGGTTCGACAATGCCGCGCTCCTTGCTCAATTCACCACGCTCCTCCAGGTCGCGCAGCAGCGCCCACGCCGCGCGGTCTTTGACCGAGCCGAAGGGATTGAACCATTCGAGTTTGGCGTAAAGCGGAAAGTCCGGCGCCGGATTCAAGCGGTTGATGCGGACCATCGGCGAAGGATTTTCTTCGCAGGGCAGCATCTCGAAGACGTTGTCGTAAACGCGGGTCGCGTGGTTCACCCGGCCACGATAATCGCCGCCCGATGAAAGACAAGATCGCACGGATGCGGCGCCGCCACAGCCGGACGGTTTTGGGGTTTGCCAGTCCCGCCGGTTTGCCCTCACAATGCCGCAGCTTTTGAGCGAGACGATGAAATCCCAGGTGGAAATCTACGACACGACGCTGCGCGACGGAGCGCAGGGCGAGGGCATCAATTTCTCGGTGATGGACAAGCTGCGCATCGCCGAAAAGCTCGACGCCTTCGGCGTGCATTTTGTCGAGGGCGGCTGGCCGGGGAGCAATCCCAAGGACATGGAGTTTTTTGCCCAGGCGCGCCGCCGCAAATGGAAGTCCGCCAAAATCGCCGCGTTCAGCATGACGCGCCGCAAAGGCGTCGCCGTCGAGAAGGATGAACTGATGCGGCAGATTCTCGAGGCGGAAACGCCCGTCGTCACCATCGTCGGCAAGACCTGGTTGCTCCACGTGACGCAAGTGCTTCGCGCGAAGCCGGACGAAAACCTCGCCATGGTCGGCGACACGATTCGTTTCCTGCGCGACCACGGCAAGACGGTCATTTACGACGCGGAACATTCCTTCGACGGCTACAAGGACGCGCCGGATTACGCGTTGGCCACCTGGCAGGCGGCGGAGCAGGCCGGCGCGGATTGCATTGTGCTGTGCGACACCAACGGCGGCTTTCTTCCCTCGGAAATCGCCCGTACGACGGCAACCGCGAAAGGCCGGCTCACGGCGAGACTGGGCATCCACACGCACAATGATTGCGGCGTTGGCGTGGCTAATGCCATTGCCGCAATCGAGGCCGGGGCCACGCACGTCCAGGGCACGATCAACGGCTACGGCGAGCGCACGGGCAACTGCAACCTGACGAGCGTCATCCCGCTCGTGCATTTCAAAATGAAGCAATCGGGCGTGCGCGCGTCAGCTCTGCCCAAGCTCAAGGAGCTTTCGGAGTTCGTGGACGAGATCGCGAACGTGCGCCACGATCCGCGCCAGCCGTGGGTTGGCCAGACGGCGTTCGCTCACAAAGGCGGAATGCACGTTCACGCCGTTGACCGCGTGGCGCACAGTTACGAGCACATCCAACCCGAGGCCGTCGGAAATTTCCGCCGCGTACTGGTGAGCGACATGTCGGGGCGCACCAACATCCTGCTCAAGGCCCGGGAACTCGGCTTCAAGCTCGCGCCCGAGGCCGCTGAAACCAGAGCCATCACCGCGCGCGTGAAGGAGCTGGAGTCGCAGGGCTACGAGTACGAGGCTGCCGAGGCTTCGCTGGCGCTGCTCATCCGCGGCATTCTGGATCACAACCCCGAACTCCTGTTCACGGTGGACACCTATCACGTCTCCATGCGGCGCGACCAAAAGGAATCCATCTGCGAGGCAACGGTTCGTGTCCGGGTCGGCAACAAGATCGCGCACACGGTTGCCGAGGGGGACGGCCCGGTGAACGCCCTCGACGGCGCGTTGCGCCGCGCCTTGATCGGTTTCTTCCCGAAATTGAAACGGGTCGAACTGACGGATTACAAGGTGCGAATCCTCGGCGGCAGTATCGGCACGGCCGCCAAGACCCGCGTCTTGATTTATTCCACTGACGGCAAACGCGAGTGGGGCACCGTCGGCGTGAGCGAGAACATCATCGAAGCTAGCCTGCAGGCGTTGGTGGATTCCCTGGAATACGCGCTGTTGAGGAAGTAAAGGCCTGCCGTCGGTGCGGCCAGCGTTGGTAATTCGTGGGACACGGTCTTACTACGGCTCGAACTCGGCTCTGAACGCGGTATCGAAGCTGACGCCGCCAAGCGTGGCTTCACCGTGGTCCGCGTTCCGGAAGGCCACCATGCAACTTTTGCCGTGCCGAACCACCCGCACTCCGACGGCGGTCTTGCTTTCCAGGCGTTCAGCTCTCCACTGCATCTCCCGGCCCGTCCGCTGCGGTAGGATGACGGTCAGCATCCGGAGTTCGTTGAGCCTCTCCCGCGTGCTGGCTTCGACATGCCATTGATTCGGGAACTCGCGGTCGGGTTTGGGGTCAAAGCCGTCCCATTGCCGAAACAGGAGCGGTGTGGGTGAAAGGTACTGCACCGTAACTGAGGCCCGGCGTTGCTTCGCGGAGAGGCGCAACTCTTTCTCGTCCACCGTGAACGGACTCAGCGCGTGGAGCATGAACTGATACGAAACCGACTTGGGCGCCGCGAGGTCGTCGCAGATCACAATGAGGTCTGGTTGGATAAAGGCAATTTTGCGCCGGGCTCGCGTCAGGCGTCCGCCGTAAGCAGAGCGCGCGTCGCCTTCCACGTACTCCCAGGCTTCGGTGAGCTGGAAGCGGGTGATGCAGCCGGTGGCCGCGGCCGAATGTGGAATCTGGCCCTCGCCGTCCACGAGCACGGCGTTGTGCGCTTTGGTGCTGTGCGCCCAGCCGTAGTGGAACTTGCTGCCATGCAAATCGCGATAGACACAGGTGGTCAGCAGCGCCTCGCCATACGCGTTGAGTTGAAAACTGTTCTGCGGATTGTGCCCGTGGCTTTGCGATCCGAACGGGCTGGACTTGAACAGCAAATGAACGTCGTTAGTGCTGTTCTGCAACAGGCAGTGCAGGCTTGCGACCCCGATGCCTTGGAAGACCTTGGACGGGGGGAGATCGTCCGGAGGTTTTGCCTCCGGCAAGGGCGGCAGGTTGGCGTTGTAAAGAAACCCGAGCACACCACCCTCCCCGGACATCTTCCACTGTTCTGTCCACCAGCGCCAATAAGCAGCGTGCGTGTCCCCCGCGTGGTGGCCGCCAGCGCGAAGAAAATACTCCAGGAACCCGCCCCATCCCTGCGGCGGCGAATGAAAAGAGAGATCACCGAACCCCATGTTGGGTGAACCCGGCGGCGCCACGTAGAGCGGGTAATCGCCCACCTGCGCGAAAAAGGGTTTCTTGAAACCATCAATGCCCAAGGCCGAATTCGCGACCTGCAACCAACAGACGACCTTGCTCATGTAGCCGCCCCAATAGCTCACGCCCTCGTGCCAGCCGCCGTCGTCGTCGGACCAGACGGGATACGCAGCAAAGAACTTGTTTACGGCGTAGTCGAGCCAGGTTTCGGCCTCGGGGATCTCGCCGAGGAACGCGATGGCACATTCGCCGAGCTTGTGCCACGTGCGGTTGCCGTGGCTGCTGAACGGGCGGTTCAGGTGCCCGACGCCGCGCCCGACTTCGCCGCTTTCCCACGCGTCTTTCGCGCGACGCGCCATGGCGCGCCGGACTTTTTCGCGCTCGGAATCGGTCAGGGCCTCCCACGCCCAGTCGTAAGCGCGCGGCAAACGGTAGAGCATCGGCTTGGCAGCTTCGCAATTGAGCTTGAAATTCGTCGGGCCGTCCGGGTTCCACGACGCAAGATGCAGAATCCATCGGCGCGAAGCTGCGGCGTATTTCTTCTCGTCGCTCAAAAGGTAAACAAACGCGATGGTTTCAGCCTCCCGGCAGGCTTTCTCTGTTTGCTGGCGGTTCGGCCACCAGTATTTGACGAGTTCCTTGTTCTCCTTGTTGGTCGCGGAGCCGAGATGCTCGGGTTCGGGCGTCGGCCCTGCCTCAAGGTAGCGATCCGCTGCGGCGCGCAAGCCCGCAAAAGTTGTGGCATCGCGGCCCAGGGCCAATTCCCGCAGACGCGGCACATCCTCGGGCCGCATGAACAGGCGCGGATGGCTTTGCGGAACGCGCTCGCGCTGCTGGGCGCGCGTGGGCATGGGGAATTCCACTGCGTCAGGCGTGACTGTGAATGTCCGGGTGAGGCTCCAACTTGACGATCCTCCGTCGGCATTGGCGAAGCGATAACGCCAAAAATACTGGCCAGGCTTGAGCGGGCTTGAATGGGTGTAAACATTCAGCGAGAGATTACTGACAGTCACGGGATTCCTGAAATCACGCTGCGTACTCCACTGCACCGTGTAGGTTTGCGCGTCACGTTCGTGCAACCACGTCAGCGACGGCGGGTTCATCCGCACGATTGAGCCGTCGGCGGGCCGGTAGCCGATTTCGTCGGGCCGCGCGGGGCGGTTGCTGATTGTGCTTTCGGCGCCGGCCACGCCGAGCGTGGCCACCGCGATCAGGGCGAGCACTCGAATGGAACGAGGAGTGGAGAACATGGCTGTCCGGGGTCGAATTGGTGTTTGGGCAGTTCGATGAGCTGGCCGTTCACTCGCCCATCAGGAATCCGTGATGCCTCCCCATCCAATAGGGCAGCAAAAACGCCGCGCCATCGTCTTCTCCATTTCCGCCTGCGCCGCCGTTCACCACGAACGGATTCCCGTTCCACTTCATCACCGGCCTTTCGTCGGGCGGCAGCAAAGTGAGCGCCTCGCGGCGGCCGAAACGATCCGCGCCCGCCGCCCAGGCAACGTCCGTCCGGTGGGAGTTCTTTACCGTCCAATGAATCGTGTCCATCGGCATCCGGTGGAGCGTCCAGACCGCGGCGGGCAGGTCCACGCGCGCCTCGGGCTGGCCGGTGAGGTAGATGAAGGTCCAGAGCGGATTGGCCTCGCGCTGAATGTTCTTCCACCATTCGTCCATGCCTTTGCGGAAAGCTTTCAACAGTGCCGGATCCTTCTCGTATCGAAACACGCAGTAGTACGGGAGCATCGCCAGTTCCTCGTCCGAATAATTCATTTCGGTGCGGAACTCCTTGAGGCGTGTCAACCAGTCCGCGTATTTCAAATCCCACGCGACCTTCTTGTATTCCGCTTCGTAGCGTGCCTCCCCGGTGACGTGGGCGGTGGTTTTCAGAAAACTCAGAAGTTGAAGGCTGTTGAGCGCGCGCTCCTCCTGGGCCCGCAGCAAAGCCTCGGGCGCCCAGAATCCCCACCGCGTCGGCTTGCCGTCGAGGTCCACGAGGTAATAGCCGTGCTCGATGATGTGATCCATAACGCGTTTGCAGGTTTCGGCGATGCGGCGTTTCAGCGGTTCGTCCGGCAACAGGTCAAAGGCGATGCTGAAAATGAAAAAGTGCCCGACGATTTCATCGGAACTCGTATCCGCCTTCCAATAATACTTGCCATCCTTGGTCCAATGCCATTCGCCGCGGCCCGGCATCCGATCGCCTTTGCGGACGTACGATCTCGCAGGAAAGCCGCGGCGGCCCGCGACTTCTTCGAGAAAAAGAATGGCCTCGACTGATTTGCGCGCGTGGGCCAGCGCCTCGGGCGATTTCGTCACCGCGTAACGGAAACACTCAGCGGCGGCATACATCGCGGTCCATAGACCGTCGTTGTCGTTGTCGTGCATCTGATTGCTGGTCGGATCGCCCGGGACGGCGAAGGCGGAGTCCGCCACGAGGCCGTAGCGGTCGTGGCGCGCGCGAATGCGTTTCTCGAAGTGTTCGGCCTTCTGCGCGAGCGTCATCGGCTTCAACTTGATGTGCGACACACCGGTCCGGGTGCGGACCCAGACGCCGGCGCTGTCGTCGGCGAGGAGTTGAACCACGTGATCATCCGGCAGGTAGCGGCGCCCGGCGAAATACTGGCGGCGGTCGCGCTCTGTCGCGGCAGGATGCTCGCGCCAGAGGCCCTGCATCGTACCCCGCCAGAGCGCGCCGTCGGTGGCACGGACTTCGACGGGATTCGCGGCGGGGAGGGTCGGCGTGGGATTCGTGCGCAGACTGGCCGGAACGCTGGCGTCGGTGAGTTTGTAGAACGTGCGCAGCTTTTGCGGGTACGGCTTGAGTTGCACGGGTTCAACCGCGCCGGGAGAACTGCCCAGCATCAGCATGAAGCACAGCGCAACAGCATGGAATCTGAGTGTGGCAGGGTCCGACATGTGGTGGGCAGGTTTAAGGGTTCAGGTCTTGGTCGGTGTTGCAGTGGAAGCTGGAGGATCGTCGTTGTTAATCTCCGCAAATCGCATGGGCCGCGTGAACAACGCCGTGCGCCAGGCGCCGTAAAGCACTCCGGCGGCGAGCCAGACCAAGCCGGCAATCTTGGCCTTCCAGCCGAGATGCCACCAAAGATAAAGGCACACGCCCAAGCCCAGAAGGGGCGGCAGGAAATTCCAGACCGTCTTTCTGTCACCGCGCAGAAAATAGCGGACGAATGACGAGGCATTCACGCCCATGAACGCGATTAACGCGCCGAAGTTCAGCAGCTCTGCGCCCAACGGGTACGTCAGTGTGAAGGCCCCGATCAACGCAATGATGCCGACGAGGATGATGTTATTGCCCGGAATCTGCGTGCGCGGATTCACGGCGGCGAAGAACCGCGCGGGGATCGCGTTATCGCGGCCCATGCCGTAGAGCAGCCGGCCCGCGCCCAGTTGCGCGCCCGAGCCGGAGCCGATCGTGGCGACGAGGAGCGCAAGGTTGACGGTCATGAACAGCCATTGCCCGCCCGCGCGCCCCGCCACGTGAACGAAAGCCGTGTCCACGTCGGGGAACTTCGGTTCCGGCCAGACGAGTTGCGCGGCATAGACCTGGATCGAGGCCAGCACGCCGGTGATCACGCAGACCAACACCGTCGCCAGCAGCACATTGCGGCGCGGATTGTGGACCTCCTCGGAGAGTGTCGAGATCCCGTCGAAGCCAATGTAAGTCAGCACCGCCAGCGCCGCGCCTCCGGAAACCACCGTGAAGGAAAACGTCTTTGGATCATAAAACGGTTGCGTCCAACCGGCGATACCCGTCGGTGGTTGCAGCCAGAGGTAGCGCGCCGCCGCGCCGAGGAATAACACGATTACGACGCCCAGCCCCGTGGCGATGATCGCGTTGGTGCGCGTGCTGGCCTCGATGCCCCGCAGATTCATGCCGGTAAAAAGGGCCGCGAAGAACACCGCATAGACCGCGAAGGGAATTTCCGGAACGAAATTCATCGCCGCCTTGCTGCACCAGATCACGCAGATGATCGGGTTCATCACGTAATCGAAGATCATGCCCCAGCCGGTGAAGTAACCGAGCGCCGGATGGATTTCGCGGCTCACATAGGCGTAGGCCGAGCCCGCGGTGGGATAGGCGTTGGCCATGCGACCGTAGCTGATCGCCGTGAAAAGCATGGCCACCATTCCGATCAGAATCGTGGTGACGACGTGGCCTTGCGCCTTCTCCGCCGCCGCTCCGAACAGCGGCATCGGCGCGGTGGGTTGGACGAGAACCATCCCGTAAAGGATCAACCCGGGAAGGCCAAGGGCACGCCTGAGACCGTGACCAGCACCGGGTGGAGGAGCATTTGAAGCCATGTCTGAACCGGGTTCTCGCTGGAGAAGCATTTGACCGTGGCATTTGTGAGGTCAAGGACGATCTGAGCGAAATTGCATTCCTCCGGGCGATTGGCCATCAGCAATACCCACGCGCGACCGGTTAACGCCGATCTCCCGCCACTCCGTGAGCCATGAATGCGCGCTCAAACACTCACACACACATCCGCCCCGTCGGGGTGCTCAGGAGCTCAACGGCGCGTAGCGCGGCGGCGTTGCGGCTTTCGAGTTGGAGTTTTTCCAGCAAGTGAAGAACGTGCTTTTTAATCGTGTTGCGGGACACGCCGAGAATGATGCCGATCTCCTCGTTGTTCTTGCCCTGCGCGATCCAGAGGAGGACTTCCGCTTCGCGCGGCGACAGGCCGAGTGCCTCCAGCGGGGCTGCGGATGAGAAGTCGGGCGCGAATTTGATCTGGCTGATCTGCGCGTGGGTTCGCGCCTTGTGATCTTGATGGCGTTGCAGGCGGGCTTCGATCGCCGCCAGAACCTCGTCTTTCGCCACCGGCTTCACCAGGTAATCGTCCGCGCCCAGGTTCATGCCGGTGCGTTGATCCAGTTTTTCGCCTTTGGCCGTGAGGAACAGAAACGGGATCGTCGCAGTGGCCGGATCTGCGCGCAGGGCTTGCAAGACGCCATAACCGTCCAGTTCCGGCATCATCACGTCACAGAGGATGAGGTCGGGCGACGCGCCGCGGGCCAGTTCCAGTCCGCGGCGACCCTGCTCGGCGCAGATCACCTCGAAGCCTTCCATTTCAAGCATGAGTACGAGGTTCTCGCGCATCGGCGGATGATCTTCGATCAGCAGAATCTTTTTCATCGTGCTTCAGTTGGAATGCAATCGCGCCGTGAGCCCGGTCGGCGCTCCGGCAAACAATGGCAGGCGGACCGTGAAAGTCGTTCCCGTCCCTTCCCCGCTTTCGCAGGTGATGCTGCCGCCATGCACCTGAACACAATGCTTGGCGATCACCAGTCCCAACCCGGTGCCTGGCAAATGTCCTGCGTTCCGTCCGCGTTGAAAGGCGGTGAACAATTGCTTCTGATCGAGCTCAGGGATGCCGATGCCGCGGTCGGTCACGCGGAAAACCGCGTCGCCATTCGCTTGTTCCAAGGTAAACTCGACGGGCGCGCCCGCTGCGGAATACTTCACGGCGTTCGACAACAAGTTTGTCAGGATGTGGCGCAGCAAGCCCTCGTCGCCCCGCGCGGCGGCGAGCGTCCCCGGGCGGAAATGAATCGGGCAGCGGCCCGCCGTGGCGGAGGATACCTGGTTCGCCAGCCGTTCGCACAGAGCAGCGAGGTCCAGCGGCGCGGGCTTGAATTCCAGCTTGCCCGCCTCGGCGCGGCCCAACAGCAACACGTTTTCGACAAGGTGACCCATGTGGCGCGTGGCCTGCGTGATGTGCTGCAATTGACGCTCACGTTGCCCGGGGTTCAGCCGGTCGAGATAGGCATTCAAGTTCTCCGCCGCGGAAAGAATCACCCCGAGCGGCGTGCGAAACTCGTGCGACACCATCGAGACAAACCGGCTGCGCAGCCCGCTCAACTCGCGTTCGGCGGCGAGCGCCTGATGCAATTCCGCCTGCGCCCGCCGTCGTTCGATTACTTCCCCGCGAAGCTGCGCCGTGCGTTGCGCAACCTGCCGCCGCAGCAGCCCGATCCACACCGCCGCCGCGGCGACGAACGCGAGCGTGCCCGCGAAGATTTTCCCCACCGGCAACGGTTCCCACCACGGCGGCCGGCCCAGCAGGCGCACATCCGCCGGCTGGCGCAGCAGCAGGCGGAACGAGCGCACTTGACTCAACTCGCCCAACTGCACCGCGCAAATCCCGCTGACCTGGAGGTAGGAGTTTTTCAGCAAGCCACTGAGCGTGTTCGTGCCGGCGAACTCCCACAACGCCTCGAAGATCGTGTCGCCCGATTGCAGGGCCAGCACCTGATGCTTGAGGGCCCCGGTCTGGCGGCTTTCGTTGGCGAGCAGGCGTGCTCGCAGGGTAACGAGTTGGCCGTCGTAACGGCCGGAAAAAATGTCGCTCACGCTCACCGTCACCGCTGCCGGCGGCGCGCTGATGCCCGCGCGGCGAAACTCCGCGTCCTGCAACCGCGGCGCGAAGGTCGCCAGCGTCGGCGCGCCCACGAGTTCGACGCGCTCGCCCGGCCGGAGCGGCACCGACGGCGGACGCTCGACGTATTGCGCCTGGGGATTGCCGCGCGCCAGCGGCACGAGCAACCGCGCATGGATCGGCCCCTGGTCATCGCGCAAATAGAGGTGTCCGCCCGGGGAATGAAACGCCACCACGCCGGCAACCTTGACGCGCGTATCCGATTGCCGGCGCAGTTCTGAATGCGAACTCAACGACAGCGGCGACTGGTTGAACGGATCGGTTTTGCCGGCTTGCACGAGGAAGAGTTGATTCGTTCCGGGAACATAAAGCGTGAAGCCCGTGGGTTTGCTCTCCGCATCCACCTCCGTCCAGCAAACGCCGCGCAGGATCACCCGCGCATCCAGCCATTCTACCGGCAGCGCGGCGCCGGGGAACGGCTGGATCACCGCGTGGAACCGCAGGCCGCCGGATGACACGAACAACTCAGCGCGCCCCGGATCCTTGGCGAGATCGCGCACGACGCCTTCCACCTGCACCCATTGACCGGACAATTCACCGGCGGCCAGCCGTGTGGCAGGCGTTTCGCACGGCTCGGGAATCGGCGCGGTGCCTTCGACCCGCACACCGGCGCGGTTGACGAACGGCGCGAACGTCCCGGCCGCGGCTGTTCCTTCCACGGTCACGACTTGTCCGGAGACCGGACGGTAATCGGTGTTGGTGTAAACGACGCGAATCCCCGCCGACTCGTCCTGCACGTAAATCATCGCCGCGCCGTGCTCGGCATACGTGACCATGCCCCGCAGGCAGACGGGATGCGGGAAGTGCCGGGTGAGTTCGACGCCCAAATCAATGACCTGGCGGGCAGTGGTCAGCACGGGAAGATTCGTGTCCACTATCGGCGGCGCATCGGCGGCACGAGCGATGGAAAAGAATAGGACTGACGATGCGATTACGGAGCCGGTGCGATGGGCGACGGAACCAAAAGTCCGGCGAGAGATTCTCCCTCTCCCCCGCCGAGGGGGAGAGGGTCGGGGTGAGGGGGAGACTGCGGCCCGTCGGCGTTTTTTCGCGCAACCCCTCACCCTGCTCTCTCCCCTTCCGCAGGGGAGAGGGAGGACCACTTCATGCGCGCGTAGTGCAGCCTGCGGTTTCATCAGTAAGCGCAATGCCTGCGAAACCGCTTCGGCGAGTCGCTCAACGCGGCTCTGCCGGAGCGACAAGTCGCTGCGGCGACGAGTCGCCGCCCTCCAAAGCGCAAGCGGCGAGGCATTCTGAGTTTTCAAACAGGCTCTTTGGTTCAAGTGCTTGCCGTGGGATACACCTCCCCGTCCGCTCCCGCAATACTCCCGGTGGGTAATTGTCGGCCTCCACAACCCGGTGCTAGCAGCCTGTCGGACTTGAGAAAATATTTTTCACGAGCGTGTCGCTATATGTTTCCTTGCCGCTGAGGAGGATTGCCTTTTTGTTACGTCTTGGTG